>ERZ761607.1476-NODE-1476-length-29200-cov-16.027174_pt1 | contig 29200 bp, 22 predicted proteins | sample MGYA00511164_ERZ761607 | MGnify/ENA primary metagenome ERZ761607 (study PRJEB28899, sample SAMN02445080) | bioreactor sludge metagenome | biome: EBPR sludge | place: Australia: Brisbane, Thorneside Wastewater Treatment Plant | collected 2011-06-22 ... | reverse complement strand
GGGTGAAAGTGGGCGGAAGTGGGAAAATAATATACTTTTGTATCAACAACTGAGAAGAAAGTGTTTTTATGAATGATTTAACCGGGGAATATCGGGTAAGAATGGATGATAAGGGAAGGCTGAAATTGCCTAGTGCCTTGTTGAGCCAGATAGGTGAAGATCCGGTTTTTACGATCAATCGGGGTTTTGAAAAACACTTGATGTTGTATCCCAGAGAGGTTTGGGTGAAGAAGACGAAAGAAATCAATAAGTTAAACATTTACAAGACGAAAGAAAGGAACATGATCCGGTATTTTTACCGGGGAGCATCGGAATTGAGAACTGATGCGGCTGACCGTGTCCTAATTCCGAAAAGTCTGATGGAGTATGCAAAAATTGACAAAGAGGTGGTTTTGTTTGCATATAACGAGCAGATTGAAATATGGTCAGAAAAGTTGTATGAAGAGTTCCTTGGTTCAGAGCCCGAAGAATTTGCTGATTATGCAGATGAAATTTTCGGAGACAAGGATGCTGATTAAGCAACCATAGATAAAATGATATTTCATAAACCGATCTTATTAAACGAAGTAATAGAAGGGTTGAATATTGTGCCTCACGGTGTGTATTGTGATTTTACATTTGGTGGTGGCGGACATTCACGGAAAATTCTTGAAAAGCTGGGCGCCAAAGGTCGCCTGGTAGCTTTTGATCAGGATGAGAAAGCGATTGAAAATGTTTGGGATGATGACCGACTGATCCTTATCAGATCAAATTTCAGATATGCTGATAAGTTTTTAAGGTATCTGGGAATTGAAAAGGTAGATGGTGTTTTGGCTGATCTGGGCGTTTCGAGTCACCAGTTGGATGTTGATTCCAGAGGATTTACTTACAGGGATAGGAATGAGCTGGATATGCGAATGAACCGCAAACAAAAATTGAACGCAGTAGATATTCTAAACACTTATTCTGAATCAGAACTGGTTTCGGTTTTCTCCGGTTATGGAGAAATAAGGAATTCAAAGCAATTGGCAAAAGCTTTCGTGAGGTCCAGAATGACGGGGAAAATCCGGAATTCATCTGACATTGACAGAATCATCGGCACAGTGATCAAAGGTGAAAAAAACAGATATCTTGCGCAGTTATATCAGGCGATCAGAATAGAAGTGAATGATGAATTTGGAGCCCTGAAACAAATGTTGGGATTTTTGGAGAACATTTTGAAACCTGGGGGAAGATTGACTGTGATTAGTTTTCATTCACTCGAAGACAGGTTCGTCAAGAACCTGATCAAAAAGTCAGATGTGGAAGGAAATATTTCCACTGATATATACGGAAGACAAATCTTCAAGTTCAGGGAAGTAGTGAAAGGAGTGGTAGTGGCTGGTAAAGAAGAATTGTATCAGAATTCAAGAGCAAAAAGTGCAAAACTTAGAATTGCTGAAAGATTATGAAAAGTGAAAAATCGAATAGCTGGTTAAAATTTTTACTCAGAAATTTATCGCTGATTGTTTTTTTGGCAGTGTTGGCATTGGTTTATATAAGTAATGTTCATGTTGCGGAAAGAAAGCAGCTGAAAATAGAAGAAAAAAAGAGGGAAGTTCAGAAAATAAAGTGGGAGTATATGAGCGTGGAAAAGGATATGCTGTTGAATTCTTCCCCTTCGGAAATGGAAAAAAAGACGAGCGAAATTGGTTTGCAACCGCCGTCTTCCATCCCTTCCAAATTGACTTTAAAAAATGATGTAGAAAAATAATGGACAAGAGGACAGAATTACTTGCAAGAGTTTATGTCGTGACAATATTTTTTGTCCTCTTCTGTCTTTTGGTGATTGGCAGATTGATAGATGTCAACATCCTGGAAGGTGAAAAATGGAGATCTAAATTGCAAAAAAACATCAAATGGATCGAAGTTGAAGGTGACAGGGGAAATATTTATGCTGATGATGGCAGCATTTTGGCTGCCTCGCAACCGTTCTTTGAAATCAGATTTGACGCAGTTACACCAACTGATAAAGTATTCGATCAGGGTGTAGATTCTCTGGCTTATTATATTGCAACATTTCTTCGACCTGACAAAAGTCCTATAGGCTGGAAAAATGAATTGGTCGCAAAGCGTAGAAATGGTGCGAGATATTACCAGATCAAGAATCATGTCGACTATAATATGCTTATGAAAATCAGGAATTTTCCGGTTTTCAGAGAAGGAAGGATCAAAGGAGGGTTGATCGAAATTCAAAAAAGTTCAAGGGTTAAACCATACAAGGAAATGGCGAGCAGAACCATCGGCGTGGATAGGAAAAATGCAGCAAAAATAGGACTTGAGGGTTCTTTTGACGAGTTCTTAAAAGGTCAGACAATAAAACGTCTGTATAAAAAACTACCAAGTAAATCATGGATTCCTGTTCAGGAACATGAAAACATGTTGCTCAATAAGGGTTCAGACCTGAACACGACACTGAATATTGGGATTTCAGATGCTGTGCATCAGGCGGTATTGAGAAAACTACAACAGACCAATGCCAAAACAGGAGTAGGCATCGTCATGGATGTAAAAACCGGTGAGATCAAAGCTATGACCAATCTTACCAGAGCCAGCAACGGAGCTTATGTGGAAAATTACAATTTTGCCATCGGTGAAGATGGTAAATACAATCCGGGTTCTACTTTTAAACTGGCGACAATGTTGGCATTGCTTGAAGATGGTCACCTTACACTTGAGACCTTGGTCGACCTTGAATCAGGTATTAAGGTTATGAAAGATCGTGTGATAAAGGATGCTGAGCCACACAATCTAAGAGTCGTAACAGCTGAGAAAGCCTTTGTTATTTCCTCCAATGTGGGTATGGCAAAATTAGCGGATCATTATTATAACCGTAGTTTGAAGGCAAGAAAAAGTTTTGTTAAAAGACTGAAATCCTTTGGTTTAGCCAATAAAACAGGGGTTGATATCGAAGGGGAGGCAATGCCGGTTATAAAAGATCCCGAAATGGATGCCAATCATTGGTCAGGAGTGACCATACCATGGATGGCTCATGGTTATGAACTTGAAATGACTCCTTTGCAATTGTTAACTTTTTACAATGCTGTTGCCAACAATGGGGTGATGGTCAAACCTTACCTGGTAAGAGACATTTTGAGAGAAGGGAAAATTCTTCAAAAATTTGAGCCGGTTGTTTTGAATCAAAAAATCGCGAGTGAGTTTAGTATAAAGCAGGTTAAAAAATTACTTGAAAAGGTTGTAGAGGAAGGAACAGGTATTGGATTAAAAGATAATACAGTGAAAATCGCCGGGAAAACCGGAACAACAAGGGTTAACTACAATATAAGTGAGGACGAAGAAGAAAAAGTTTATAATGCGTCCTTTGCCGGTTATTTTCCGGCGGATAATCCAAGATATTCCTGCATAGTCGTATTGTATGGGCTATCCGGTCAGGGGAATATTTATGGAAGTCAGGTTGCAGCGCCTGTATTTGGAGAAATAGCAGAAAGGGTCATGAACTTTTACATCAATGATCTGGATAACGAAGTGCAGAAGGAGGCTTTTGCTTCAGCGAATTTACCAAAAGGGATGAAGGGGTTTGGTCCCGACATTGATGAAATACTGAATTTCTCAAATGTGCCCCACACAAACAAGGTGAGTAAAGGCTGGATAGCAGTGGAAAATCAACGGACAAAACTCGATATTGATGAGGTGAAAATCTCGAGGAGGACAGTTCCAAACGTTTTGGGAATGGGTGTGAGAGATGCAGTGTATATCCTTGAAAATCTGGGATATAAAGTTAAAATAGAAGGGGTGGGAAGAGTGGCGCAACAATCGATAGCTCCGCATACAAGAAATGTTGGCGGAACGATCACATTATATCTTGAATGAACAGCTTAAATATGAAACTGAATATAAACTTTGTCAAAAGAGACGAAGTCTGAAAAATTGAAATGTTGGATAAAAACTAAAAACATCATGGAATTGATTGCATTACATCGACTTTTGCAAGGCGTTGCATTTGACAAAATTCTTGGAAATCAAGGATTAGGCGTAAAAGCCTTGAAGATTGATTCAAGGCAAGTTGAACCAGGAGATCTTTTTATCGCAATGCCTGGCTATAAAACAGATGGACATCTTTTTATTCCAAAGGCTGTTGAAAATGGAGCAAATTATATCTTATGTCATCAGTTGCCTGATTTGATCGAAGACAAAATCTGTTATGTTGTCGTGGATGATGTCAGGAAGGCATGCGCTAAGTTGGTAGCCAATTATTTTGGAGATCCAAGTAAAAAATTGAAATTGATCGGAGTAACTGGCACCAATGGAAAAACAACGATAGCCACATTGCTATATGAGTTTTTTCAGAAATCCGGATTTAAAGCAGGATTACTTTCAACTGTTGAAAACAAAATTGCGACAAAAGTAATACCGTCCACTCATACAACTCCGGATATCATCAGTATCAATCAGTTGATGGCTGAAATGGTTGAGTCTGGTTGTACATATGCGGTGATGGAAGTGAGTTCACATGCGATAGATCAGATGCGGATAGACGGGTTGGATTTTGATGGTGGCCTTTTTACAAATCTTACGGTAGACCATTTAGATTATCATCAGACTTTTAAGGAATATGTCTATACCAAGAAAAAGTTCTTTGATCAATTGAAGCCTGAAGCATTTGCACTTTGCAATATCGATGACAAGAATGGAGAAGTCATGATGCAAAATACCAGAGCGAGTAGAAAATCGTATGCAGTCAAACGGATGGCTGACTTTAAGGGGAGTATCCTCCGAAATAGCCTTGAAGGGCTACAGATGAGGGTCAACCAAAAAGAAGCGTTCTTCAGGCTGATTGGTATGTTCAATGCATACAATTTACTCGCAGTCTATGGAGCAGCTGAATTACTTGGATTCAATCAGGAAGAAATCTTGCTGCATTTATCATCACTGGAACCAGCGAGAGGAAGGTTTGAAATCATAAGAAATCCTTTAAATCAGCAAACGGCTATAATAGATTACGCCCATTCGCCTGATTCTTTGGAAAATGTTTTAAAGACGATTGTTGAAGTAAAAGGGATGGAGTCCAGGATCATCACGATATGTGGTGCCGGTGGAGATCGGGATAGGACTAAAAGGCCTCAAATGGGCGCAATAGCCGGCAATTTGTCTGACCTGGTGATTTTTACAACGGATAATCCGAGGTCTGAAGAACCGGAGTGTATCATAGATGAAATGGTAGCCGGTGTGGACAAAGAATTTATGGACAAGATATTGAAGGTAACAGACAGGTCAGAGGCGATAAAGATCGCTGCCAAACTGGCTGATCCGGCTGATATCATCCTGATTGCAGGTAAAGGCCATGAAACATATCAGGAAATCAAAGGTGTGAGATATCCCTTTGATGACAAAGAAAAAATAAAAGCCATTTGGCATTAAAGAAAAATAGAAGAGTAGGTTCTATTTATATTCTCAGGTTGGTTTTAACAGTTGCAGTGGGAGCATATTCAGAAAAAGTTCTGAATGCCCACTGTGGACTGTTTTTAATGAAAAAAGTAAATTATGCTTTACTATCTGTTCGAATACTTGGATAAACAATTTAATCTGCCTGGTGCAGGTCTTGTACACTATATAACTTTCCGTGCTGCCGCAGGGATTATTTTAGCTTTAGTGGTTTCTATGATTTTCGGCAACAGGATCATACGTTCATTGAAAAAAATGCAAATAGGAGAAACCGTTAGGGATCTCGGGTTGGAAGGCCAAAAAGCCAAGGAAGGTACCCCAACTATGGGTGGATTGATTATTTTTTTAGCGGTCATGGTTCCTACACTCTTATTTACTAAAGTGTTGAATGTCTATATAATTCTGATGATTGTGACCACTGTGTGGATGACTGGAATTGGATTCCTGGATGATTATATCAAGGTGGTCAACAAGAAAAAAGCCGGATTGAGACCCAGGTTTAAAATTATAGGTCAGGTAGGCCTCGGACTGATCGTAGGCATCACCATGTTGTTCCATTCTCAGATTCTGGTAAGGATGCCATTGGAAATGGCTCAGCAAAACGGGTATGAAATCGTCAAAACGTTTAAAACTGAAGTTTCGGCAGTAAATGAGGCAAAGACCGTACAAGAGATGGCTTATGTTAAATCTACTTTGACCAATCTGCCTTTTGTGAAAGGAAATGAGTTTAATTATGCTTTTTTCCTGGATATAGTTGGAATAGATGCCAAGGATTGGATATGGCTGATATTTATACCTGCGATTGTTTTTATCATTACCTTGGTTTCCAATGCAACTAATCTTACAGATGGTCTGGATGGGCTGACATCAGGATTGTCCGCAATTGTCGGGGCTACTCTGGGTGTAATGGCTTATGTGTCTAGTAACACAATCATAGCAGACTACCTCAATATCTTGTACCTGCCATTTAGTGAAGAGCTCGTTGTCTTTTCAGCGATCTTTTTGGGAGCAATGGTGGGATTTCTTTGGCACAATTCATATCCCGCCAAAGTTTTTATGGGAGATACCGGTAGCCTGGCAATTGGCGGGATCATTGCGACGCTTGCTATTTTACTTAGGAAGGAACTGCTTATTCCGATTTTATGCGGGGTTTTTCTGGCAGAAGCACTTTCCGTCGTGATCCAGGTCAGTTATTTTAAATATACAAAAAAGAAATTTGGTGTTGGGAAAAGAGTGTTTTTGATGACTCCGTTGCATCACCATTTTCAGAAATTGAATATGAATGAATCAAAAATTGTCACAAGGTTTTGGATTGTCGGAATCATGCTGGCTGTTATTACGATCATTACTTTAAAAGTGAGATAAATTTATAATTAACAGATATGTCATTAGGTAAAGTCATAGCAAAAGATTTAAAAGGAGACCGGTCTATATGGTTGATAGTCTTTTTTCTGGGCATTTTGTCCCTGCTGGCTGTTTACAGTGCAGTTGGAAGCATGGCATATACTACCAGAGATGGCAATACGATTTTTTATTTAATTCAGCAGCTGATCTTCATTTCTATCGGGTTCTTTATCATGTGGATCAGTTACAGGCTGGATTATATGTTCTACTCAAAACTTGCGCCCATTTTATTGATAATTTCAATCCCTTTATTGATATATACCATTGGATTTGGAACTGAGGTCAATGATGCCAGGAGGTGGATAACCATTCCCTGGATTGACAAAACATTCCAGACGTCAGATTTTGCACGGATTGCCCTCATCATGTTTTTAGCCAGATCAATAGCTAAAAGACAGGAGAATATCAAAGATTTTAAAAGCGCATTCATTCCTTTATTGTTGCCTGTTTTGATTGTCACTTTGCTCATTGCTCCTTCGAATTTGTCAACGGCACTTTTGTTGTTCACTACGAGCGTTTTAATGATTTTTATTGGCAGGATTCATCTGAAATATATTTTCCTGCTGTTTTTGGCAGGTCTGATTTTTATCGGTTTGATTTTAGCTATTTCTGAGTTTTTGCCGGAATTATCAAGAGGTGAAACATGGAAAAACAGGATTCAGGAATATGCTCTTTTCGATGACGGAGGATATCAGATCCAGCAATCCAAAATTGCGATCGCAAGAGGAGAATGGTTAGGTGTTGGTCCGGGTAACAGCATTCAAAGGAATTATTTGCCTTATCCATATGCAGATTTTATATATGCGATCATAGTAGAAGAATATGGAATCATCGGTGGATTGAGTGTTTTAGGATTATATCTGTGGCTTTTGTTCAGAGGCATCAGTATTGTAACAAGAAGCCCAAAAACTTTTGGAGCCATGTTGTCTCTGGGATTAATATTGAATATTGTAATTCAAGCATTTGCAAATATTGCGGTGTCAGTACATTTGTTGCCTGTAACAGGGTTGACGCTACCTTTGATCAGTATGGGAGGAACTTCACTCCTCATCACATATTTATCATTGGGTATAATCCTGAGTGTTAGCAAATATGTTGAAAAAGCAGAAAAGGAAAAAATTGCGCTTAGAGAGATAGAGATACGAAATGAACAGGTGTCTCCATCCGTAGAATTTGATCAAAATTAAATTAGGTGATTTGAAACGGAAAATAATCATAAGTGGAGGCGGTACAGGAGGACACATTTTCCCTGCGATTGCAGTTGCTCAGACGCTGAAGCAAATGGATGAACATATACAGATCAAATTCGTCGGTGCGAGTGGCAGAATGGAAATGGAGCGCGTACCAAAGGCCGGTTTTGAAATTACAGGTTTGCCTGTTAGTGGAATTCAAAGGAAATTGTCCGCAAAAAATTTGCTGGTTCCTTTCAAACTTGTGGCAAGTTTATTAAAGGCTTTCCAGGTGCTGAAGAATTTCAAGCCTGATGCTGTGGTCGGATTCGGGGGTTATGCCAGTGGACCGGTTTGTATGGTAGCCTCTTTCATGGGTATTCCTGTTGTTTTGCAGGAACAAAACTCATATGCAGGACTGACCAATAAAATGCTTGCAAAAAGGGCTGCAAAAATTTGTGTTGCTTATGATGGAATGGAAAAGTTTTTTGATAAAAATAAAATAATTTTTACTGGTAATCCGGTTAGACAGGATATCAGCAATTTACAGGATAAAAAAGAAGAATCTCACGAGAATTTCGGTTTGACTCGGAATAAGAAAACTATTTTAATTTTTGGAGGAAGTTTGGGTGCCGGTACGCTGAATAAAGCTGTAAAACACAATATCAAGCGTATTATGGAACTGCATGATGTTCAATTGATCTGGCAGGTTGGTAAGTTTTATTTTCAGGATTACAAAAACTCGGAAGTGGCGAAGATGGATCATGTCCATTTGTTTCCCTTCATCGAGCGGATGGATCTGGCTTATGCAGCTGCTGACCTGGTGGTTTGTAGAGCTGGGGCATTGACCATTTCTGAATTGTGTCTTGCTGCCAAACCAGCGATACTGGTACCTTCTCCGATCGTAGCCGAGGATCATCAGACTAAAAATGCAATGAGTCTGGTCAACAAAAATGCTGCATGGTTATTGAAAGACAATGAAGTAATTAATGGACTGGCTGATAAAATCAATGAGATTTTTCTGGATGAAAAGAAATTGGTTGAAGTTTCTGCTTCCATTGCGAAATTAGGTAGAAAAGAAGCCTCAGAAGAGATTGCACATGCGATTTTAAATGCTTTTAAACCGTCTAAAGATTAGTTTTAATGAAGAAAGAAGTTGTAAAAGTATGGATCAAAAGAATAGCCTGGCTGGCTGTGTATGCCGGAGTGCTGGTGGTTTGGTTTCATGCTGTACAAAGGAAATCTTCGACTAAGGTTGAGACAGTAAAAGTAGTAATTACTACAAGCGATGGCAGCAGACCATTGATCGGTGTTACGGATGTTATAAAATATGTTAATCGCATTTTAGATAAAGATATTGAATCTCAATTGATTGGAAATCTTGATGCTTTAAAAATTGAAACCGCTCTGGATTCAAGTAGCTATATTAAAAATGCTGATGTCTATTTGGAAGCCAATGGCAAGGCGGTGATTCATTGCGATCTGAGAGTGCCGATCGTTCGGTTTGAAAGAGGCTATAGAAAAGGATTTTATCTGGATGAAGCTGGAAATATTATTCCGGTTTCAAACCGGGCAGCGGCCAGAGTGCCGATTGCAAACGGTTATTTGGGAAATTTCAATCAGGAGTTTATGGCCGACACTACAAATCGTTACCGTTTGGTCTATGATTTAGCAAAAAAAGTTTATGATGATGACTTTTTGAAGGCATTAATAGAACAAATCTATGTTGAAAACAATGGTAAAGTGATCATGGTACCAAAAGTTGGCAGAGAAAAAATAAGGTTTGGGGAATTAGCCAAAATCGATAATAAATTTGATAAGTTAAAGGCATTTTATAAAACAGGCATGCCTAACTTGGGTTGGAATAGGTATTCTTACCTCAACCTTGAATGGGAAGATCTGGTCGTTGGAGAAAAATAATTTAGAATATAAATTTATAAGATATGTTAAGTTCTAGTACACATCATGTTCCAATAGTTGTCGCGTTGGATATTGGAACTACCAAAGTTTGTGCTATCGCAGGCTTCAGAGATGATTACGGGAAAATTGAAATTGTCGGATATGGCACCGTTCCATCAGAAGGTGTTTCTAAAGGAGTGGTTTCCAATATTGACAAAACAGTTAAAGCGATCAAAGAAAGTGTGGAGATAGCTGAACGCAATGCAATGGTCAAATTCAATGATGTCCAGGTTGGAGTGGCCGGGCAACATATCAAAAGCCTTCACCATCACGGATTGTTGGTCAGGCAGGATTCGACCAGTGAGATACAGGAAGCAGATGTGGATAAACTCATCAAAGATATGCACAAACTGGTTCTGCCTCCGGGTGATAAGATTCTTCATGTTATTCCACAGGAATTCATTGTGGATAATGAAAATAATATCATGGATCCGGTAGGTATGTCTGGTATTCGACTTGAGGCGAATTTTCACATAATCACCGGGCAGGTCAATGCTTCCAAAAATATCTACAGATGTGTGGAAAAAGCCGGTTTGAAAGTAGCAAATATGACCCTTGAACCGATTGCTTCAGCTTCAGCAGTGTTAAGCAAAGAAGAAAAAGAAGCAGGAGTTGCATTGGTAGATATCGGTGGCGGCACAACTGATATTACTATTTTTAAAGACGGAATAATAAGGCATACAGCTGTCATTCCATTTGGTGGAAATGTCGTCACTACTGATATTCAGGAAGGCTGTCAGGTAATGCGGGATCAGGCAGAAAAACTAAAAGTGAAGTTTGGCTCAGCAGTTGCCGATGAAGTAGTGGATAACAGAGTGATCATCATCCCCGGATTCAGGGGCCGGGATCCAAAAGAAATTTCAGAAAAAAATCTGAGCAGGATCATCCAGGCCAGAATGGAAGAAATCTTTGAATATGTTCAGTGGGAAATCCGTAGATCAGGTTATGAAAAGAAATTGCTGGCCGGGTTGGTACTTACCGGAGGTGGTTCCTTGCTAAAAGATATTGATTTTCTTGCACAATTGCAAACTGGTATGAATACAAGATTAGGTGAACCTATTGAACACCTGGCGCATGGATATAATGAAGCGATGGCCAGTCCTATTTATTCAACAGGTATAGGGCTTTTAATTTATGCTTTGAATGAACTGAATCCTGGTGATCACACGAGCTCTGTTAAAAAGACACTTACCGAAGTAGAGTTTGAAATAGAAAATGAACCTGATGTAAATACTGTAGATGAAAGTGCTAACAATGAAAGTGGGGGAAAAAGGTGGTTTAATAAGATTTTTGCATATACTAAAGAATTTTTTGAAGCTACACCGGATTCTGAATTTTAATAAAACTAAAATTAATAGCTATGCTTTTTGATATACCATTAACCAATAAATCCATCATAAAAGTTTTAGGGATTGGAGGTGGAGGAACCAATGCTGTGAACCACATGTTCAACCTGGGTATCGAAGGTGTTGAGTTTGCAATATGCAATACGGATGTCCAGTCAATGGATGCCAGTCCTGTCAACGTAAAAATCCATCTTGGTCCTGTTATTACTGAAGGAAGGGGTGCCGGATCTAAGCCTGAAGTCGGGAAAGAAGCCTGTATCGAATCAATTGACAGCATTAGAGACTTTTTGAATGATGGCACTAAAATGCTTTTCATCACTGCAGGAATGGGTGGTGGAACAGGAACAGGCGCTGCTCCGATCATAGCAAAAACTTCCAGAGATATGGGCATTTTGACTGTTGCTATTGTAACGCTTCCATTCAAATTCGAAGGACAGAGAAGAACCAGACAAGCTTTGGAAGGCCTGGACGAACTGAAGAAAAATGTAGATTCTATCCTGGTTATTTCGAATGATAAAGTACGGAATATGTACGGAAATCTTACGCTGACCGGAGCATTTTCTCAGGCTGATCAGATTTTAACTACAGCAGCTAAAGGAATTGCTGAGATCATCACATTACCCGGCTATATCAACGTCGATTTTGAGGATGTTAATACAGTCATTCGGAATAGTGGAGTTGCCATCATGGGAAGCGCACAAAAAGAGGGTGAAAACAGGGCTCACGAAGCCATTCATGCGGCATTGAATTCTCCTTTACTGGAGGATAATGACATCAGAGGAGCAAAACACATTTTACTTAATATTTCATCTGGTAAGAAGGAAGTTACGATGGATGAAGTTGCTGAAATTACAGAATATATTCAGGAAGAAGCTGGTAAAGGAACTGATCTTATCTGGGGCAATTGCCAGGATGATACTCTGGGTGATAAAATAAGCATCACTTTGATAGCGACAGGTTTTGAAGAGGGAAATAAAAATAAACAAGATAAAAATCCTACTAAAGTAGTACTTGAAAGTACCGGACAATCTTTGGATCTGGGAAGTTTTGACGTAGATTTTTCAGGTCACAAGGACACAAGGAATGTTTTTGAATTCGAACAGGATGATGTTAAAGAGACTATCAGAAAATATAATGCTGATTCGAATCCTTTCGTTCGCAATGAAGAGGAAGATTTAAGACGTAAACGGTTGATACTCGAAAGGGAAAAGTTGACTCAAACGGATAGATCCAAGACATTCAACAACGTTTTATCTATTGAAAACCCTGCAAACATTAAAGACATTGAAAAAGTTCCGGCTTACAAAAGAAGGAACGTAGAACTGGATGCAGTTAAATCCGCAGACGATAACGTGAGCATTAAACAGCGTGTTACGATGGATGTGGATGAACTTCTGATAACAGATAACAAATATCTGCATGACAATGTCGACTAAATTTGGATTTCGTCTTTTTTTATAATCATGTCTTAACATGAGATTGGTTTATTAATTGTTGCCTGGGGTTCTCAGCCCCAGGTTTTTTTGTTCTTTTGATTCTTTTACTGAGACAAAACTTCAATCCATGTTTTTCAAAATTTGGAAGGGAAGATTTCCATAGGTTGGTCAGGGATTATATGTATCAATTCCGGTTGATGATGAAATCAGGTTTTGGTTTTGTGATAATTTGAGTTAATGTATTGTAACTATTAACTGTATCGGCAAACTGGATAGAAAAATTTTTGGATAAGAATGCAGGAATAGAGGGATTTGGACCGCTGGTCTTACAGCTACAATTTTATTCTCTGAAATTTTTGTTCTCTGATAATTTTGACTGCTTTAGCTCATGGAATCAAATGAAACTCAGGAAAATAAAAAAAAGTCACCACGCTGTTGCCGATGACTTTTTATTGATCGAGAGCAATCGATCAGCTCAAAAAGTGGGTAATAAAACTCGCCAAAACTTTATTTAATCACTTCGAATCGTTGAGCAGTTTTTCCATTAGGAGTGGAGACTTCAACTATATACACTCCATTAATATAATTACTTATATCCAGTTTTGTTTGATTCGTTGTAAACTGAAGATCCAACTGATCCATTAATACACCTGTAACACTATAAATATTTACTTTACCGATCAACTGCTGTCCGTTCATGTGTAAATTGATGATATCAGCTGACGGATTGGGATAAATATGCAGCTGAGCTGTTACCGGTGGCTCAGGATTTGTATTTTTAAACTTCAGATATATTGTTTTTTCTGCAGATGGCAGAGATATTGAGTTGCCATTGGCGTCAATTCCTTTTGCATCAGAAATAATCAACTTTAAAGGAACAATATCATCTTTCAACTTTAAAATAATTGTGCCTTCTACAATAAACTCGCTTTTTGCAACAATTCCAAAACCAGTGGCTCCTTTGTTGCCTATACGGCTGAAAGCGGTTTCAACCCGGCCCGGGACTGTGTTTAGATTCATCTGGAGAGAAGCACTGGCATTGCCCAACCAGGAATCTGTAAGGAAATGATGTCTTAGACTGGATTCATCCAGTAATTGTGGAGGAAATTGCAAATGATAACTGATACCATTCAGATCCAAGGCAGGATGACTTTGATCGCCCAGACTGATATCCAAATAAAGATAATCACCGGCATACACAGTATCCTGAGATGCAGAAATATAAAACGGATATGGCTTTAATGCAATGGCACCTGAATGAACCAGATTATTGTAAGTAGAATAATTTTCTAAAATAGCTGTTGTGTCAGCAGCGCTTATAAGGCCATTTCCATCAGTATCTGCATGCTTTGTATTCACCATAAATGGATACCGATCCATGTTCCAATCTTCAGCATTCAAACCGATATTCGCTTCAGGAGCCAAGGTCCTTGCAGTTCCTTCAACCCCCATAAAATAACCTATGGGCAATAAGTCTGATACGTCTACCTTTCCGTCTGCGTTGGCATCTCCTTTCCAAACGCAGTCTTTTGCTACACATTTGCAATCAGCATTCGTGACCGGACTGATCACTTCCATATTTATTTTAATCAGCTTGCAAGGTGAGTTGCCTGCACAATAATCTATTTCAAATTCATCAATTCCGGTATAGCCTTCTTCAGGTAAGTAAACAAGCAGATTGAATCCGGAAATGGTGTCGCAGCCTACAATGATTTCCTGGAATCCTTCGAAAAACTCGAGTGTTCCATTTGACGGTTCTTCAACAATTTCAAATAAATAGTTGGAAACCGGTAGATGGTAATCGATCACAAAAGCCCTGTCATTTTCAGTTACAAAGGCAAATTCTTCAATATTTTCCGGGTTGAAATTGTCTACTCCTATTTTCACCGTGGCCGTTTGATACAGAAGAGGCGCCAATTGCATGGTATATTGAAACTCATCATAACCATGGAAATTCTGAGATGGAGTGTAGGCAAAGACACCATCTCCATCTTCCTGCAAACGGGTCAGCACTCCGTGTTTTGGTTGTGTCCATGAGAGCAGATAGTTTTGGAGATAATCATTTTGCAATACATCGAATTGGATCGAACTATTTTTAACCGTATAAAATTCATCATCTACAGCAGCTAAGCCGTCATTGATGATATCAAATACATGAATTTGGTAGTTTCTGGTGATTTCTCCGTTGTTCAGGACAAATTGGTCGATACCAGAAGAATCAACAAACGGGGAATAAATAAGTTGATAATCAGTGTTAAATTGAATTGTTCCCAGAACAGGTTGATGGGCTTGGTCTATCACAAAACCTTCAGCAGGCAACAATATAGATAAATCTTTTGTGTTGATCGTTGATAACACGATGTCAGACTGAGGTTCAGGATCATTTTGCAAAGTTTGAATTGAAACCTGGCTCAGGGCAGTAGTGCCCACGGAGTCCACTGCAAGGTAGTTAAAATAGCGAATACCTTCATGAAGAGGATCCAAAGTAAAAACAACAGTGTTATTTGCAGTAATGGAAGCGATGCCTCCATAAACATTGGTGATCTCCTTGATTTGCAGGTTCCCGTGGGTGGTTTGGTCATTGGCCAGAACATCTACCTCAACCTCAGAGTCAGCTTCAGTGATCAAAACATCATCCGGATTGACTGTCAATATTGAATTCAATACTTCAACACTGAATTTTGAGTATTTGATCTCCCAGGAATTGTAACCTGTTCCCGGATTGCCTCGATATTGGTAAATAAACCTGTCAACTCCCGTAAATTCATTGTCAGGATAATAGTAAATAGGATAGATCTTTCCAACAGGTTGATTCGGATTTTGCAAATCCCCGTGCTGTACAGTGAAGAAAGGGAAAACGGATATTTCCTGTAGAAAAAAATGTGAGAACAATTCTATTGTCAGAGAATCATTTTTCAACATTTTTATGGAATACTCCGGCAGGTTTTGTGTATTTGCTTTTGAAATTATAAGCAAAAAACCGATTAGAATTATGTAAAATTTCGTCCAACGGTTCATGATTTGTTAAGTTTTGGCTATTTGGCTGCAATATAAGTGTTATTTTCTGATTATAACAACATTACACACAGATATTTTTTATATACTTTAAATATTATTCTAATATGTCTACTTTTACAAGTGAAAAAATACTAACTTTGATAGCTGTTTGATTTACTGTAAACATTTGCAGCGATTCTTATATGTAATGCATTTAGATTGCAAAAGGTTGCAGTTTTGTTATTATATTTTTTTCAGATAGGTGTTTATTTGATATCTGGAAAATAATAGATATATAAATGCTGATTTTTATTCAGATATATATATGTTTTTTTTATTTAATATATTTGCAATTTGAAATCGACAAAAATTTATCAGGTACTGGATTCGCTTTCTGTTTATGAGCTCAACAGGTTTGGCAAGTTTGTCCAATCTCCATATTTCAACCAAAACCAGGGTTTGATCCGGTTGTTTGAACAACTGATTCCTTTTCTTAAGAGTAAAGACCAAAGTGATCTGGATAAAACAATGGTTTGGACTCAGATATTCGGAGAAGAAACCTACGACGATGCGCGTTTCAGGAAATTGAGTTCTGAGTTGCTTCGCTTATATGAGCAGTTTCTGGCGCAGGAAATTTACGATAACAATCCCTTACATCAGGCAAATAATCTGATCGAAGGCATCAGTAAAAAGAAAATTGTTAAGCTATATAACTCTGTTGTTTCGTCTGTAAACAGATTATCAGAAAGGCAATTGGAAAAACCGGCTTCTTATTTTTTTTATCAATATCAATTAGAGAAAAGCCAGTATAATCTAACCAGTGAATTCGAAAAACAGTTTAAGAAAAAAGTTAAGTTTGGAGATCTTAATATTGAAGAAACCGCTAAAAATCTGGATATATTCTATTTAGGGGAAAAACTTAAATTGTTTTGCATGTTACTCAGTTGGCAGGATGTGACCAATATTTCCGGTACGCTCTTGTTTATGGATGAAATAATTATGCACGTTGAGAAATTTGATTACAGTCAATATCCACCTGTTGCCATTTATTATCAGATTTACAAAAGTTATGTAGAACCTGATCGTGAAGAACACTTTTTTAAACTCAAGGAACTGATCAACATGTATATTCATTTATTTCCTGTAGAGGAAGCAAAGGATATTTTTGGGTCAGCCCATAATTTTTGCATCAGAAGGATCAATATTGGACAAAATGAATTTGTCAGACAGAATTTTGACCTGTACAAAGAAGCTATTGAGAAAGGAATTTTGTTTTATAACGGACAAATTCCGCCTATAACTTTCAGGAATATTGTTATGTCTGCTAATATTTTAAATGAATATGAGTGGGCTGAAAATTTTATTCATTTACACAAAGATAAATTGGATGAAAAGTTTAGGGAAAATGCAGTTGCATATAATTCTGCATTGATTGCCTGGGGCAAAAAGGATTTTACCAAAGTAGTAAGATTGCTTCAAAATGTCGAGTTCAATGAAATATTTTATGATATGAATTCGAAGTTGATGCTTGTCACGACCTATTATGACACAGATGAAATTGAACCACTCCATTCATTGTTGGAAAGTTTCAAAATCTTTGTTTACAGGAATAAAAAACTTTTAACATTAGCTCAGCAATCAATGCTTTTAGACTATATTAAATTTGTCAGGAAATTATTGTCTTTCAACCCAGGTCAAATAGAAAAGGCGGATAAACTGCAACAAGATATCAAAGGATCTAAAATCTCTGTAACGATGAAGCAATGGCTGCTTGAAAAAGTAGAAGAACTCAGGTAGTAATCATGCATTTAAATTACAACCATGTCTTCTGAAATCAGACGATGCGCGCTGTTTTCTACCAAAATCTGGCGCGGTTTGTCCCTGAGGTTATAAAATGAGGCCATGGAATATCCATAGGCACCTGTATTTTGTATAGCCAGTATATCTCCTGCCCGGACTTCACACAAGGCTCTTTCTGAAGCCAGTGTATCTTCTTCACACAATTGGCCGACAACATCATATATATGCATTTTACCATCCATATTCGAAATATTAATAATGTGATGATAGGCTTCATAGTACATCGGTCGGATGAGGTGATTGGATCCGGTATTCAAACCCACAAAGCGTTTATTGTAGCCCTGCTTGATCACATTGACCGATGCCAGCAAAGTGCCGGCTTCTGCAACCAAAAATTTTCCGGGCTCTAAAATGATGTTGATGGACTTTCCGAGGTTTTCGAGTTTATCCTTTATATATTTCGTGTAAGCATCCAGGTCTATTTCATGATCAGTAGCATTATATTTAACTTTTAACCCACTTCCAATGTCAAGAGAATTCACATTGTTGAATGCAGGTAATTGTAACAATAAGCTATCGAAGGATTTGGCAAGATCCTGCCAGGTTTTTACATCTGAACCGGTATGGATGTGCAAAGTGACCACTTTGAATCCGAATTTTTCTTCCATCTGTTTCACTGCAGGCAACTGATTCAAAGGAATCCCGAATTTTGAATCGGCATGCGCAGTAGCTATTTTTTGGTTACCTTCAATATGCACATCCGGATTAATTCTCAATCCGACTTCTACACCTTTAAGTAAATCACCCAACTCTTCGAAGTATTCTGATTCTCCAAAATGGATCCGAATACCATTTTCAAGCGCAAATTTTATTTCATTTATTGCCGGACAACTCGGCGTGAAAATAATATCGGTAACTTTAAACCCAAGCTTTAATGCTCTTCTGATCTCATTCGGACTGACTGTATCAAGACCTGCACCCAGATCCTTCATCAGCATCAGGATTTCCGGAGCTTCATTGGCTTTCACCGCATAATGGATCCTGTGAGGAATTTTACTGAACGCCTTTTTCAAAAGGAAAAATTTTCTTTTGATCGTTTCGGTATCATAAACATAGATCGGTGAGCCATATTTTTCAGTCAGTTCAAGCGCGTGCACTCCGCCTATCATATACTTTTCCATCAGCTTTTTTGGGTTTTTAACTCAATTCTTTTTCCCGGTTAGATGTATTTTGCTATTTTAATACTTATTATAAATCAGTCTGAGCAGTTTATCCATTTCTTGTTTGTATACCCTGGAGCTTTCCAGATAATGATTATGCATAAAACTGAAGATATATATTTTTCCTGATTTTGCCTTAATAAACCCGCTAAGGCAATGATTGTTGCTCAGAGTGCCGGTTTTTGCCATCACATAGGGTTCATACCACGCTTCTATGGTTCCTGATGTGCCACCATGTGGGAAAACGATTTCAATCCAATCAAGTCCTTTTAGCTGGTATATTTTCAAAAGCACTTCAGACATACTTTGCGGCGTAAACAAATTGTATCTCGATAATCCTGAACCGTCTACCCATTTGACATCATCTCTTAGCCAGTCTTTCATTTGATGTTTGATGAAGCGGATAGCATTAGATCTATCCAAAGTGTCTGAAATTTCCATACTGCTCATCAATAGCAGTTGTTCGGCAATGAAATTGTCACTTTCGTGCATCATTCTGATCAGTAAACTGTCAGGGAAAGGTATTTTATATATTTTCCAGTTGAATGTATCAGTTGTATTGTATTGTAAAACAACAGATTGGCTTAAGGTGTCACTAAGTAAATTGCAGGTTAGTTCATCTGTAAACTGAATGGGTATTGCCAGGGTTTGATCTTTTGAATAATGGATGATGAAATTGTTTGGTGCGTGTGTCACTTCGACGAAATCTTTATTTCCGGGTAGAATCTGAAAATTATCTTTGAAAATTTCAGGCTTGACAATGAGAGAGTCATTATGTATTACAGCCTGTATTTCATTGCCGAAAATGGGTAAGCTCGTATTTTCAAGCTGGTAGTAATCCAGCGCATCATCCCATGCCCAACCTGATCCGTATTTTACCGGAGAAGGGTGGGAGGGTATATAAATGAGTTGCTTGCCTGAATTTTTCAGAAAGTCACTTAAATGTTGATTATCCACGAAATAAGGATTCAGATTGAGGGGATTGCCTGCTCCGGAAAAATAAAGCGTGTCACCCGAAAGTTGATATCGGATGATTGGAAGTGAGTCTCTGAGGATGTAAATAGCCGTATAAAGAGTAAAAACTTTAGTATTTGAAGCCGGGATGAAATGCTTGTTGCCATTCACATGTGCGATATACTGTTTTTTGTGAATGTCGTATAAAGTAAAACCTGAAAATTCTTTGGAAAACTGTGGATTCTTTTTAAAGTACTTTTCCGGTTTAAAGGTCGCTTCACTAATTTTTGAAGAAGTATTGCATGCGCTGAAAATCAGGACCAATACCAAAATTTTTATAAGGTAATATTCAGGGTTGATTATTTTTCTGATTAAATCCATTTTTCAGTGTCAACTATTGGAACCGGATAATCCTCGCCAAGGACTATACTTAATTTTTTTAATTCATCAGGATCGATTTTATAGGGTTCATGGACATTGCTGTTTTGTATGCTTGCCAATTCAGGTAACCATTCTCTGATGAAATCACCATGCGGATCTATTTTTCTTGCTCTTGTGACAATGTTACAATATCTGTCTTCCTTTGAATCCAGGCTCACACCGCCGATGTGGTTCCAATTCACCCAATTGCTGCTAGGATCGTAATCAACCAATATCGACTCAAAGTATTCAGCTCCGATTTGCCAGTTGACTTTTAATTCTTCTACGAGAAAACTGGCTACAAAAAACCTGCCTTCAGGTGATAGATAGCCGGTTTTATTCAGTTCTCTCATGAAAGCATCCAGAAGCGGAACACCAGTTTTGGCATCTTTCCATATTTCAAAAAGTTCCATATTGTCAGTCAACTGGTTGTTGGCTTTGTGACTGATACCGGTCTTCTGAAAGATCTGATTTCGATTCTTTTTGGCCATGAGCCGATAAAAATCTCTACGAATCAGGCCGTGGATCAGGCATTTAACCCTTTTTTTATATCTGTTGTGTTCACTATATTCATCCAGCGCCGAGTACAGGGATCTTACAGAAATACATCCTGCACTGATGTATGGTGCGAGATGGGTTGTCTGACTATTCCGCATTTCTTCCCAATTGTGGTTGGGTGAATTTGTTTTGAGGTTGTAGTTAATAAAATCATCAATTTTCTGGTAACCGGTAGTTTCTCCTCCTTTGAATATAAAATCGAGACCTTCTTTTTGTTCAATGTCAAAATGCAAGGATTTTAAATCAGGCAAATCGCCCGGCTCGATACTGCCGGGATACATCGGTATGGAGGATGGTGCAGAGATAATGGGTCTGATAGGAATGATTTTTCCAACCTCTCTGTAAAATGCAGCATAGGTATCAGGAGTATGATTGACAGGGAATGGCAAGTCTCCGGTATGGTAAAGCATTTTTCCTCTTGAATAACGGATTTCCTGTCCGATCGACCATAGTTTTTGTTCGAGCGTATCCTGAACGCTAACTTCCTCAGAAGTCCTTTCCTTGTTGCAAAAGACTGCTGTTGTATTGTGTTTTCTGGCAATTTCAAACAAAATATCTTCAGGCTTCCCAAACCTAATGATCAGATCAGCACCTGATTTTTGAAGAGATTTTCGAAGATCATTCACTGATTCTATGATAAACTCAGCCCTGTGAATGCCTATTCTTCTGAAACCATATTTCGATTTTAAAGAATACAGCCTTTCATCAAAAACATATACTGGAATGATCTGGTCGCACGATTGCAGAGCATCGACCAATGATATATTGTCCCGAAGCCTTAAATCCAACCTGAACCAAACTATACCTGTATTCTGTTTCACTTTTGAATGAGTTATTTCTTAGTTATCTATTTGGCTACAAATGTAATAAAATTAGAATTATTCTAAATTATCATTATTGAGATTTTTTTAATGTTTTGAGTAGAAAACTTTTCGAAATCCGATTTTTCCCTATCTTAATAAAAGGTAATGATGCAGAGAATATTGATTCCTGTATTTTATATAAATATGAGTTCACTGTAAAAAGTTATAAAGTTGAAAGTTCATAAAGTTATATTGCTGATTTTGAGATGTTTATGATAATTTTGCATTTGTAGTAAAGTGTTCTATATCAATTATTTACAGTGTTAACTTTACAAACTTGAGTCTACTCAGAAAAGTCTTTGCCCCCTAAATCCCCACTGACGTTTTCAGTCAGTACATGCACTGACGTTTTCAGTCAGTACATGCCTGAAAGGGGATTTTTAATTTGTTGAATTATAATCGTTTACATTTAGAATTGTGCTGATCTTTGACGTCAGTAGGTCGGGGCAAAAAACGAATGAAAATCAACAAATTGGACTTTTCGGAGCAGACTCAAACCTTATACTTTTTAAAACCCGACTCAAATATGTTTTCAAAAATGATATTTCCCCCAAGGTTCCGTTTTCTTGAAAACGAAAAAAACTCAATCGATTCCCCTTACTGAAGGAATTTAAACCTCTCAGACTTATTTTTGCAAACCAGATTTGATTGTTATAATGTTGAAACGCATGGCATGCAATTGTTTTGTAACCATTGATTTGCAAAGACCGGTCAGCTTTTTTGACAGTGGGATATGATGGGTAACGGATTAGGGATAAAAAAAATAATATTTGTAATTCAATTGATAATCATAGAATTAGATTGCCTGATGGTAAAATGAATAACATATTGTGTGCGGGCTTTAACTTATAAGAGGTTAAAAAACAAATTATTTTTTATTGAAGTGAGGACTTCACAGACACGGTATGCAAAGATTTAGTTGCGCAGTGAGCTTTCATTGTTGATGACTGTTTCAGTGTTTTTAAAGTTGCAACAGCGGTTTTTTGTAAAGTTTTTATTGGCAAAAACAGTAAGCAAGACGTGTGGTTAAAAAAGTTGAATTATTCGTTTTGAATTGATGTATTCACAAAACAATCGGGGCAATAATTAAGTTTTCTGACCAAAATAGGAGTTCGTTTTTTTTTGATCTGGAAACATAGAAAAACCTGTGAAAATAATATATTGCAGCAAGTGCAATGCTATTTGCACAATCATAATTGCATAAACAGAAACTTATATTAATTTCCGTATTCAATTAATAATCAAGGAGTTAAAAGAATTATAACTGTCAATTGCAAATCAACCGTTGAATGATTGTTCACGGGATAACATCGCAATAGAAGCGCAAAAAGGCTTAAAATCAATTCAGCTGAAGAAATGGATCAATCATCCATATCGTCATTCGCCATGATCATTTGTCTTCTTCTTTCCTGTTCTTCAGGAGATTCGGATCTGTCAATTTTATCTACTGAGGTTGCAACATCATCAGCTACAATGACCCTTCCACAGTTTTCGCAGGCAATAATTTCTTTTTTCTGGGCGATCTCTATCTGAATTTGCGGAGGAACGGCGTTATAACAACCACCACAAGTGCCTCTAACGATGGTTACCACAGCCAGACCGTTTTTAGTTCTTTCCCGGATTTTATCAAAAGACAGCAATAATCTCTCTTCGACATTTTTTTCGGCTCTGAGCTTTTTCTTCATAAGCGCATCTTCCTTGTTTTCTGTCTTTTCAATGATTTCCTGAAGCTCCGTCTTTTTGCTTTCCAGGTCTTTATTTTTTAACGACAACCTTGCTTTGGCTTCCTCAAGAGTCTGGTTTTTGGTGTTTTTTCTGTCGTTGGCCTCCCTGATTTTCTTTTCAGAAAGCTGAATTTCCAGGTTTTGGTACTCCAATTCCTTGGTCAACGCTTCAAACTCTCTGTTGTTCTGAACGTTATCCAATTGTTTTTTGTAACGTTCGATCAGTTCGATGGATTCTTTAATATTGCTCTGATGTCTTGACACTTCATGCTCGACTTCTTTAATATTCTCCTCCATTTTTACAATACGCTTCTTAAGCCCTTCGATCTCATCCTCCAGATCGCTGACTTCCATGGGTAATTCTCCTTTTAAAGTGTTTATCTCATCCAGTTGGGAAGTAAGGTATTGCAATTTGTAGAGGTTTGTCAGTTTTTCTTCTACCGTTTGAACTTTTGTCTTGCTCATAAATTATAGATAGTTTATTGGATTCGAATTCAATTCTGTCAAATGGGCGGCAAAGTTACTAAATCTTTTTGTAATTATATCATATATTATTTCAACCGTAAATTGTTCACTTTCATAATGTCCTGTATCTGCCACCAGTATTTTTCCATCCGCATCAAAAAAATCGTGATATTTAAAGTCAGCAGAAACATAAACATCTGCATTGGCCTGAATAGCATTTTTAAGTAAAAATACGCCTGAACCGCCGCAAATAGCTACTTTTTGTATCGCTTTACCTAACAATCGCGTATGCCTGATGCAATTCGTATTCAGGGTATTTTTCAGAAAATGAAGGAATTCTTTTTCATCCATCGGAATGGGTAATTGTCCGGTTACACCTGATCCAATAGGCAATTCATCTGAATTAGACCCTGTTTTTGAGCTAAGCAAACTGATCTCCAGCAATCCAAGTTTAAGTGCAATTTTTTCACTCACACCATTATGGAGCATATTGTCCAGATTGGTATGCATCGCATAGATCGCTATATTGTTGCGGATCGCTTTCATAAGTGTTCTTCCGATGTAGTCACCGGTAGTAATTTTTTTTACTTCGCCAAAAATAAGTGGATGATGAGCGATGATCAGGTTACAGTTTTTTTTCAGCGCTTCATCAATATGACCCTCAACAGAGTCGATACAAATCAGCACACCGCTTAATTCTGTATTTTCATCTCCACATATCATACCGGAATTATCGTAATGTTCCTGGTATTTTAAAGGGACAGAAAGTTCCAGGTAATTCAACAATTCTTTGATCTGCATTTTTTTTTATCGCTTATATGAAAGAATAAAGATGATTTATTTGAAATAGCAAGCTCAAATATAACAAACATAGAACCAGTGTAACTGTTCATTTTCAGTTCTGATTGATCCTGTTATTTATCTTCTTTATTGAAAAAAATCGTAATTATTTAGCTCAATATTCATTTAGTTTTAAGTCTATCAGCCAAAATTTATACCATGGTTTACCCTTCTGATTCCAGAACAAATGAAGTATCTTTTGTCCAAAGTGCATGTTCTTTTCCAAGAGACTAACAGGCTAACAGACTAATTCTAACCACATGAATAACTACAAAAAATCAATAATATATACAGGTTTATCTATTTTTATTGATCAAAGGTAAAACGATCAGTGACAGGATTCCCAAAAACACGACACCGAAAATTTGTACCGTGAAAAAAGTGATATTGGCGTATGAAAAACCATCGGAACCAGAAATACCATAGATCAGGAGGCCTGAAGTTACTAAGAAATGGTAAGTACCCATTCCACCTGGAGAAGGTATTATGAAACCGAAACTTCCGAGCGTAAAGATCACCAACGCAGCATCCAATCCCAATCCGCTTGTTGGCTCAATGACATGAAATCCTACAAAAACCATCATAAAAAACATTACCCAGATTAAAACTGAATGGAAAATAAACCATCCTGGTTTTTCGATTGATTTAATGGATTTAATACCTTCGATAAGGCCTTTTATAAAGTATTTTAACCTTAAACCATATTTGGATTGTCTGAGTTGTGGTGTCAATATGATGATCATGCCGCCTAACAAAACCAATATCATGCCTCCGACCACATAAGGGTTTTGAATGATATTCTGAATTTTTTCTGATATCGAATTATTTTCTGCAATAAAGTTACTAAGTTCTTTATACGCAAAAATGAAAGACAGACAAGTGATCAGGAACATCAGTATGACATCAATGATCCTGTCGAGCAGTACAGTTCCCATCACTTTGTCCAAGGGGATCTTTTCATATCTGGAGAGCGTTGCAGCTCTGACGATTTCACCCAGTCTGGGAAGGCCCAGATTGGCAAAATATCCCAGGATGACAGATAAAAAGGAATTGAAAAAGCTGACATTTGGTTGAAGAGGCTTCAGAAGCATCTGCCATCTGAATGCTCTGGATACGGCGCTCAAAACAAACAACAGGATCATCGTGAGTATCGGCCAGATCCTCGCACTGATAAAATCCTCATAAAGTTTATCTATGAGTGAACATTGTTCTGAAGCTATGCCCTGAGTCATACACTCTTCCAGATAGGATTGTTGTTGTTTATGGTAAACCAGGTAAAGAATGATGATACCTATTGAGAAAAACAGAACAATTCTCAAGAGATTTTTCAGTTTTGTATTCAACCAGTTCTATTTTTTATGATTATTGCCATCCACATAAACAGTGATGGGCTCAAAATCCTTAGCTTCTACAGGCGTAAGATAAATATAAGAAATTATAATGACGATATCGCCTACTTCCGCCCTTCTGGCAGCAGCACCGTTGAGGCAAATGGTACCTGAGCCTCTTTCCCCTTTGATGGCATAAGTTTCGAGTCTTTCACCATTGTTGTTGTTAACAACCTGAATCCGTTCACCTTCAATAATATTAGCTGCTTCCATCAAGTCTTCATCGATGGTAATACTACCTTCATAATTAAGGTTTGCATCAGTCAGGGTAGCCCTGTGAATTTTGGATTTTCTTATCTGTATCAACATAAGATGCAAAATTAGAAAAAAAATGCAATATTAAACGAATTTAGCTTACATAACAAATCCAAAAATAATCTTATGTAGTACAAAACCTCATTTACTACATCAAATCAGGATTTTTTTCAATTTCTACGGAAAGTCTTAATTTTTGAAATGCCAGCAAAACAGGTGAACCAAGAGCATGAAAATGGGACATGATCGATCGTATCTGAAGTTTTATCCAGATCGTTTATTGCCGGTAAATTTCAAAACTATGCGTTGATTGTTTAATTTTTTCCTCTGAAAATTAAATTGTCGATCAATCTGACGTCCCCGGCCCAGGCAGCAGCCAATCCGACTATATATTCATGTTGGGATGGATCATGTATCACTTGCAAAGTATTTCCATCCACGATCTCAAAATACTCAGGAATAAGTCCTGCATCTGATATTTTTTTTAAGGCATCACTTTTAATAGTTACAAGGGAATCTTTCTCGATACGGGTTTTTGATGTATTCAAAGTTTCAAAAATCACGCGTGCTTTTTTTCGATATTCTGCACTTAGCCTTTCATTGCGGGAACTCATGGCCAGACCGCCGGGTTCGCGTTCTGTTGGTATAACTACCAGTTTTACAGGTAAATGCAGCGTTTTGATCATGTGGCGGATGATGGTGAATTGTTGAAAATCTTTTTGCCCCATATAAAGCACATCAGGTTGAACCATATCCAGCAATCTTTTAACTATCTGGACCACTCCTTTAAAATGTCCAGGGCGAAATGCTCCTTCCAGGATCGTGTCCAGACCCTCCAGATCAATGTCAACCCTGATATCCATTCCATTAGGATATACCTCAAGGATGGTCGGGGCAAAAAGGATGTCTAAACCCGCAGCCTTGAGCAAAGCACTGTCTTTAGGCAAATTTCTTGGATACTTGACAAGGTCCGATACATCATTGAATTGTGTAGGGTTGACGAAAATACTGCAAACTGAAATGTCACATTCATAAACTGAAGCATGAACAAGTTTTAGGTGGCCGTCATGTAAAGCGCCCATTGTTGGAATAAAACCGATGGTTTTACCATTTTTTCTGTAAAGATCCAACTTGTTCTTAAGTGTCGTGTGTTTTACAAAGTATTGCATAGAATGAAATTACTTTTATTTTCGACCAAAAGTATAATTTTGGGCTAATGCAGACAATTTCCCGCCAAAAAATATAGTTTTGCCCGTAAAATAAAGTGGATTTGAAACTGAACCTAAGTTTATTTTTGTTTTTTGCCATTTTTTTCATGCCAATGGTATGCAATGCAAAGGCTGATTTTTTGCTTGACAGAGATGTGGTCACCATCTATCAGAGTGCTTTTGATCTTAAATTGGAAAAAGCCGGCACTCAGATAAAAAAAGCTAAAAATTCCCGACCTGACAACCTCATGTTGGTGTTTCTGGAGCACTACACAGATTTTCTAAGAGCTTTTACCAGTGAAGAAAAAGTAGCAGTAGATCGTTTGGAGAAAAATTTGAGCCAAAGAATCCAGAAAATCCATAAAGGGGATAAGAAAAGTCCTTTCCGCTTGTTTTTACAAGCTGAAATGCACCTTCAAGTCGGATTGGTCAGACTTAAGTTCAATAAACAAATCGCTGCAGCTCAGGAGATTAAAAAAGCAAATGATCTTCTGATCAAAAATAAGAGATTGTTTCCTGGATTTATTGAAAATGATAAAACTCTGGCGATCATCCATGGATTGTCAGGAACCATTCCTGACAGTTATAAAGGCCTGGTGAACCTTGTTACCGGGCTTGAAGGCTCTGTTCCCGAAGGCATATCCATGATCAGAAAAGTGGTTGAAAATCTAAGGAAAAGAAAAACCAGTTTGTTTTATAAGGAAAGCGTGATCATTTTTGCAATGATGACCTTACATCTTGGTGATGATAAAGAAGCTTCGTGGAACATCATACATAATTCAGGTCTGGATATATCAGGAAGTTTGCTGGCCGTATATGCCAAAGCGCACATTGCCAGATCTTCGGGGCGCACGGCTATAGCCATTGAATTGTTGGAAAATCGACCAAAGGGTGGTGAATACAGTTCGTTTTATCTGTTGGATTTGATGCTGGGCATCAATAGGCTGCATCAACTAAATCCCAAGGCAAAGGATGATTTGATTCGTTTTCTCAAGAATTATAAAGGTCATAATTTCATTAAAGAAGCATACCAAAAACTTGCCTGGTTTAGCATTGCCCTGCACAATGATCAGGCTTCAGCAAGTGTGTTTTATAATGCCTGCCGGAGCAAAGGATATGCTGATAGCGAAGAAGATCAATCCGCGATGATGGAAGCAAAATCGGGAAAAATTCCTCAAAGAGATTTACTTAAGGCCCGATTGCTGACGGATGGCGCATATTTTGAGAAATCATTAAAACTATTACAGGAGGAAAGAAAAGTTTTGGATAAAGTGGATGCATTGCAGACACAATATCTGATTGCTCGTAATTACCAATCGCTGGGCCGGTCTGAAGATGCGTTGAAATATTTCAATCGATTACTCACTGACTATCCAAAAAGCAGGGAATATCAGGTTTGTAATGCAGCATTGCAATCAGGACTGATCAGTGAAAAAAATGGTGATGTTGGAAAAGCCAAATATTATTATCGTAAATGCCTTGGATTGAATCCTGAAAAGTATAAATCTGGTATTCATCAGAAAGCTGAGGCAGGATTGAACAGACTAAAATAAATAGCGATATAGTTTGGCGGAATTATTTTTTTTGTTTACTTTTGCGCCCTGTTTCTGATGAAATTACCTGATCGAAGGTAAATTGATGAGACGAATTTGATGTACATGGCGTGGTAGCTCAGCTGGTTAGAGCGTCCGTACGGAAGGTCGGCGAAGAAGAGAGTAAAAAAAAGATAAACTATTTTGAAAATAAAAAAGGCGTGGTAGCTCAGCTGGTTAG
>ERZ761607.1473-NODE-1473-length-29217-cov-4.484432_pt1 | contig 29217 bp, 28 predicted proteins | sample MGYA00511164_ERZ761607 | MGnify/ENA primary metagenome ERZ761607 (study PRJEB28899, sample SAMN02445080) | bioreactor sludge metagenome | biome: EBPR sludge | place: Australia: Brisbane, Thorneside Wastewater Treatment Plant | collected 2011-06-22 ... | reverse complement strand
GGCTCGACTGGTACGACGGGCCGTCGAAGCCCGCGTTGCCGCTGCCGCTGGGTGCGGTCGACGCGCATTGCCATGTGTTCGGCCCCGGCGCCGCGTTCCCTTACGCGCCCGAGCGCAAGTACACGCCGTGCGATGCGTCGAGGGAACAGTTGTTCGCGTTGCGAGACCACCTCGGCTTTGCCCGCAACGTCATCGTGCAGGCGACCTGCCACGGCGCCGACAATCGCGCACTGGTCGATGCGCTGCGCGCCAGCGGGGGACGCGCGCGCGGGGTTGCCACCGTGCGCGCCGACGCCAGCGATGAGCAGTTGCAGGAGCTGCACGATGCCGGCGTGCGCGGCGTGCGCTTCAACTTCGTCAAGCGTCTCGTCGATTTCACGCCCAGGGCCGAGCTGCTGGAAATCGCCAACCGCATCGCCCGGCTCGGCTGGCACGTCGTCGTCTACTTCGAGGCGGCGGACCTGCCTGAGCTATGGGATTTCTTCGACGCGCTGCCGACGCCAGTGGTGGTCGACCACATGGGCCGGCCGGACGTGGCGCTGCCGGTCGATGGGCCCGAGTTCGACCTGTTCGTGCAGTACATGCACGAGCATCCGCAGGTCTGGTCCAAGGTGAGCTGCCCGGAGCGGCTGTCGCATGCCGGGCCGCCGGCCCTGCGCGGCGAGCGGCGGCCCTACCGCGACGTGGTTCCGTTCGCGCGGCGCCTGGTCGAAACCTTTCCCGACCGCGTGCTGTGGGGCACCGACTGGCCGCATCCGAACCTCAAGGACCACATGCCCGATGACGGCCTGCTGGTCGACTACATCGCGCAGATCGCGGTCACGCCCGGACTGCGCCGCAAGCTGCTCGTGGACAACCCGATGCGCCTGTACTGGCCGGAGGAAACCTGATGGCGCTTGACAAACCCTATCTCGACGTCCCCGGCACGACCATCTTCGACGCCGACCAGTCGCACAAGGGCTACTGGCTCAACCAGTTCTGCATGTCGCTGATGAAGGCCGGCAACCGCGAGGATTTCCTCGCCGACCCGCGTGCCTGCCTGGATCGCTGGCCGATGACCGAGGCGCAGAAGCAGGCGGTGCTCGCGCGCGACCTCAATCGCTGCATCGCCGAGGGCGGCAACATCTATTTCCTCGCCAAGCTTGGCGCGACGCACGGCATGAGCTTCCAGCAGATGGCCGGCAGCATGACCGGCATGACCGAAGAGGAGTACCGCGACATGATGATCGCAGGCGGGCGTGGCATCGAAGGCAACCGCTACCTTGGCGAGGACGGCAGCGCGCAGCCGCAGCGGCAGCCGCAGGGCAACGCCAAGAAGCCGGGGTTCTGACCATGGCGCGCATCACCGCTTCCGTCTACACCAGCCATGTACCGGCCATCGGCGCCGCGCTCGATCTTGGCAAGACGGCCGAGCCGTACTGGAAGCCGGTCTTCGACGGCTACGAATTCGGCAAGCGCTGGATCGCCGCCGATCCGCCCGACGTGATTTTCCTGGTCTACAACGACCACGCCACCGCGTTCAGCCTGGATCTGATCCCGACCTTCGCCATCGGCACGGCGGCCGACTATCCGATGTCCGACGAAGGGTGGGGGCCGAGGCCGGTGCCGCGGGTCGCCGGCCATCCTGAACTGGCGGCGCACATCGCGCAGAGCGTGATCCAGGACGATTTCGACCTGACCATCGTCAACCGGATGGAGGTCGACCACGGTCTCACGGTGCCGCTGTCGCTGATGTTCGGGCAGCCCGCGGCGTGGCCGTGCCCGGTGATTCCGTTCGCGGTCAACGTGGTGCAGTACCCGGTGCCGTCGGGCCGGCGCTGCTTCCTCCTGGGCCAGGCGATCCGCAAGGCGATCGAGAGCTACGAGCGACCGCTCAGGGTGCAGGTCTGGGGCACCGGCGGCATGAGCCACCAGTTGCAGGGCCCGCGCGCCGGGTTGATCAACCGCGAATGGGACAACCGCTTCCTCGATCGCCTGGTCGCCGAGCCCGAGGCGCTGGCGCAGGTGCCGCACATCGAATACGTGCGCGAGGCGGGCAGCGAGGGCATCGAGCTGGTCATGTGGCTGATCGCGCGGGGCGCGATGGCCGATGTCGCCGGCGGTCCCGCACCGAACGTGCTGCATCGCTTCTACCACGTGCCCGCGTCGAACACGGCCGTGGGGCATCTGATCCTGGCCAATGGCTAAGTGGAGATTCACCGCATGAGCAGATCCATCAAGGTGGCGCTGGCCGGTGCCGGCGCCTTCGGCATCAAGCATCTCGACGCCATGGCGAACATCGACGGCGTCGAAGTCGTCTCGCTGGTCGGCCGCGAGCGGGAGAAGACCGAGGAGGTCGCGCGCAAGTACGGGATCGCGCACGTCGCGACCGACCTCGCCGACTCCCTGGCCCGGCCGGAGATCGACGCGGTAATCCTGTGCACGCCGACGCAGATGCACGCCGCGCAGGCCATCGCCTGCCTCCGGGCCGGCAAGCACGTGCAGGTCGAGATTCCGCTGGCCGACAGCCTGGCCGACGCGGAAGCCGTGGTCGCGATGCAGGAGCGGACCGGCAAGATCGCGATGTGCGGCCACACGCGGCGCTTCAATCCCAGCCACCAGTACCTCCACGGGAAGATCGCGGCGGGCGAGTTCGCGTTGCAGCAGATGGACGTGCAGACCTATTTTTTCCGCCGAACCAACATGAACGCGCTCGGCCAGCCGCGCAGTTGGACCGACCATCTGCTCTGGCACCACGCCGCGCACACGGTCGACCTGTTCGCTTACCAGAGCGGCGGCGAGATCGTTGCGGCCAACGCGCTGCAGGGGCCGATCCATCCGGTGCTCGGCATCGCCATGGACATGTCGATCCAGCTCAAGAGCAGCACCGGCGCGATCTGCACGTTGAGCCTGTCGTTCAACAACGACGGCCCGCTCGGCACCTTCTTCCGCTACATCGGCGACAGCGGCACGTACATCGCGCGCTACGACGATCTGGTCGACGGCCGGGAAGAGAAGATCGACGTGAGCCACGTCGACGTGTCGATGAACGGCATCGAGTTGCAGGACCGCGAGTTCTTCGCCGCGATCCGCGAGGGCCGCGAGCCGAACGCGAGCGTGGCGCAGGTGCTGCCCTGCTATCGCGTGCTGGACCGGCTCGAGAAGCAGTTGCGCTGACCACGTTGCCGCATGGTCGAGCTGGCGTCATACCTCCGCCGCTGCGGCCGGGCAGGACCAGCGCGGGACCGGACCATCGCCAGACGTTCGCCTCCGTGGGCCGCATGGCCGTGCCGGACGCGCACGGTAGCAGGAGACGAGAGTTGAACATTCAGCCGATGCAGGAGGCCCCGGACCGCCGCGACTGGACGGCAAGGGCGGTCGCGATCGTCGAAGCCGACTTCAACCGCTCGGCTGATACCCACCTGATCCCGATGCCGCTGCCGGGGTTCCCGGGCATCGATCTCTACCTCAAGGACGAGTCCAGCCATCCCACAGGCAGCCTCAAGCACCGCCTTGCGCGCTCGTTGTTCCTGTATGCGCTGGCCAACGGCTGGTTGCACGAGGGCAGCACGGTCGTCGAAGCGTCCAGCGGCTCGACCGCGGTTTCGGAGGCGTATTTCGCCCGCTTGCTGGGATTGCCGTTCATCGCCGTCATGCCGCGGGGCACGTCGCCCGAGAAGATCGCCGCCATCCAGTTCCACGGCGGCCGTTGCCACCTGGTGGAGAACGCCTCCGATCTCCACGGCGCATCGGTGCGGCTGGCGCGCGAGACCGGCGGCCATTTCATGGACCAGTTCACCTATGCCGAGCGCGCGACCGACTGGCGGGCGAACAACAACATCGCCGAATCCATCTTCCGGCAGATGGAATCGGAACCGAATCCGATACCGGCCTGGATCGTCTGCAGTCCCGGTACCGGCGGCACCGCCGCGACCCTGGGCAGATACGTCCGCTACCGCCGACACCACACGCGCATCCTGTGTGCGGACCCGGAGACTTCCGCCTTCTTCGACGGCTACCGCGCCGCCCTCGCTGGCGAACGGTACCGCGACATCGCCGTATGCAGCGGCAGCCGGGTGGAAGGCATCGGCCGGCCGAAGGTCGAGCCCAGCTTCATTCCCGGCTGCATCGATGCGATGGTCAAGGTGCCGGACGCGCTCTCGCTGGCGGCCATGCGGTACGTCAGCGCGGTCCTGGGGCGCCGCGTGGGCGGTTCGACCGGCACCAACTTCGTCGGCGTGCTGGCGGCCGCGCATCGGATGCGCAACGAAGGCCGGCGCGGGTCGATCGTCACGATCCTGTGCGACAGCGGCGACCGCTATGCGCAAAGCTATTACAACCGCGACTGGTACCTGGAGCGATGCATTCCCATCGTGGAAGCGGACGAGACGCTTGCCGCGGTCCTCGCCGGCGAGGAAATGCCGGCATTCCTCAGAGCGGATGCCTGATCCCGGATCCGATCGCGCTAATGATGCTCCGATGCTTGCGAGGTGGCGGCGCTACGGCTTTGGCCGTGGCGACGGGGTTCCAAGGCCCTGGTGTCCGGGGCCGGCCAGCAGCCGATGGTGCGCTGAAGGACATGCCGGGATCGCAGAAAAAGAAAGCCCTTGAAATTCAAGGGCTTTCTTTAGTATCTGGCGGAGAGAGGAAAGTCGGGTCGACTTGACCCCGAATCCCCGCCGCTCCCGGCAGAACGCAAGCCCAGGATGTGTCCTGTCTTGTGTGCGGCCATTGTAGCGGTTGGTTCGATCAAACCGCTAGTCCAGGCAAGATCGGCAGTTGTTCGAGAGGAGGCCTCCCTTCCCGAGAGAGCTGGCAGCCGTTTCTGAGAATGGCTACGCGCAAGGTCCTTGATGCGATCCTGGCTTGTGCGGTGTCTTGCGTCTCAAACCTTGGCGCGCCCGCTTAACTAGCAGGCCTCTCGGAAGCGGATCGCGCTCATTGGATAGGACTGCCTTCAGGGCAAGTTCGGGGCAAGCACTGGCTTCATAGACCGTAAAGTGCCTACTAGCCTCGACCACGGCGCGCTTAGTTGTCGTCAGATTATTCAAATTCAGCCAGCCAAGGGCGGAGGGGCTAGTAGTATCCGCACCTCGATTCAGCATTTCCGCAAAGCCGAAATGCTCTCGATGGCCTAGTTTTACGGTTGAAAGTGGTGAACTTGAGCTTATTGCCTCGTCCACATCTGTTAGAGATGAGAGTGGGCAGCAATGGAAGCTACCGTGCCCGTATACGAGGTAATGAGACCACTGAAGCGATTCGATACCCGATGGTTGAGATGCTACGGGACCCGAGAGTTTCCTTCTGCGAGTCCTCTCTTCAAGTATTGAGATACTGAAATCTTTCAGTCGTGTGAACTGCTTCTCGACTCTAGGGCGGCTTGTTGTTTTCGGAGAGTCTGACGATACGTCAAAGCTTCCGACCATGGATTCGCTCTTCTTAGCTTGAAAGATAGCTAGCCGCGATCTTTCCGTGTCAAGTCTGATCAGCAAAGCAAAGTCAGCGCCGGTGTCTTTCTCCGCCATTCCATTAGTTAAGTTTTTGCTATACCTCACCCATGAAGACGATATTCCATAGGGAACGGAGAACGCAGAAGCGCATATTGGTGTCGCAACTGCAAATGCCCCCAAGAGTGCGCCAGTTATGGATTCCTCGTCTAAAGAGCTGTGCAAGTTTGAGGCGGAGAGCTCGACGACCGCCAGTTGAAATGCGGCCCCTAGGAAGTTTGAATAAGCCTTGATGCCAAACTCATCAAGGTGATCGACGATCAATGGGGCGGGTGACGGCATTGCCATGCTCGCTGGCTCGGAGGGCCTTCAATAGTAGCTCTCTGGCGCGTCGGTCTCTAAGGATTTCATCGCGGTAGATTGACTTGGTCCAGTCGTTAGAAATTGGGCCATGTCTTTCAGAGAGATTCTCTACGGCAGACATCCAGTCTTCTATTGGCTCTGCGTGGGGGGCCAGAAAGTGCAGCCTTGAGAGTCCGCGAGGGTAATTCTTAGCGCCCCCGAATAGCCAATTTGCTATAGCGCGAATTTCGCTTTGGCTTAGCTGGTCCATGAGTCCAACCAGCGTGGTTACTCTTTGACGAGTGGCCGCCCTCTCAAATGACTTGTTCTTCCAATATATTAGAAGCTCTCTCTTTGAATTGAAGTGGCTGACCTTCTCGGGGCGGTCGATATGTGATGATGTCCAGCCGGAATCAGGGCCTCCCCGTCTCTTGATCGCTATTCCAAGCCTTGACAAGTGAGAAATAAGTTCAGCGTTCTTCACGGGTGGGGTAGGATTGGAATTTCACGGAAGCTAAGACGTAATATCAAATAGTCAAGCGGCATTCGCTAACATTCAAGGCATTCGCCATTCTCATTGCATTCAATGAGCGCCAGATAGAAAGGAAGGTATTGATGAGCAAGCCCACCCTGGATTCCATCGCCACCGCTAAAGCCAAGCTGGAGGAAGAACTCCGGAAGCTCGAGGAACAAGAGAGCCAGCTCCGCCAACAGCAAGCGGCCGATGCCTTCGCCGAGGTCTTGAACTTGTTGGGCCAATACAGCCAGCATTTCAGTGCCAAGCAGAAAAGCGAGGTTGTGGCAGCCGTGGGTGTGAATGGCTCGGCAAAGGCCAAGAAGGAAGTGGGAACCAAAGAGGTCGCCCCCAAGTATTGGTTGCCACACACTCAAGAAACGTGGACCGGCCGCGGTCGTCCGCCGAGGTCCTTTACCGCATGGGAAGGGACTGCGGCCTACAAAGAATGGAAGGCTCGGCACCCTGGCGAGAAGTTCCCAAAGTTCCCGGGCTGAGGTCATCTCATTGGGTGGTGAGACTCGGGGTCGTCTCGACAAGCCGCCGCCTGCTTGCGGGTCTACCGATTCATCAATAGACTTGTCTCAATTCTGACAGGCAGAGCCAATGCGCTACGGCGTGCTTTGCAGGGCGGAAGGTTCCTGGGCTTGGTGCGCGGAAGTTCCTAGCGAGATCCTCGTCTCTCGCTAGATGAAAACGCGAGCAACACCCCCTATGGGTAGATGAGTGATTACAATAAAGGAATAATCGGAAGGGGAGCCTATGCTCTCCTTCTGCATTTAAGGGGATAGCATGACCACGCTTACCGAAGCGCAATGGATGGATTTGATCGTTCGTTGCTTGCACGACTTGGTAGATCAGCGCGGCAACGCTCCAACAGGTGCGGGCCTGTCCTCGGAAGTGTTGAGAGTTGCGAAGGTTGAGAATCATGCGCCGCCAGCGACTTTGGCGCGGAAGAAATTCAGCAAGATTTTAACCAAGCTTGAAGCTGCTGGTCGCTTGGTAAAGCTTGAAGTCCCTGGGGCAGATCTACTCGTAGCGCCGGCTGATCGGCCCGCATTGCTTGCGGAAGGCGCTTCATCTGCTCGGCAAGCCAAACCAGGAATCAGGCGCGACTTGTTTGCGGCGCTGACATTTGTTAGCGATAAGCTTTTTTACTACGACCCAGCAAGCGACGCCGTCATTGGTATGCTCGCGGGTGACGTCGCGCCCGACGGTGCGATCCCGCTTCCTCCGACGAGTTTCGAGGTGCTTGTTGCGCGCGCAGCACCATTCGCCGAAAACCAGTCGGGGGCCGCAAGGGATGCATTGTTAGCATCATTAACTACATCTACGCCTATTGCCGATTTCTTACGCGTAGTCAACGAGCAGAGACTACGGCCGCAGTGGCATGATTTTCGCACTCAACAGCTCACTGAGGTTCTTCGTAGTTGGGCCGCCGGGAACAACATTCCCTTTCAGTCAACTTGGTTGACAAGCACGGCTGATGGCACAACGTCCGATGAGCGAGTAGCGATTGGGTCTGAGATGTCTGATCGGCAGCGGCGATTTGCATCTGAATTGCTTCTTTCTGCTCTCAGCGAGGATGACATCAAACGTGTATCTGTGCCGCTCGATGTCGTGCTAAAACTGATCGGTGTTACGAGGAAATAGGCAATGCCACTGCTCGTGGTAGCCGGCTTCAAGCGAGACCAAGTCCGAGAGATGGAAAGGCGCGCCGATGGTCTCATCCGTGCAGGGTGGGATGCCACTTATCTCGTGTCGGATGAGCCACGCCCACTACTTGGATTCCGTAGCATCAAGCGTGTTCTGGACGCTGCAGCCCAGTCACCTCAAGCACATGTTCTAGCCGTCTCAGAAGACGGCGATCGGCGTGCGGAGATCTCGGCGCAGATCAGATGCCATTTTCGTTTCCGCTGGCTCTCAAACGCAGACCTGGTCGCTGCCAGGCGTGACCGATTTGCTGGCTGGGTGGCTACACTGCAGCCTATTCTGGAGGAGGAAGAGCAATGGGCGGCGCAGGTTAAGCCGAGCGTAGTTGCGGATGCTTTAATCCTCCCGCAATGCGGGTTTGGGCATGATAGGCGTCTGAACATTTGGGCTGCGTGCGAGGCCTACAATGCCCCTAATGCCGTGCGCGATGCAGTCGAGTTGATTGAGCGTTTTTCAGGGAGATATAAGCGCGCGGTTCCAGGAAGTGGACATCATGCGAGCCGACAACAGTGGGTCAACGATGATGGGCTTATCTTTGACCATCGTGGGCCGCGACATGGCGCGGCACCATTCCCTCGAAGGTGGAAATACTCAAATTGCTGTGACGATGGATTTCACTACGACGTCAAGCACTCGAATAACCGCGCTTTCACGTTGTCGGGCATATTGGGTCCGCGTGATGCGGTAACTGGCGGCTACCTCAACATGGATTGCCACGGCTACTTTCGCGGCGAGAATGCGGATTAGAGCCAATTACGAGTGGTGAAATTCCACTCATTTTTATGAGCCCATATCGGGTGGTGAGTGTAGAGGCAGCGTTCGTGCCTGGTAAGCTAGTCTGATTCAACCATCAGGTTGCATAAGTCAAACTGCGAGCGAAATACTCTTATAGTTAATAAATTAATCCAGTAACATCGGATGGCGCCGACAACCCAGAGATATTAGCGGCAGGGAACGGAGGTCGACCGTAGAAGGCTGAAAACAGAGCCTGCGAGCAGTGGCGCCACCAGATGCGCCGGCACCAAGGCTAGCGTGACCACACTGAAGATCGCTCCTGTTTGCTCGGGATACGGAAGCGCTGGCGCAAATCCCATGCCGAGAATGGCCATCACGTGGGCGGCCAGCACCACGGCCCAGGTGACGAAGAAGCCCTTCCAGAACCCACCCCGCTTCAGCCCCTGCTGTGCGAAGTGGGAATAGGGCTGTCGTTCGATCCAGTCCCGCCGCTGATAGGCGCGGTAGCTGATCCAATATAGGAGGCCGAGAATCAGGAGGAGACCGATTGCGCCCACGACGGCGAGCCAACCGAGGGGATGCCCCTGCTGGATGGCCTCAAAGCCTCCACCTGCGAAAACTAGGCTGGCCCCGCCGAGCAGGACCGTAGCGCAACCAACGTGCGCGTATGAACGTGTCGTCGTCATGGGATCCTCAGGGCTTGTGCGCAGTCCAGGTGCCAGATGCTTTCGAAAAACGCACCGGTTCAATGAAAGGACGGGTCTGCGGCGTGCCAGCGATATTGAGGACGATCGCACCGCCCAGATCGCACACGACGTCATCGGTCGACTCGGCCTTGCGGCAATTTCGAACTTCAAAGTTCTGGAAGTCTTGGACTTGGACGGCGCTGCCCATCAGGCGTTCGAATTCGGTCGTCAACGCCGCCTTCGCTTCGGCGTCGGAGGGCTGCTTACTCCCGCACGCGGTCAGGGAGAGTGCAGCAGCGATGGTAAGGGCGGCGTTGCGAAAGATGGTCATAGTCTCTTCCTTGGTGAGTTTTGAGGGCAGGGCAGTCATTTGTCGCGGTTGCCGGCGGAGTCGAAGCCCGCGATCCACATCCGGGTGTCCCGGAATGGCGTGAGGATTCCTGAGGGGCCCGGATAGAGGTCCTCCGCTCGCAGGTAGCCCGAGACCCAGGCAACGCTCAGCGCGACCTTCCTGGCTTGCTCTGCCACGCCATCGCGGGACGTCTGGACGTTGAAAGGTTCCCTTGGAGGATTCGGCCCCGTGGTCCGCTGATCGCCGGTGTTCGGCTTCCCTGGGCGCACTCGCAAGCCGACCATCACATCCGTGGTGGCCTTGGCGCGGGCGTTGTCGTTGAGTTCCGCTTCTTCGCCGAGATCGTCCCGGATGATGAGCGGGGCATCGGCGCAAGCCTGAAAGGTCTCGGTGATGGATGCGGTTGCGCTGGTCCAGATCCGGGCTTCAACGGTCCAGCAAGGCAGGCTGGAACCCCATTCTCGGAAGGTAAGAGCGACCCGGGGCCAGTCCAGGCGGCCGATTTGGGCGGCTTGGTGATCCTCACCCTTAAAGAGCCCATTGATGCGGCCTGCACCACTGATCGGGGTGTAGAGCGGGCCCGTCTGAGCCCGGGTGCTCGAGCGAGGCTTGGCCCCGACCATCTCTTGGCCGGCGTTCTTAAGGCTGTTGCCGAGTTGCTTGAAGAAGCCGGGCTTTTGCGCCTGTTGGTCGTGAGCGAGTGTGGGAAAGCTGGCCAGTGCCAGTGCCAGTGCCAGCGTCAGGAGCGCAAAGGCTCCAGGTCTTGCGCGTTTCATGAGGGACCCCTGTTAACCGTCGGTCGACGTATATTTGCCAATATGGCAAATGCAGGGCAGACTTGGAACCGTCAGACTGCGGGCTCAGTCAGCAATCGTTCGATCTTCGCCACATGCCCGCCGCAATTCCTCCTTCCAGCACGCTGGGCCGTCGCCTACGCGAAGCCCGTCAGGCGCGAGGAATGACCCAAGCCGAGCTTGGGGCGGCGCTGGGGCTGGAGGACGAGAACTCGGCAGCGCCGCGTATTTCGAGATACGAACGCGGGGATCGGATGCCAGACGAGAAGACCATGGACGCGCTAGCCAATGCGCTTGGCTTGCCGGTCGCATACTTTTACGCCGCTTCGGACACGCTGGCTGAAGTCATCTTGCTCGTATCCAGACTGCCAGCTACCAAGCAGAGAGAGGCACTGAAACTGCTTCGGGAAATAGCGAACTCGGAACAACGGTAGAGCGCGCCTGGCAACACAAGCCCGTGCGTTCATCGCGCCTCCCCTTTGTTGACACCGGTCACTAACCTGACTCTAATCCGCAAAGGGGCGTCGGCTGAGGACTTCTGGCGCGTGGGGACGAAGGAATGAGTTCGAACGCCATTGCGGATTTCATGGCCACTGCGCCCTTGGCGGAGGAAGGCGGCGCGATCTCATCCGATCGTTTCGACTATCAGAAGAATTGGGCACTAGCCCGGCTATTGAGTCTCCACCAAGGGGACGGTAACTACGTGCTGCTCTGCGAGCTGCATGAGGACATCGCCGTCCTCGATTGCCCAGAGCAACCATCCAGTGCGGTCTTCTATCAGATTAAGACCAGCGAGAAGAGCGCATGGACTTTAAGGAAGCTGACGAACCGTAAGAAGGGAAAAGAAGGCACCCTGTTGCCATCTATCCTGGGACGCCTCTGCGCGAAGGCCGCGCACCTCCAAGGGCAACAAGTCACCTTCCAGTTTGTGACTAATAGCGGAAGTGGCTACAGCTTCAAAACGCCTACGGCGAGCCACGCCAATGAAACGTCTGGGCAGCGTCTATTCGAAGCGCTGAATCCTGACGAATGGGAGTCGGTCCGGAAATGTTTGAAAGATGAGTTGGGGGAGGACTTCGGAGACATTCTTCAGAATGGATTGATGGTTTCCATCGCTCAGATTCCTTTGGGGATGCACAACGAAGCGACGCTGGGCCTTGTAACCGACTTCCTAGATCAGGGCGGCAAGGGAGTCCACATAAAACCTAAGGTGTTCTACCGAAGCCTCTTTGATGAGTTGCGACGAAGAACGGTGGCCAAAAGGCCAGCCGGAACAATCGCGGATGTCTGTAAGGTCAAAGGAATCGACAGGCAAGAATTCGACCTGATGCTGAAAAGCGCCAGCTTGGTCGCCCCGGCAGCTGGAGCTTGGATCCAAGTTATGGCGGAGCTTCACAAAGACGGGGTATCGCTGGCCATACGAACGAGCCTTAGGGCGGCCTACCCAGACTATTTCTCCCGGATGCACAGTCCGCTGGATGCTGCGTTTCGGAAGGACCACCGAATTCTGGTCGCAGCCCTTGAGAGCGCAACTCTTGAGAATTCAACCCTCCTGGAATTGGCACAAGAGACCGTGAACCGCGCTAGGAAAGAGCCGGACTACGGTGCTGCTGCCCTGTCGTCCGAACAGGAGCTTATCGTCGTGATGATGGCGTTCTATGAAGCCCACCCCTAACAACTTCCGGATGCTGGTGCGCAGTCTAAGGACCAGGACACATGAAAAGCTTAGTCTTTCAAAAGCTTCATCTCGTTTCCCATCGGGAACGAAAAGCAAGGTCGATCGAGTTCCATCCCGACGTAACGGTGATCAAGGGGTTAAATGACGTAGGCAAATCGTCACTGGCCAAGTCCATATACGGCACTCTCGGCGCCCCAGCCGCCGAGGTCCATCCCGATTGGAAAGCTGCCAGCGTTATTTCTGCGCTTGAATTCACGGTGGACGGCAACTCCTACGTCATGCTTAAAGAGGGCAAGACGTTCACCCTGATTCAGGCTGACAGGGTTCTAGGCTGTTACACCTCGGTCACCGAGGGCTTGGCCCCGGCGTTGTATGCGCTCTTGGGTGCGAAACTCAGACTGAGGAATCGTAAGGACGAGGTGGTTGTTCCGCCTCCTGCCTATTTATTCATCCCTTTCTATGTGGATCAGGACGCAGGCTGGAGTCAGCCGTGGACATCGTTTGATCGATTGGATCAGTTTGCTCGATGGCGAGAAGACGTGCTGAACTTCCACGTGGGCGTGACCGGCGCTGAATACTTTGATGCGCTTGAAGCACAAGCAATTGCGACAGCCGCAAGAGTCGAGCCTGCCAAGCAGTTAGACGGTCTACGATCGCTCCAGAAACGCGCGAAAGACACCATGGTCGAAGATATCGACATGGAAATCGATCCGGAGGTCTTTGCGGAAGAAATAGAGCGCGTCGTCGGAATTCTCGAGTCGCTTGTAGAGATTCGAGAGCAGGAGCGCGCCAAGCTTTCCGCGTTGACTGAGAGGCGACTTCAGCTCGAGGCTCAGCGTGAAATTCTTGACCGGGTTCGCCGAGAACTTCATGCGGATTACATGTTTGCAGTGAAGCATGCTGAAGATGAGCTGGAATGCCCCACGTGCGGACAACTTCATGAGAACTCCTTCGCGCAGCGATTTTCTCTCGCGCAAGATGAGGGTCGTGCTGATGACGTGTTGGTAGAGGTCATGGATAGTCTCGCCTCGGTTTCGGGTCAGATTGCCATCAGTCGCCAACGTTTGAGGGACGCAAACGAAGATGAGAAGAAGTTCAATGAGTTGCTGACCAGGCGCAGGGGTCAGGTCACTTTTGCTCGACTTCTTGAACGCGCGGGCCAAAAAAAGTTTTCCTCGCAGCTTGATGCTCAGATGACTGATCTGGTCGCCGAAGTTGCGGATCTTGACTATCGAATCAAGCAAGCTACAGAAAGGCTGAGGAACGCGCGCTCGACGGAAAGGAAAAAGGAAATCCTTGAGACTTATAGTGGCCTTCTGACGGCGTTCTCAAGCAAGCTCAGCGTGACATTCCCAGATGCATTCCACGAGGCCCTCGCTGCGAGACTTCACGAGACCGGCAGTGATCGTCCCCGAGCTGTCCTGGCTTACCTATATGCAATACTTTTTCTGATTTGGGAGACTGAGGATGCGGTGCGGTGCCCAATAGTTCTGGACTCACCAAAGCAGCAGGATCAGGACGACTTTAACCACCTCAGTCTGCTTCACTTCATTCGAGATGATCGTCCACCAGGGTCTCAGCTAATACTGTTCCTGGTGGACGATGCCGGGGTCGATTTTGGGCGTGAGCCTTTGGTGTTGGATGTGAAGTATTCCCTGCTTTTAGAGAGCGAATACGGCGGAGTGTCAGAGGTCATCCGCAACCTTCAGGCCCTGCGTGAGGCTTCTTTGCATTAGGGATAGAACTTGCTCGGATCCCGAAGCTGCTTTGCAAATTGGCCCCTCTCATAGACCGGCAGTTCGACCGGAGGCTGGTAGCTCGCCAGTGCCTTGATCTGCTTGGATCGGGCCACCGCTGGCTTTTTATGGAAGTAGGCCTCATGCAGAACCGGCACTTTCTTTGACACGGAGTGGCCGGTGACCAGCGCGATGTCCTCTTCAGGAATGCCTTGGTGATGTAGCTCGGTGGCGAAGGTGTGCCGGAATGCGTGGAAGCCCACGCCCTTCGGAAAGCCGAGGTCCCGCAGGTAGCGCCCGAACTGGTTCAAGATGCCTTGGCTGTAGCGGGCATTTGTGTCTCCGGTCTTTCGGTTCACGCCTGCAGAAAGATGCGGGAAGAGGCGAGGGTGCCCGCATGCGCGCATTTCTTCGACGAACTCGATGAAGCCTGCGTCCAGGAGCGGCCTGGGGATGGGCAGGGTCCTGACCGCGGCCTTGCCTTTAAGGCTCTGGCGGCTCCGGCCGGTGGCCTTGTGCGCCAAGTCAGCGTCGATCGTCTTTTGGATGCGAATGCACCACACGCCGCTCTCTTGAACAATGTCGGCCAACTTGAGCTGAGCCACTTCGTTGATGCGAGCACCTGTGTAAAGGCCAATCATCGGGGCCCACCAGCGATGCGGATGGCACTTGGCCCAGGGGATGAACGTGGCGGGTGCGAAGATTCGCTTCAAATCCTCGTCATCGAACAGCCGCTCCGGCTTGTTCGGGTCGATCGCCAGATCTTTCTTGACTTCCGCGAACGGTGCCATGGGGGAGGCAGGAATGGCGCGCGTGCGAACCAGTTGGTTGAAGAAGGCAACCAAGAACCGCCGGTGCCTTTCCATGGTCGCCGGTGCGGGCGCTTTAACGCCCTCCTTCTTACCCAGGGCAATCGCCCTGTCGGGCGGTAGCGATGTGAGGTTTGGGAAGGCCATTAGGCCAGTAGGCGCCCAGCGGATGACATCCCACAGCTGGTAGATGTGCTTGTGGTCGATGCGGGACACCGGAATGTCGCCGCATGTCAGCTTCAGCAGCTTCAAGGTGCGTTCGGTCGCTTCGATGGTCCTGGGCTGGAGGTTTCGCCGGGCCATGTCGTTGAGATGGTCTTGCATCTCGATCGAAAGAAGGCGAGCGGGGGAGGCTACGGGCAGCGGTTCAGGATAGCGAGTTCCATTCTTGCTGATTCGAAGACGCTTGGTCTTGTCGCACGCCATCAGGAAGATTTCCTGGAGATTGATGGCGGCTTCGCGGCCCGCGATAGCGACTTCCTCAATGACGACCCGCCCGATACGGACGCCTTTCATTGTGAGCAAGCCGAAGGGGCTGTTGATGTAGTTCTGGAGGGTTTGGTTTGCTGCGTGGGGTTGGTTCGACATGGTTTCACTTCCATCTTGAGATGGAAGTAAGTTCAATCAGGAAAGAAATTCGTCAACCCATGTGAGACATTTTTCTGCAGGGCGAGTGATGGCCTTAGGCATTGAGATCTTGCTGGGATCAAACGGCATGGATGCGACGCGCATTATCACCGCTGGCTTATGTGCAAACTATTCTGGATCAATGGCTTGCATTTTTAGTCCGCGCTTGCTTTCGGAGTCATGACCGTACTGTTTAGCGAAACAAGCTAACTTGATTGCGGGAAGTTGTTAGGTAAGATCTGTACGGTCGATAAATGTCACCCTTCTAGCGCAATCCTTGGCGCGTCTCTTCTCGGCCTGGAGTTTCATTCGTAGCGCTTGAAGGGCATGGATGCTGGCCACTATGGATGTGCCGGGGACGCATTGACCGAAGCAGACGCCATCGGCGTCAATCGCCTTCCGCGAGCATAGGGAATTCCCCCCACGCAGCTTCAGCTACTCGGCCTGCCGGGCGGGGGGCTTGGTTCTTTCAGGCACAGCGGGGGGCTGTCGCACCACTAGACATGAGGCTGTCGAGTCCAGGGGGGATGCCCGGGCTACCGCGCAACTTATTGGGCAGGCACTAGTAAGCTTGCCTGGCTTGCGGTAAAAGTCGCGAAACAGGCTGCCAAAGCAGCCTGGCTTGGTCTTCGTCTTCACATGGATTGGAGGTGAGCGTGTCGAGCTACATATTCGTTTCCCCTGGTTCTGACCCGGGCATGGGTAAGGCGCTGGTAGACCCAATCTTGCAGCCAGACAAGAAGGCAAAGTCGACCATGGGGACCTGTCGGCCAGACTTGCGTCGCAGGGTGAAGTTGGGCGACCAAATCTTCGTAATCAGCGGCAGCATGGGGAAGAACGTTCAACAATATGTGATCGGAGGGCTTGAGGTCCAAGACAAGCTTTCCAGCCAGATTGCAGCATTTGACCAGTTTCCTGAGAACCGGCTCAGATTTGACGAGTCTGGCCAGAGGCTCGGCAACATCATTGTGACTGCAGACGGACGACATCACCCCGAAGATCACCACGACAAGTTCGAGAAGAGGATCCAGAACTATTTGGTTGGTCGAACCTCTGTCATCCTACAAACTCCTCGGGAGATCCAGCTAGGTAGGGAAAGGTCAGTAGAGATCCTTGCTAGCCTGTTTGATCGCCCCGGTTCTACTCGAATCCAGCAGGTGGTTGGGCGTATGAGAAAACTAACTGAAGAGCAGGCTGTTCGTTTGAGGGAGGAGCTTCAGGCCTTGAAGAGGGAAGCAAGAAGGTAATGGATATTGCGCAGCACATTGCAGATCGTCGTCTCTCGGTCAGCGATGTGGCCCGACGGGCGAACATGCCCGTTTCCCGTGTAAACGAAATTGTCTCGGGAGATGAGGCGTCGCTGGCGGAAATTAGAAAAATATCGAAAGCAATAAGTGTCCCGCTCAGCGCAATTGGGCGGCCCGAATCAAGTGAGGACCAGGTCACTTCAAAGCTCTTGCTGAGGCAGACCATTGATCAGCGTGAGAGACGGATGTCTTCATCGCTGAGCATCATTGGTGACCAGCTAAACGACATACTTTCGGTGGCTAGAAGTCTGCCGTCTAATCTTAATTGGCTGGAACTGTTCAGGGGGCTGGTTCCTAGTCCGGAAAACGCAGAGAACTTTGCTTCTATTTTCAGAAGGGCTTTTGCGCAGTTGGACGATCAGGTGCCGTTCCACAGTCTTGCAATCACGTTGGAAGAGTTAGGGGTCATTGTTTGCTACGGAAGGGACCCTAATGTCGAAGGCGTTTCAGCCATCGTTGAAGGGCACGCATTGATCCTACTTGCTCCTAGAACCTTCAAAGCACGGATGCTGTTTACCCTTGCTCATGAAGTGGGACATCTCGTCGCGCGCCATGACTTGCTTAAGAAAGAGTTTGCAAGACTGGATGAAGAGGTTGGTGGAGAAAGAGGGAAAGTTGGTTCGGATGAGCATCGGAACGAGGAGCGCTTTGCCGACGCATTTGCAGCCTCTTTGTTGATGCCACGGAAGGGATTTCTGAAGATGCTTAATGCCGTTCGCACTCACTACAAAGCAAAGGGGCCGCTCGGGGATATAGAGATACTCACCGCTGCCATCTTCTTTGGGGTGAGCTTTGAAGTCGCCGCGCGCCGCTGTGAAGGTTTGGATCTGCTGGAGCCAAGAGGTGCGCGGGCGATGTATCAGAAGATATCGGACGAGCACGGAAGCCCTGAAAGGCGGGCAAAAGAGCTGGGACTTCAAGAGCGCGAGCAGATACAGATTCCAACTTCTCCAAGGTTACTTGAAGCCGCTGCGAAGCTCGTGGAACGTGAGGATCTTTCTGCCGGTAAAGCCGCTGAGCTGTTGAACGTCCCTATCTCCTATCTGTTCGCCGCTAACTCGAAGTAGCGGCGTGATCGTGCTCCTTGATGCCTCGACAGTCATCAACCTCGTGAATGGCGGGGTCTTTAATGCAGTCCTGGGTATCGAGGGTGTGGAGTTTCAGATCGGAAGCCTCGTGAAAGATGAGGCTTCATCAGCTGCCGAAGTGTTGGATTTGGAGCTTGCTAAGGGGTCTTTGACCCTTGCTGACGACGGGTTGGTGCCTTACTCAGCATTTCTGGCCGCGAAGAATGATATGGGGCTCGGTGATGGCGAAACCGAGTGCATCCTCATCGCCTCTTTGACGCAGTCTCGAATCGCTTGTGATGACGGACGAGCGCGCAAGGCAGCTATCAGGCGGCTTGGGCATGAGGCGCTGGTGACCGGATCTTTGGGCCTGATGCAACGTGCCTGCAACCAAGGGCTGATTTCACCTGAAGCTGCGTATCTCGCTTACGAAGAGATGCGCAAGCTAGGCGGCTATCTTCCGCAGATCGAGACGGACTTCTTTGCCAAGGAGGCGACCCTGCTAGATGGTTTCTGGACGCAACCCTAACTTGTCTTCGCGGAGAATTCGATCCGTGCGTCTGGAAAGACGGGCGCGCGTCTCCATAAATGGGTTCGAGATCGTCTTCTTGATCTGCGTTGGATTCTGGAAGATGGTTCCGCAGAAGTGGCACTCGTGGTCTATGTGGGGCGTGTAGGCCCATTTTCCCGTATCGAAGTGAGGCTGTTTGCACTTCGGACACGATAAGGCCACGACTCTCCCTTCGATGTGGGGCAGTGCTGTTTGTGCCATGTAGTAGCGCACTTGTTCGGCATCAAGCTCGATGTCATCTATCACGACAGATTCATACGTGTCGTCCACAGCAGGACACTCTTCGCCTTCCTCGCTTAGCGCGTGCAGATGTATCCCGGTTTCTTCAGGGGCTGTTGATGTCCAGAGAATCGCGGGATTCGATCCCCAGATTTGTATTCCTCCTGGGTATTCCTGTTGGCATATTCTTATAGTTCTAGGGGCCGTTACCTGGGACCGAGTGCCGGGCTCTAGGTGGCTCCTCAACTGTGATAGTGGGTTCCCTATCGCGATCTCCGAGTCTGAGAACTGTCGGCCACATCCATGGCACTGATGCTTCTTGTGAGGGTGGACGGCAAACCAATCGCGGTCGAGATGAGGGAAGCCGCAATGAGTGCATCTGACGCTGATAGTTCCGAAGCCAAAGACCCCAGAAACCATGTAATTGATCGCGTCGATCTCATCGACTACAAACCAGTCCGAGGACAGAAGATCTGCTGTAAATGGGATTCTTAGTCTTCGATAGGTCTTGTCGATATCCTTGACTGAGTCTCGACCCATCCGCCGGGCGTGGACATGTATACCCCTGTCGGTGGGCAAAGTAGTGGTGTCGTATGACGCGGGGACTGATCCCCAGAGGGCTATTCCACCCTTGTAGAGCTCTACCTCAAGATCAAGAGACTCACTTTCCGATATCGGCTCGTCTTGTGCCGCGACGCACTGGGCTGCGGCCACGCCATACTTCGCGGTCGCGTTTGCATGATGGGATAGACACCAGAAGCGGTTGCCCCCGTCTCGCCTCTTTCCGACATTCACTATCTCGCAGGTCATACGATCACTCCTTGGGGTTCTATACCCATCGCAGGTGAAGGTCTAACGGTGCATCTGTAGCGTATTAATCGTCGAAACTATTTCGGATACAGTCGGCTTCAACCACCATGCGACCGCCAACATGCTCGTGATCGGACGGAAGCACTTTCTGCGTGAATATCAAACTGGCCTGCCCTGGCATAGCTTCGGCTAGTGCGTCCTCTGTCGCAAGAGGGCAGTATCGTAGGTGCAGTTTGAAAGCGGTTTCTTGGGGGGGCGACAACAGACGGGAGGCGCAGCCCGTGCCCTGTTAGAGCGGGCTGCTAGTTCACCGAAAGTTTGGTGTCTGACAAGTTTTCTTGGCGCGCGCAAAAAAGGTCCATTGCAAGTTCGTGGGTGAAGGGAACAGTAAGGGCGTGGTTCCGTGCGTTGATCAGAGTAGTCGCGCGACGAACTCAATGGAGTGCGCCGGTTTCCGTGGTCAGCAGATCCCAGAATGCCGCTCTTCTTCCAGGGCGTCCTTGTGCCTTCGCAGCGCAATGACGATCTCATCGTCTGGAAGGTCTTGGGCGCAAGCCAAGAAGACCAGTTCCGCCACCTCGCGCCTTCGCCTAGCTTCGTCGCGTCGCTTGATTTCTTTTTCCTTGGCTTCTTGCCGTTGGCGGTCAAGGAACTCCCTCGCCTGAAGCTGTGCCAAGCGGCTGGTGGCGCGTTGAATTTGATCGCGATAGTGATTCGTCGAAGTCATATTTTTCTCCATCTAAGGTGCCCTCAGTCAAGCAAGGTTTTTGCGTCCGTCAAGCCATCTGCTATAGCGGTGCTGCAATTGCGCGATTGCAACTTTTCCCTGAAATCCGGCGCAAAGGAGAAATGCGAATAGCGCACTTAGGCGTCCTGACGGACGCGTGCGCAAAGGGCTTCGCCCCTTGGACCCCAACCGCTTTTCGCGCTTGCCAAAGCAGAAAGCCACGGCATAAAGAGCGGAGCACAAGCAGGAGCTCCAATGGCCATCTACCACGCCCGCGTCAAAACCTTCAGCCGCGCCAAAGGCCATTCGTCGGTCGCCGCTGCCGCCTATCGCGCCGGCCTGCTTCTCGTTGACGAGAAGACCGGCTTGCGGCACGACTACCGCCGGCGCGGTGGGGTCGTGGAGACCCGCTGCGTTGTTCCGACCGATGCCCCGGATTGGTCGATGGTTCCCGCGCGGCTCTGGTGTGCAGCCGAGCACGCAGAGCGGCGCAAAGACGCGACCGTTGCCCGTGAGTTCGAAGTTGCGCTGCCGCACGAACTCAACGGCGATCAACGATCAGCGCTCGCTGCAGAGCTCACCCGCGCCTTGGTCGACCGTTACCAGTTCGCCGCCCAGGCGAGCATCCACTCGCCGGGCGCTAAAGGCGGCTTGAACTGGCACTTACACATCCTCGCCACCACCCGCCGACTCGATGCCGATGGGTTGGCGGACAAGACCAGAGAACTAGACGGCGGGCCGGCGGGGAGGGCCGAAATCGAATGGGTGCGGGAAATGGTGGCTCGGGTGACCAACGCCCACCTTGCTGCGGCGGAGGTAGGTATTCAGGTGGATCACCGAAGCCTTGAAGCCCAAGCCGCAGCCGCCGTGGCCCGAGGCGACGTGGTGTCCGCCGCGCTTCTGAGTCGCCGTCCCACGAAACACGTCGGCAAGAACGCATCGGCCTTGGCCCGCCGAGGAGGAGACTCGGAGCGCGCCGAACGCAATGCCATAATCCAAGAAGAGAACGACGATCAGCTTGAGAAGCTCCTGGAGACCTTCGAGCGGGAGGGTAGGGCAATTGCATCGACGGATGGTCACGGTCTAGAGCAAGCTCGCCGCGATCGCCGGAGAGCGAACCAGCGTGGGGTCGACTTGACGCTGCCCGGAGGTGGGAGGATCTGCGGAGTCCACGGGATCGTCGATCTGACCGTCGGGCAGATCACCGTGCCTCCTCGGTCGCCAGGTCCTTCGGCACGTGACCTATTCGGTGAGGCGCTCCACCTGTGGCTTGATGACGCATTGGCAACGGTCATCGATGTGCTAAAGAACACCCGTCGTTTCCTCGAGGAACGCGCCAGCCGCCTTGCTGCCTTTGCCGATCATTCGTGCCTGCGCACTGACCTGCGCGAGTTGGTCAAGCGGCTCAAGTCGCTTCGCCGATGGGCCACGGAGTGGAAGCGGCGGCTGTTGGCCGAGCGGCACGCGCTCAAGCTGCTCCACCGCGCAGAGCACGCGCTCGAGGAGTTCGTGGAGAACAACCCCAAGCCGAGCGACGGGACTGAGAAGGAATGGGCGAGGCGGCGAGGCCGGCGGCTGGCCGCGATCGAACAGCGCCTGGCCGCGTTGAAAGTCGCCAGGGAGGCCCTGTCATCCGGGGCCGCTGCCGCATGCGAACAACGGCTGGTGAGCGCTGTAGAGGCGGTTGAGGACTGGAGCGGACAGATGCTCAAAAGCTATCCCATCGAGTCCGATGCCCTCGCGCCTGCTTTCGGACCCGTCGACGCGTCCAAGCTCAAGGCGAGCCAGAAGACGCAGCCACCCCGTTCGCCTCGTCTGCATTAAAACGATAACGCCCCGCTAAGCGGGGCGTTCTTATGGACAAGGGCGCAGCGACCTCAGTGGACCGTAGGTCCTTTCCGGTTCGGCTTCTCAGCAGGCTCCAGCGCTCGCCCACGCCGATTGGCGAGGAGCGTGTCTAGGGGAGCAAGCGGCTCGCGTTCGATGAGGCGCTCTTTCGTTGCTGTGACCGTGGGATGGAGATCGGACGTGGGCGGTGAGTTCTCAAAAGTCGGGACACCGTGTCCGCGTTGCCGAAGAAGCTCCTCTGCGAGTTCAAGCGCGAGCCGAAGATCTTCCGTTCGCTCGTCAGCGCTAAGGCTTCTCACTCGATGGAGGCTTCCACTCAAGAGTTGAGCGGCGATGCGGATTTGTGCGTCGGGCATGGGCAGTCCTGCTGCAGGGGAGGGACTCGTAGCCAAACAGCATTTACGATTTGCGCAAGTTAATACTCCGGAACTTATTCACACTTCTTCTATTTAGCCTGATGGTTCATTTATTTACCAAGCGCTTGCGTCCAGCACGCGGACTCGGAGCGGTATCGAGTAGCAGTTGAGCGAGCGCAGGCAGGTTCAATCCGAAATCAAGCGCGGCAAGTCCCGGAGTAGTGGGACCGAGCCCATGAAGCTTTTCCCGCACGGTGAAGTCTCGGCTGTATGTGGAGTGGTGTTCATCATCAAGCTCGTGTCCTACCAGTTAGGCGCGCAGTTCTGATGGCACGCCAGCGCCTTGAAGGGATTGAATGACGGTCTTCCTCAACGAGTGAAACCCCCGCTTGCCTGCGGGCCAGTTCTTTCCCACGTGTTCCAGGTGGCGGCTAAATGACTTCGTGATCCAGTTCCCCTGCCCATTTTTCGCATTTGCCTTGGCAGCGGGGAACAATCGCTCGGCGCCAGCCGATCGAAGGCTATCGATCCAATCCCCGAAACCTAGTGCCAGCAAGTCCGGATGCACGGGCACGGAGCGAAGACTGACTTCCGTTTTCACTTTCTGGTGCTCGCCCTCATCCGAGATGCGGACGCAGAGCACGCCGTCATCTTTAGTGACGTCGGTGGCCAGGAGTTGGCCGACCTCCGAGGCCCTTGCGCCCGTGTAGAGCCCGATGATGGCCGCCCATCTGGCCGACAGAGCCAAGGCCTCGAACGCCGCTGGTGCAAACAGGGCTTGGATCTGGGACGGGTCATAGGCTTTAAAGCCGAATTTGCGCCGAGCCCGCTTCTCCCGGGTTGAGTAGGAAACATGGCCTGCGCCGGGGTTGTCGCCGCGGGGGTAGTAACCGGAGGCCATGGCCCAATCGAAGAGTCCCCCTTTCCCCCCCACATAGGATTGCTTGTTCGTGAGGGTAGGGGTCGACGCCCCCTCATCCCGCATGTGCTGATACCACTTAGCCAGATCCGTGCGGGTCACGGTGCGCAGTTGGGTCTCGCCCCCCAGATATCGGACCAGGGCCTCTGCCGCTGTCTTTTTGATGACGAGGGTCTTGGGCAGAGTGCTGCCTTTCAGACTGGCCAACCACCCGTCTCGGGCGTCCTCTAGGGTGATGGGAGTGATTTGGGCACGGGCTGCGGCGAAGTCACGGGGCGACAAGGGCGAGTTGACCGCATCTAAGAGCGGGTCGTCGGATTCGCGTTGAGCCTGTCGGAAGAGGCGCAAATCTTCGTCCGTGTCGATCTGCCATCGCTCGCTGACCGTTCCGTCCGGGGCACGGGTCCGATGAAGCGTTAGATCCTTGAGGCCTTCGGTCTGCGTCAGACGAGCGATCAGCTCGTCGGCTTCCTTCTTGCCGAGCTTGTCCATATGCCGGCCCCTCACTCTCAGTGCGTCGAAGGCCTGAGCATAGCGGGACGCCAGCACCAAGGCGCGTAGCCTGGCTTCGGGCAGGGCGTAGGTGCGAAGGGTGCGCTTGAGAGTGCGTTGGCCAAGCAGGTCATGCAGGTCGGTGGGGACCCGTTGACGGAAGGACCAGAGGCCGGACGAGGATCGAACTAGGTGATGAGGGATGCGCATGGAAATGTGTTCCGAACTGCATCCTGCGCACCCCCAGATTCAATAAAAAAGCCGTTGACGAATCAACGGCTTATGAACTGGCGGAGAGAGGGGGATTCGAACCCCCGAAGCGCGGTTTAGACGCTTACACACTTTCCAGGCGTGCTCCTTCAACCACTCGGACACCTCTCCGGGACCTGAACCCGGACTTGCGGCCGCTTTCAGGGGCGTGAATTCTAGCCTCCGGCGGGGCGGGCGACAAGTAAACGCGCGCCGGGCGCCATGTGGCCGGGTCGGGCTTGGCCGGCGTGGCACAATGGCGGCATGTCCTACCTCGTCCTCGCCCGCAAGTGGCGCCCCAAGCGTTTCGCCGAACTGGTGGGCCAGGAGCACGTGGTCCGCGCGCTGACCAACGCCCTGGATAGTGGCCGCGTCCACCACGCCTTCCTGTTCACCGGCACGCGCGGCGTGGGCAAGACCACCATCGCCCGCATCTTCGCCAAGTCGCTGAACTGCGAGAAGGGCACCAGCGCCGATCCCTGCGGCCAGTGCGCGGCCTGCCTGGACATCGACGCCGGCCGCTACATCGACCTGCTGGAGATCGACGCGGCCTCCAACACCGGCGTGGACGACGTGCGCGAGGTGATCGAGAACGCGCAGTACATGCCTTCGCGCGGCAACTTCAAGGTCTACCTGATCGACGAAGTGCACATGCTGTCCAAGGCGGCGTTCAACGCGCTGCTGAAGACGCTGGAGGAGCCGCCGGAGCACGTGAAGTTCCTGCTGGCCACCACCGACCCGCAGAAGCTGCCGGTCACCGTGCTGTCGCGCTGCCTGCAGTTCAACCTGAAGCGGCTGGAAGAGCCGCAGATCGCCGGCCAGATCGGCCGGATCCTCGGCGCCGAGGGCATCGAGGCCGACGAAGGCGCGATCCGCCAGATCGCCCGGGCCGCCGACGGCAGTCTGCGCGACGGCCTGTCGCTGCTGGACCAGGCCATCGCCTACGCTGGCGGCGCGCTGTGCGAGGACGGCGTGCGCACTATGCTGGGCACGGTGGACCGCACCCAGGTAGGGGTGATGCTCGACGCGCTGGCGCGTGGCGACGGCGAATCGCTGCTGGAGGTGGTCGCGGCGCTGGCCGATTTCTCGCCCGACTGGAGCGGGGTACTGGACGCGCTGGCCGAAGCGCTGCACCGCATCCAGGTGCGCCAGTTGGTGCCATCGGCCTCGGTCGAGTCCGATGGCGTGGCGGTGGACGACTTCGCCCGGCAGTTGCGCCCGGAAGTGGTGCAGCTTTGGTACCAGATGGCCCTCAACGGCCGCCGCGATCTGCACCTGGCCCCGAGCGGGCGCGCCGGTTTCGAGATGAGCGTGCTGCGCATGCTGGCGTTCCGGCCCGCGCAGGCGGGCGAAATGCGCGGCGAAGGCCGTTCCGCGGCATCGGCGGCAACATCGGCGGCCGCGCCAGCCGCGGCGATGGAGACTTCCCGCCAGGCCGAACCGCCGGCGGTGGCCGTCCAGGCGCAGCCGCAACCGCCGCAGCCATCGCCACCGCAGGCGCAGTCGTCGCAAGCCCGTCCGTCGCAACAACCGCCGCAGCAACAACCACAGCCGCCGCAGCCGGCTGCGCCGACTCCGGCGCCGGTTCTCGCCGAACCCGAGCCGCCGCCGGCCCCCGAGGCCGCCAGCGCGCCGCCGGCCGAGACCTGGCTGCACTTCGCCGCCAGCAGCGGTCTGAAGGGCGTCGGCAAGCAACTGGTCGAGAACGCCTCCTTCGCCGGCTACGCCAACGGCGTGCTCCGGCTGGCGCTGGAGAACGGCTTCGACTACCTGCGCTCCGAGCGCGCCGAGCGCGAACTGTCCGAGGCCATCGCCGCGCGCTACGGCCTAGCGCCCAGGCTGGCCTTCGTCGCCGTGGCCGGCGAAGGCGAAACGCTGAAGGAGCGCAGCCAGCGCCAGCGCGGCGAGCGCCAGAGCGCGGCCGAGGAGACCTTCATGAACCATCCGGACGTGCAGCGCCTGATCCACCAGCACGGCGCACGGGTCGTCCCGGATTCCATCCGTCCTTACGAAGAGTGATCGTGACATGCGTGGAAACATCGCCCAACTGATGCAGCAGGCGCAGAAGATGCAGGAGAACCTGCAGCGCGCCCAGGAAGAACTCGCCAAGCTGGAAGTGACCGGCAACGCCGGCGGCGGCATGGTCAGCGTGACCCTGACCGGCGCCAAGGAATGCCGCAAGGTGCGCATCGACCCGTCGGTGCTGTCCGACGCCGAGATGCTGGAGGACCTGATCGCCGCCGCCTTCAACGACGCTTCCAACAAGGTCGACGCCGAATCCAAGGCGCGCATGGGCGCGGCCACCGCCGGCATGCCGCTGCCGGCGGGCATGAAGCTGCCGTTCTGAAGGCCGGGATGCGGGAGAGGGAAGAGGGAGCCGCCGCGGCCGGACGCAAGGCCGGCCGGCGATGCCCGCGTCTGCGCATCCCGCGTCTCCGCTGACGAATCCCCGGCGCCCGCATGTCCACCCTGCTCGAACAACTGATCGAATCGCTGCGCGTGCTGCCTGGGGTCGGGCAGAAGACCGCGCAGCGCATGGCCTACCACCTGCTGGACCGCGAGCGGGAGGGCGGCAAGCGCCTGGCCGGCGTGCTGGCCGAGGCGCTGGAGCGGGTCGGCCATTGCCGCCAGTGCCGCGACTTCACCGAATCGGACACCTGCGCGATCTGCGCCAGCGCCAGCCGCGACCGGCACCAGCTATGCGCGGTGGAATCGCCGTCGGACCGGCTGGCGATCGAGCAGGCCACCGGCTACCGCGGCGTCTATTTCGTATTGCAGGGGCGGCTGTCGCCGCTGGACGGCATCGGCCCGCGCGAACTCGGGCTGGACCAGCTCGCGGCGCGACTGGGCGAGGGCGAGGTGACCGAGCTGATCATCGCCACCAATCCCACCGTGGAAGGCGAGGCCACCGCGCACTATCTGGCGCAGCTCGCACGCCAGCACGGCGTGCGCCCCAGCCGGCTCGCCCACGGCGTGCCGCTGGGCGGCGAACTGGAATACGTGGACCGCGGCACGCTGGCGCACGCCTTCGGCGGCCGCAGCGAGATGCCTTGAGGGCCAGAAGGAATCCGGGGCTCACGATTCGGCCTTGATGGATGACGGCGCTGCCGCCTTCGCCAGGCGCCGCGGGCGCTATGCTTGCCGGGTCCCGCATCCGAGACCGCATTCCCCATGACCGACACCATCTTCGCCAAGATCATCCGCCGCGAGATCCCGGCCACCATCGTCTACGAAGACGCGGACGTGCTGGGCTTCAAGGACATCGCGCCGCAGGCGCCGGTGCACGTGCTCTTCATCCCCAAGCACGAGGCCATCCCGACCCTGGACGACGTGCGGCCGGAACAAGTGCACCTGATCGGCAAGCTGGCGTTGGCGGCGGCGGAATACGCGCGCCGCGAGGGTTTCGCACAGGACGGCTACCGGATCGTGATGAACTGCCGCGAGCATGCCGGGCAGACCGTGTTCCACATCCACCTGCATCTGTTGGCCGGCGCGCCGCTGGGGCATTTCGGCACGCCCTGACGCGGCGGCAGGGCCGTAACGGAAAAAGCCGCCCGAGGGCGGCTTTTCCATGGCGCTCAGGTGGCGGGACTCACCACCACCAGCCGCCCCAACCCCAGCGCGGGCCCCAGAAGGGATCGCGGTAGTAGGGGTAGGGCCGCACTTCCACTTCGCGCACTTCCGGCCACAGGTAGACGACGTCGGCGGCCACGCGCGGCAACTGGTAGTCGTAGTCGCCGATGCGGGTGGTCTCGTAGCCTTCGATGCGGCCGACGAAGGTCACTTCGCGGCCTTCGGCGAAGACCGCCGGATCGTAGAAGCCAGCGCGGCAGGCGATGAAGCGGCCGTCGTTGGCGTCCGGCGCCGTGCTCAGCGGCCGGCCCGTGGCGGCCAGCGGTCGCGACACCAACTGGAAGCAGGTGTTGTTGGGGCCGGGCGTAGTAGTGATGATGCGGCCGCCCCAGCGCACCGGCGCACCGACCTGCGGGGCGGCGACCGAATCGCGCGGATTGACCTGGGTGAAGGCGCCCTGCAGGGGCTTGGGGGCCGTGGCGCAGGCGGACAGCAGTGCGACGGCGGCGAGGATAGCGAAACGAAGGTTCATGGCCAGTCTCCAGTGATTCATGGGCGGTGCCGGCGCAGGTCTTCGATCAGTGCGCGGTGATCCCCCTCGTCCAGAGCGTATCGCGCGGCGGCGAAACGCCGGCTGAGCGAACGCAGTGCATCGTCGCCCCGGGACCGCCGTGCGTCGACGCGCTGCGACCAGTCGTCGGCGGTCTCGCAGGGTTCGCGCCCCAGGCCCAGGCGGGCGTAGCGTGCGCCCAGACGGTGCCAGGCGCGCAGCAGTGGGTCGCGTTCGCGTTCGCCGCGCGCCAGCCACCACGCCATCCATCCCAGCGCCAGCAGGGCGGACAGTCCGAACAGCGCAGCCAGCCCGGCCTGGCCCAGTCCGCGGGCGCCCAGCCGCTCCAGCAGCCGGGTCTGGCGGTCGGCGTTGAAGCCCAGCACCAGGTCGTTCCAGCCGCGCCGCAACCAGTCGCCGACCTGGCCCAGCCCTTCCAGCGAGATCAACCGGCCGGCGACGCCGCCGCCGCGCGCGAGGCGATCCTCCAGTGTGTCGTAGACGCGCTCCGGCGCGACCGCGGCGGTGGGGTCCACCCGGACCCAGCCGCGCTCCGGCAGCCACACTTCGGCCCAGGCGTGCGCATCCATCCGGCGCACGATCCAGTAGCTGCCCAGCGGGTTGTAGCGGCCGCCCGCGTAGCCGGTGACCACCCGTGCGGGGATGCCGGCCGCGCGCATCAGCACGACGAAGGCGGAGCTGAAGTGTTCGCAATAGCCCTGCTTCTGGTCGAACAGGAATTCGTCCACGGCATGGCGGCCGGGCAGGGGCGTGTCCAGGGTGTAGGCGAACTCGGCATGGACCCAGTCCAGCGCGCGCTGCACCAGGGCGGCATCGTTCGCGCCGGCCGCCTGCCGCCAGCGGCGGGCCAGCGCCTGCGTGCGCGGGTTGAAGCCCGGCGGCAGTTGCAGCGGCGCTGCAACTCTGGCAGATCGGGTTCGAAACTGGCGGGCGCCGACGACCTCAGGCGCCAGCGCGTCAGCGAACTCAACGGCGTCCGCGTCGCCATGCCGTAGTCGGCGGCCAGATCGGCGCCCCCCGGTGCGCCGACCGGCAGGTCCAGCGCCACCAGATCGCGGCGGTCGCTGGCTTCGATGTCCACTTGGTAGTCCCAGAC
>ERZ761607.1471-NODE-1471-length-29225-cov-52.630819_pt1:0-27500 | contig 29225 bp, 23 predicted proteins | sample MGYA00511164_ERZ761607 | MGnify/ENA primary metagenome ERZ761607 (study PRJEB28899, sample SAMN02445080) | bioreactor sludge metagenome | biome: EBPR sludge | place: Australia: Brisbane, Thorneside Wastewater Treatment Plant | collected 2011-06-22 ... | reverse complement strand
CTTTCTGATATGACTGATTCTATGATGAAGCCGATAGTAGTTTTTAGCCGTGGAAATTTCCCTGAAAGCACACACTACGGCTCCGTTTGTATTGTAAAAGATAATGGTGAGAGAGTTTTTGATTTTGGAGACAGCAGCTCCCCTGTTTTTTTAAGATCAACTTTAAAACCGTTTCAAGCGCTCGCACTTTTTTCTTCTTCAGCAGTTAAAAAGTTTGGATTAAACAGAGAGGCGATCGCGATCGGATGTGCTTCTCATATTGGAGGAAGTGTACATAGAGGGGTTGTACAAAAGATTCTAGATCTAATTGGCGAGAAGAAAGAAATGTTGCAGTGCGGAGTTCATTGGCCAATTGATAGAGAAGCAGTGAAGGAACTTTATTTTGCAAACAAAAAGCCTGATTCATTATTTCATAATTGCTCTGGAAAACATGTGTGCTTTTTAGCAACAACAAAAGCATTGGGGGAAGATTTAGGGAGTTACTTAGATCCCGAATCTTTAACTCAAAAAGAGATAAGAAAGATCATCGAAAAGTTTACTGACAATACAAATCTTCAGCTAGGAATTGACGGATGTTCCGCGCCAAACTATGCGACAAGTCTTTATTCTGGAGCCTTAGCACTAAGCAGATTCGCGACAGGATCGATCCCTGAATATCGGGAAGGTTGCAGTGAAATTATTACTTCTCTTGCAGAAAATCCTGAGCTTTTAAGGGGAAAGGATCACTTTGACTCTATTATTACTAAACGTTTAGGTGGAGTTGGTTTCTCAAAAATTGGAGCAGAGGGAGTAATAGCCTTATCACTAAGAGTAAACGGCGAAGGCTTTGGTATTTTAATTAAAATCAGTGATGGTGACCCTTCACATAGAGCAGGGTTTGCTGTGGCAGTTAATCTCCTAGACCGATTCAAGTTAATGGAAGATCTTGGCGATCTGAAACTTAAATTTGGAGAGAGAAATATTCTTAACGCTGCTAGTAAAGTTACGGGTGAGATTAAAGTTTTGTGTTAGTTTGCCTTCATGGATTTTTAGGATCATCTAAAGATTTTTCTTTTATTAAAGATGAGAAATTTGCTCCTGATTTTTTTATTAAAGGAACAAAATTTCCGCCAAGTGACTTAGAATCCTGGGCAAAAAACATAGCGAGTGAAATTAAGGAGCCATCGGTGTTACTAGGGTACAGCCTAGGTGCCAGAATTGGTTTATACTTACTCGATCTTTTCCCAAAGTTATTTACAGATGCAATCCTAATTGCTCCATACTTAGGGGGGTTAGAAAATCCTAAAGAACGCCTTCTGAGCGATAGAAAATGGGCAGAAAGATTTCTGAAGGAACCTTTCGATAAAGTCACAGCTGACTGGGACAATCAGCCAATTTTTAAAAACAGTAAAAAACCAAAAAGAGAAGCACTGGATGTGAGATTACTTTCGGACTCTTTAACCCTTGCCTCCCCTGCTCTTCAGAAAGATTTTAGAAATGCGGAGTTTTTAAGCCAAGTGCATCTTTTAGCTGGAGAACATGATCAAAAATTCATTGATCACCTTAGGCACTATCCAAATTTTATAATTGTGCCAGGGGCAGGTCATAGAGTCCTCCACGATAGACCAGATCTTATCGGGGAGTTGGTTGGTAAAGCCGCTTAAAGAGAAACGTTAAGTAGAAACCTATCCTGCCTAAGAGATCTGTGCGATCTAAAAAAGTATAGCGAACCGACTGGCTAGTATTCTATTATAGGGTCACTTAGTTAAGGAGCTCTAAATGCGATATATAATTGTTTTATTTATTTTTACGACTTTCGGATATTCCTTAGACCCCAAGCCAACTACTAAGATTGTGGCATCCATGGTTTTGGATTCTGAAGCTGAGGCTTCCAAATTTCCATATGAATTTAGTAGCTTCAATCAGATTGCGGAACTAAGTAATTTTCAATTCAATGTTGAAGTATTTGACTCACTTGGCGCAGTAAGAGAGCTAACGATTGCAGCCTTCAAGCTAGCTCCTTTTGATTACGTGTTAGCAATATTCGGTGACAGTAAAGATCTGATGGAGTCTGTTTCCGGTTACCCTCGCTTGCTCGGCTCAACACAGCTGTTTTTTAGGACAGATGGCAAATTACTTTATAAGAAGGCGCGCAAGATTCGGCTTTTCATCCCGTGGAATAATGGATCTAGGGTTGTAAGATTAAAGTTAACCAACACCAGATACTTTGCAGGAGTATCTGCTCTTACCAAGATTAAGGTTAATGGAAGAAGTTACTCTCATTCCCCTTAGAGACAACTATTAGGATTCGATCTCGCACAGCTTGTTAGATTCTCTGATAGAACTGTATGAACTTACTGAGTGGCTTTTATTTTTCTCACTCAAAGATCTTCTGTATCCCCTCTTTCAATAAATGGTGCGGGGCTACTTTCTACCCCTAATATTGAACCTAAATGAGCTGATTTTGGAGTTTTTATAAGGACTTAGCAATAGTAGCCCCGCACCATTTATTAGGCAGTGTGATTCCTCAAAAAACTCGACTGTACCAGGCCTTGCTTCAAGCAACTTAACACTAAAAACCCCAAATTCCACACAATAAGCAACAAGAATAAGCGCTTACAAATACTTACAAAGAGGTCTTTAATTTTCCTATCCATAAGAAGGTCTTTCTAGTAGTGATAATTATCCTGCTAGGTAGGCTATTTATAGACATTTTTTGAAGTTACATATCATATGTAACAGTTGAAAAATTTATAACATATCTAATGGTAACAATCTGAGCGTTTTCCTTTATTGATGTATGCTTCAGGCAATATTACAACACCTCAAACTTTCGCCTCCAGATACCGAGTGGCCAGACACCGAGCGATTTCAAGATCCAAAAATCCAGGGGCGTATCGCAGGCGAAACTACTTTAATCGGCGCACATTTCCCCTCAAGGCGAGATGTACTTGAATCAAATTATAGAAGCAGCGTGGGAGAATATTCACCTCCCCCAGAACTGATATTCCAATTAATCTTAGAACATTACAGTCAGTCACTTTCCCTAGTTTTGGATGCTGACCAGAAAATCACTCTCAAATCTATAGAGGAAAGGTTGGATCAGGCGCGAGCATTGAGGCATCCAGAATATGTGTTGTCAGATTTGGAGGATTATCGTACCGAGAGGAATGATTTTTTAAGGTTGAGCTACAGTGGCCCTTTGGCATTCACAGCGCTCATGTTCACTGGTGCAATATTAGTAGTGAAGGAGATAGAGGCTGCGGCAGCTGCTGCGGGTCAGAACTTGATTCTACCAATTACGGATGCGCACGTTGCAACTTTTTGTGGATTGTCGATGCTCGCTGGTCATATGATTTGCCAAGCTTTATTAAAAGGGACGAGTGATGAGTTTAGGCAGGAAAATCCTAGAAGACGCACCATGAGGGAGCTTGTCCAGGAGATTGATAAGCTTGCGAAGTCTAGTGTTGGACCTAAGGACTATAAAAAAGCATTTTCGGCTACCTGCGCTAAAGTATCTGAGCAGCTCACACTAGAAGCTCTCACCGATTTTAGAGTATTGTTGAAAGAGGCCGGAATCTCTGAGGACATGTATGTCGAAGCCAATATGACAATAAAAAGAAACTATTTGCACGATGGAAGGGAGAGCATCGGAGTTAGACTGATAGAAATGATACGAAAAGATTTTAATATTAACACAGAGTATCAATCGAGTTCATCGGAGCCCTTAGATGAATTGCTCTATGCATTTTATAACACCTATGGGGAGGCCGCAGGACAGGAGCTACTTCGAGGATTCCACCAAGCTATAACTGATAATAGAGAAAAAATTCTTACAGAGACTGAGTTTTTGTATCCAACTAGCTTCCATAATACGAGTTTAGATTCTTCATTAGTAGGGAATGTATTTAATCACGTAATTAATGAAGCGAGAATGTACAGTGATGGTTCGTTACGTAGCGCTACTCTTGATTCAATCTTGATTCGATTAGAAGGGATGATGAGAATCAAAGGGGAAGTTAGTGAGATTTCGTTTCCAGATTATTTGAATAATAAGATTAAGTAACAAAGTTCCCACCAACACCCACAATTTCAGCCACAATTTCCTCAGTGACTGCGTGTATTTCAGTCAGTTAGTGTGATTAGAAGAGAAAAAGATTATGGGTTGAAGTTGCAAGCTATGTGTTATTCAGCAGTTTTAGGTGAGAGGAGAGCATTTTCAGGGGAGTGGATCCCTCCAGATTAGGACCCAAACTTTATTTTACTAGCCAGTCGATAATAGCTATCTTGTACAGCTAAATATCAAAATAACCTTTGAATATGCACTTTAAGCTTGGATCTAAAGATAGGCAACAAACACATACTAGAAGTCTAAGAGAAGATAATTTAATAGACGCTGATCAGCTTGAAGAGCTATCGGATACCCTCAATAAGCTTGCACAGTCTAAGTCGATATTAGATAGGTTCAAACTTACCAGAGCCTTGCATAGAAATTTTCCTACATTAGATATAATTTTACTTTCTCATTTTGCCGGCGAACAAAGTACTTCTGGCTTGTCTTTACTAGAACATCTAAGGCAGAGCCTTATAAAGATTTACAACAATAAGGAAATTGGACTTTTCAACTCTGTTCTTAAACCAACAACGCTTGGTCCAATCTATAACAGAAGCACTCAACGACTTCTTTTAGAAAGTTTAAGTCAAATATGTGATACTCATATCAATTACGGCTATAAATTTCGGAGTCACTCGAATAGATGGGAGGTCTGTAATGAACCAAAGAACTTCACAGTCATTTCGCTTAATTTTTTGCTCCAAGATTTTAATTACTATCCAGGCGAAGTAATAAAAGATTACCTAGAAGAAATATTAGAGCGAAGGCAGTTAGCATTTTTGAAAAGTAATCCCTGTCCAGAGGAGCTTACTATTAAATCTAGCGCTGATATTAAAATGGCATTGGATGCCCTTGAATTAGGAATATCAAGGATCGCTGAATTAGAAAAAAAATTATCTGGCAAACAACTAACTGCAGATGAGCTTGCAGCCGTTACCAGGCAATTTCATACAACGCTGAGGTCTAAAGTATGGGATGTAGTGCACTTTTATTCTGTTGAGGTAGAGCTTCATGATAACGAACAAGAAAAAAATAGGGTTAGAGACGCGCTCAAAGATTTAATTCGGTATTTAGACTCAACACCTGCGTTTGAGTGGGAGACCAACATTCAGTACCGAGGCATCCATACCACTCTACTGGACCATTTTGATAGATCCGTTAGTCACCGTGAAAGCTTCAATCTATATGGAAATCATGATGTTCCGACTGTAAGAGAATGGAAACTTCTGATTGAAAACCCGAACATTTTAACGGATCCTCAACTGGCATCTGAAAAAGGCTTCGATTTTTATGGACTTCTTTTAAGTGGTAGCTATTGTCAAGATCAAGGCAGCATACTCAGATATTCTTGCAGATCAATTCTTGATTTTTTGTTAAAAGTCCGGCCACTGTTGTTTTCTTTTACTGATGCAATTATCAAACTTCACCAGGCTACACCATTTACGAGCTTAATAAGTGATGACTTCTCAGCTCGCACATTAACACTATATGTCAGAAAGGTATTGAATCTAGCAGGAATAGGTATCCAGGATACTTTCTTTTTAAGAGCTCCCCCAAGAGACCACTCAGCTTTCTATAATGCCATTTCCCAATTAGATGAAAATGGGTATCGAGGTTATGTAATTGGTTCTAGACCACTTATTATTTCCGAAAGCATTGTCTCCGGAAAATGTTTAGCCCAGTTAGTTAAGGCACTTAAACACTCCGATTCGAACAAACAAGTTACAGTGGTAGCTTTAGGAGATGATGACTTCGACATTGAGTTGCGGAATCTGGCAACAGTAATTTCTGGTAAAGGCCCTCGTGCATCTGAAATCGGGGATATGATGTTCACTTTTTACCCGAGCTCATTTCATGTAAGGAGATCGGTGCTGTTTTCCGAGGAAGAATCAGGACCTGAGCGAAATAAAAAAGTCTTTGTTCCAGGATTCTATGATGAAAGTCCTGGTGATCCTCCTCGAAAGTATAATTACTTTAACTCTCAATGGTACTTAGAAGCGTTATTATCTTTAGCGGAATACTATGTTTTCCATGAGAGAAAGGAATGAAAGACTATAGGATGGATACCCCTGGAGCCACCCTCTTTTTTGAACTTTTTCGAAAATTCAAGCAATCTCAATAAGAATAAGAAACTATTAGATAAACAGTGGCTGATCAGTTTGAGCATGACCCAATCCAAAACAGGGCTGGCTCCAAGGGAACCAAGAGGAGGAGGGGGAGCTCCCTTAAAACACCATTCACTCCCTAATCTGGAGAGGGACTACTTTTCTAGTAAGAAGAAATATTTTGTAATAAAATGATTTTATTCGATTTTTCTGCAATTTACATGTGCTACAATATCTAAGAACTATTACATATCCTTTATTACTTAATCTGAGTCTGAAAAAAATGAATATTTGACAGTTCTATGATTAATTTGGCCAGCATGTATCTTTAAATTTTTAAGTAAGAAGTTCGGCACTCTATGGTTGGAAATATGGGCGATCAATTGAATGAAAATATCGCACTTCTAAATGAAATTATTGAAAGCCAAATAGAGCTCTTATTGATATCGGATGAGGCAAGTGAAGAAGTAAAGACTTCGATTCTGGAAAAGGTTGCCTTAATCTTTAAAACTCAGGACGAAAGTGTAGATTCTGGAAAATAGTTTTTGGAGATGTAGCACATGGGAACGGATGTACCATTAGATCCTTTAGTAACCGAATAAATGGGCTAAAATTAGACGATAGTGATGTAGATGCATGTTATAGCCAAGGTAGTTCTGGTGGCAACATGCGTCATGTATTAAGTCAACTTCGTGAAGGAAGATTACGAGCAAGTGATTTTAAAGCTGTAATTAGAACAATTAACGAAGGACTGCCTGAATCTTATAGGCATGATAGTTACGTAGATTCGGGGCGGATAGATGAAGACATTGATGATATTTTGAATCCATACAATGACTCAAGTGCAAGTGCTGCTGTTAGTCGATTAAATGAATTTCTGGATAGAACCAAGATCCATTTGTTCAAGCCTACACATCACGAACGCCGTCAGCCCAAACCCTTTGGTCCCAGCGGCTTTATGCGCAAATTCGGTGAATGGTAAGTCGATTGCTTTAGAATATTCCTAACCTGGCTCTAACCTGGAGGGAGGGGGGCTACGTTTGTGGAGATGGGTATGCAAGAAGCCCCTCCCCTCAGATTAAATAATGGGCTTTGGTATTCCTTTACCTGCATTATTCTCCCAAACATAAAAATTTGAGTAGCACCCTCAAAAAACTTAAAATTCACCGATGCAGGCAATTGCTGATCACAGCGTCGCTAAAATTGCGATTCGATGCGCTATTACAGATTTTTTCACAAGAGTTGAAAATAGTCTAACGATCTGTGATCGCATTAGAGAAATGCTCCTTGCTAGGCAGCAAGCAGGAGAAAATGAATTTACCCTACAGAAAGACATTCCCGATTCCCTTGAAGAATTTACATTAAAAGTACCAGCAACTTTTGATGAAATACGGCAAAAAGTAAACGAATCCAAGATTATTCCCTTAATAGATGAAAAGGAACGGCTCATTCAGAGAATGTCAGAATCTTACGATCAAATTCCTGAGAGCCAATATACGATACTGGAATTGATCGAGATTTTTGAAACTAATGACTTACGACCTTTAGTGAATCTAAAGTCAAAGATTCTAACATTAGCGAATGAAATCTCACCTGTTGAAGAAAACACATCTGCAATGGTGGATGTAACATTCGACGCGAAATTTAGGATTTATGAAACGATCTTACAAGCAAGGGCAAACTCGGCTTCAGATTCTGAATTAAAACAGATTAGAAAGTCGCTTTCGGACGACTTGTCTATCTCCCTTGGAGCCGTAAGCGCAATGAGTGCCTGGGTACTAATTCAAGCTGACAGACATGTCCAGGGAAATTTTGATGTGGATAGGGAAACATTGATCTCTCTTGCATGGGATAGATTTTGCGGAAAAGAGGTTCAACATCAAAAACTAGTTGATGAGTATTTAAAAAGACTTTTCACGCGGGACGGGAAACAGCCGAATAGAGAAGTAGGCGGCGAGAATTCAAGGCAGTCTACCTCTTTAAACCCATTAAGTATTTCTAATGGACACAGGAATCACATAATCAGAACCTTAATACCCTTATACGCTAATGAGGTACCAAGGGGAGTTTTTGCAGAGGTGAAGGAGTTATTATCTGTTGAAACTGGTTTCTCAACTACTTCCATAGGATCAATTGGCGCTCATATTTTAATTAAAGCTAAAGCTTTAACCGGTGGTAATCCAAAAGAGCTTTTAAACAAAGCACTTCAAGCTTTAAATGGACAATCAGTCGTTGATCCGGAAACAGAAAGATTCCTAAACTTAATTTTTTCAGAAAATGAACCTGCTGAAATTAAGGTAACCAATGAAGACACTGTCGAAGTTGTTGCCGAGAATCCGGTAATTCAAAAAGTGCAAGATGGAAGCATAAGTACAGAATTTATAGAATCTATGTACCCGCCTGAGGTTAGAAGTCAGATTGATGTCTTTGTAATTGGCGAGTCAACATTGCAGTTTAGTAAGCTTGGATTCGCAAGAAATAAAATCAACCGTTTTAAAACATTAGACGAGTGTATTCAGGAACTCAAAAAAGAGCGCGATCATACTCCATTAGTATATATTTCTTTTGATGCAGAATCAGTTTCCGATTTTCTACCACTTCAAATGCTTTCTGGACTTAAAAATGTTGTAGTAACAGGGGTGGTATTTCATGATGACGCATCAATTCCTGTCAGGACTACCGATCATCCATCTATTCTTAGATTTTTAGCCACTATCAATGGGCTCATCTCAGATGAGTCTGACGGATACTTTGAAATGGTTCGAGATATATCTTCGCTACAAAAAAAAGAATTTATTACTGTTGAAGAAGCAGAGTGGGCGACTGGAAGATTCGAGCAATGGGCCAGGGATTTTACTGATGAACTCCACTTCCTTACCTTTCTAACCGATAACCTTAAGGTTACTCCAAAATCTCTTATAAGGGCTGCTGTATCTTCCCCATTAGAAATTGAAATTCTTGATCCTCAAATCAAAGATCTAACAGTCCCAGATTCAGAAACTCTATATACAAAAATTTCAACCTTCAAGGGTGACCGCTATGAAGACAATTTTTTTGCGTATTGCACATTAAGTCTACCTAATCATCCAACAAGATTTGATGAGCTCTCGGACGATCAGAAAAAAGCTCTAAATATTATGATTGTAGATTTTGTGGGGTATTCCTTACAAAATGTTCAAACTCACTTAAGAATTTCCCGCTCTCTTATGGGAGGTAAAGAGTTTAATGTAACTAACAGCCAAGCTCTGTCAGAAGCCATTCTCTTTAACAGGCCGTTTATTGAGAATTTTGATGTTTCTAACTTCGCTCAAAAGCGAAACGGAAAGAAACAAACTGAATTTTTTGTTCATCTAGTGGAACATCCATGGAAGAAAGACTCAGAGGCCAGAAAACTAATCTTTAAACTGGGTGTGAATTATCTGATTGATGCCATTTATAGAGGTAAACTTGTGACCTCAGTCACCGGAGTGGGTGTTTCAAATCATGGTACCTACTATAAACACACTCTAAAAAGAGGCGACCAAATCGCAGTCCAAACCAGGCAAGGTTTGCAACATTTTAGCGCAAGCCAGATCTTTGATGCACTTAGGATGGCAAAAAAAGTCTATGAATACTCTAATGGATTAACGGTAGCAGATGCCATGAGGGAAGGCGTCAAAAGGCATAAAAATGCTATCTAGCTTCCAGCAGCTTAGTCCAGAAGAAGATCTGCTTGAGGATACCTCAAATGAAGATATTGCTTTTGCAGTAGAAGTTCTGGATGAGACTTCTCCGCTTTTACGTCCAAAAAAGTTAACAGAACTCGCGGAGTTGATCGGAGTTGCCCCAGATATAATCGAAGCAGCGTGGAGAGACAGTAAAGATATAAGAGAAGAAAGAAAGAGTGGCGCACACGCAAACTATGACACTAAGATCAAAATAAGGTGGAGAGAAGAGATAAAAAAATTCCTTGAAGAAAATACTTCTCCTGCAGATAGAAAAAACATGAAAGTCATATGTTTGCCTTCGAAATTTCCAATACGCGAAGTTCAGATTTATCTCGATCTTGGCTTTGACCCAGGCAATATCCATGCAGTTGAGGGAGATAGAAGTGTTTGGCCAGAATTTAAAGAAAACTGTGAGAGTCTAGGAATTAAAGCAATTTGTGGCAGACTTGAAGACGTTCTTCCACAGCTTTACTCTGAGGGACATAAATATTCGGTAGTAAGTTATGACTTTCTTGGTCCAATGTGCATACCGTATCTAGATATTATCGGCAAAACACCAGTCGAAAAGGAATGCGTACTGATACTTAACGTAAGGGCAGCTCGAGAACAGAAACAAACTCAACAAAGAATTAGAGATGCCTATTATGAAAAATTTGAATCAGATTACTGGAGCAGAATGGCAAATGTAGAAAGGGCTCTTACCCAGGTTGAAAATCTTTTGGGGATGAATCTTCCGCCAATTAAAGTTCCGGATATTGAAGAAGAGTTCTCAAAAATTAAACTCCCTGAAATTCGAGATGATGTTTACGACAACATAGCTTGCGCAACACTCGGCACGCAGCATGAAAAAACGATTGATATTTCCGACATATGTAAATTTGTAGATGATAATATTCCGAATGGGCGTGATAATCGATTCAAAGCAAACCTCTTTTGTAAGCTATTGGCGTTTATCGGAAAAGGAGCGTTTGATCCGATTCATGAATTATTAAAAGATAAAAAATATCTTGATGAAGATAACTTCTTAGCCGATTTTGTTCATGATTTTTTTACCCATAGAAAATATATCGGAAAGCTAAAAAAAACCCGCTATATAAGCCAGGTGAGTTCACTCGGTGCTCCGTATAATTCTTTATTTCTTAAAATTGAACCTGGAGTTGACCTCTCAGGTTTTAAGAACTCAATTATGTTTCTGGTAAGAGCTCTTAGTTGCCGCATTGACGGCCATATTACTGATCTCGATAAATCCCTCGATAGATTTGACGAGGGATTTTCAGTTGGTTTTACTAAAGATAAAAGCAATAACTTCATACATTATTTCAAATCCATGAATGGAATTTACATTACAGCAAAATATAGAGGAAAAGTTGTCGGAAGAGTGAAACTTGCTGAGTTTCTTGCCGACTATGGAAGATATCATGAAATGAGAAAGGCTTATCGACTAAGAGCATCTGAAGCCTTTGATATAACCGAGAGAGAGCTGTTGAGGGTTTAGCATATCTACCAATTTAGATTAAACGTATGGAATGCGATTTTGAGGCATTCTAACCTGGAGGTGGGATACTTGCATTCACGCAATACCTGACTCCACCACGCGCGGCCTGTGAGAAAATGGGGGATAACTTGACTATGCAAAGCAATTCAAATCAAATACAGGCAGCTCTAGTTAATAGACTTTATTTGGGAGGATCGGTCATGAAAGACATCTCACTCGTAGCAATCTTTACACTCACTATGATTACGCAGCTTCTTTTTGGTCACAGTGCTCAGGCTGAACTTCTCTGCTCTAAAGCCAAACTAAAGAATGGCAAGATAAAACTTACTTATTCCTTTGTCTCCACAACTACTTGTCCAAAGGGGTTTTCCAAGGCGTTTGATACCGCGAGTCTTGAGAATATTCTTGGGCAGAATGTAGGACCTCAAGGGCCTAAGGGTGACAAAGGTGATACTGGCGCAAGCGGGTCTCCTGATACACCAGAACAAATATTAACTAAATTGCTTCAAGTTGATGGCCCCTCTTCGGGGCTTGATGCTGCTACCGTTGATGGATTTACAGCCACTGATTTATCTCCAGCTGTTTCATATATTCGCTGGGGACGTTATGACTGCCCTGTAGGGTCAACCAAGATATATGATGGCTATGCTGCAACAAGCAACTATACCCAATCTGGTGGTGGCTCTAATCTTCTTTGTCTTAGTAAAGATCCTACATCGACTGGAACAAATTCAGGTAATCAAAATGGCGCGCTGATATATGGAGTAGAGTATGAAACTAGTGGATATGGATTAAGCGCTTTAGCACCTCTGCAAAATTATGAAGTTCCTTGCGCTCTTTGTCAGCGCGATAATGCCAAAATAGTTTTCATGCAACCGGGAAGAGACATTTGCCCTTCGGGTACTACCCTTGAATACCCTGGATATTTAATGGCCTCTCACTATACGCACACAAAAAGTGAATTTGTATGTGTAGATCAGCAGCCTTTAGCGATCGGCAGTAACCTGGATAGCAATGGTGGGCTGCTTTATCCTACAGAAGCAGAATGTGGATCCCTACCTTGCAGCCCTTACACTCAAGACAGGGAACTGACTTGTAGCGTTTGCACTAAGTAACAAACCCTTGGAGCCACCCTCTTTTTGAAAATTTAAACAATCTCAATAAGTATACGAAAATATTAAATGAATATTAGCTGTTCAGTTTGAACATAATCCAATCCCAAACAGGATGGCTCCAAGGGTAAGTAACAAAAATCAACGCTTTCAAATACTTACAATGAGGGGTTTGATTTTCCTATCCTTATAATTTTTGCGTGTCCTAATATCATCCGCAAAATTTGCAGTATAAAAAGTTAATAATTTCGACTATATAGAGTTTAGATAATTTTGCATGTCCCTTATAACGTTCACTAAATCAAAGAAAGTTAAGATTAAGAACTAAGCCCCATATTAACAGCGTATTTCTTCTTAAACTTTTTCTTCTTATTAGCTCTTGAGCCTTTCATAAGGATATTTACATTGATATCCCCTACTCCAGCTTTTTTGAGAGCAGCTATTAATTTCTTAGCAGGTTTGGTTAATTTTACCCTTACTTGCTTAACTGAATTATTCTTAATGGATATTTCAGTACTGCCAAATACAAACACTAAAGGTTTCTTGGCATATGCAACTGCCGGCAGGTTATTGATAACTTCCCTTTGCTGCTCGAGCAAAATCTTTCTCATTAACTCATTAAGCTTCTGCGCATCATTCATCGCTTCCTGAAGTTTTATAATATTTTTTGTATCATCAAGCGCTTGAATTGCTTTCAAGAATGGATCGCTTTTCGCATCTTTATTCGAAATTGCACCCGCTAAAGCTTGGATCTGAGGAAAATCCAATCCGGCAAGAAGCTCTCCGAGCTTAGTGTCGGCTGTAACATTTCCAATACATTTTCCAATGTTCCCAAAAAGGCCTTTAAGAGTTGCAGTACTTGCTCCGTAATTTCCACACTCAATTACTGGCTTAAAGAAATTTTTGTAAATTTGCGGCCAATCAGCAAATGTAAGTCCTACGTTACCAGAACATGGATTTTCAGGATCTCCAACGCAAGAAACTTCAATATTATTATGCTTACTTCCTGACTTAGCAAAAGTAAGATCGCCTGGATACTCTGCATCAATAGGGAAAGGAACTCCAATTGGATATCCAAACGGAATTGCAAATTCAGCTCTGCAAGATCCAACCCCAGGTGAAAATGACGTTTGCTGAAGAGCACAACTTCCTTCTGCCGGGAAAAATCCATTTGCAGCAAATAACTTTACTGTTCCAGTAGGAGCTTGTCTTGGAGGAGCACCAGCATCGCCCACTGTGATATAACAATCTGCTACAGAAAGCCCTACGCTCGTACGGTTGCAAAATACAAATGTTGACGTTGGTCTTTTATCCGCTGCTTTAGTTGCAACGAAATCTCCGTTTTGTCCCCAGCTAGATGACCACGTTCCGGTTATGGTGTCGCCGTTTATTGTACCAACTCTGTCTACAAGGTAAGCAATCTCATTATAACTTTCTTTCCATGAAATAGTGTTGCCATTTATAACACCATCAGTAATTTCCCAAGTGTAAGAACTTCCTTCACCGCCAGTTCCTGTAAATGTATTACCAGCTTGTACAAACTCCATGTAATAGCCGTAATCGAAATACCATCTACCGTTAACGTCGTCCGCTAAAGCTGAAGTTATAAAGAAAGTAAGAAGGGCTAAAAGTCGTGAAAACATAAGCTTGTACTCCTGTCGGAAGAGAGTAAAAAATATACATTTCTAAATCAACTTACTAATAAGATGACTAATAAGAAGCACTGTAACTTATTGTTATAATTTACATTTTACCAATCAAGCTTCAATAAAATAGAGGATTGATTAACTATGAAAAATGTTTTTTTGGTGTAATGACAGATGATCATGTAAAGCTCTACTGGAGCCACCCTGTTTTTTCTGATTTTCTAAGAAACCATAAAAGTTTTTAACCGATAGAATAGAAGGAATGGCTAGGGCGCCATTGGAGCCACTCTCTTTTTTGAAGTTTTTTGAAAATTCAAAAAATCTCAATAAATATAAGAAAATATTATATAAATAGTAGCTGTTCAGTTTGAACATGATCCAATCCCAAACAGGATGGCTCCAAGGGAGGGGTACAATGTGGAAATGTAAGCAAAATTCTAGGAGAGATGGAGCCAGCGGACTATTTGATAGGTTTCGGATATTTAGAGAACATAAGAGATATTCTAATTGATTTTGATCGACTTTTATCAGTTTAGCTTTCTCAAGCTGCTCTTAAAAATTCATCAAGCGCTGGAGTTAAGAATGGTATCTGTTTTTTCTGTTCAGCTTTAAATCCGCCAGCTATAATCATGAGATCCTCGCCCTCTAGCGTGCAATAAATCCTTAACTCTCTGGATGATTTAATTCTAAGCTCAATAATTCTAGTGTCATGTTGTAGCCTCTTAAAGTCTCCTAGTGACCCCTGCCTTACTCTTTCTAATCGATTATCCACCGCCCTACGCTCCCGTTGATCTAGTTTATCATACCATTTCTTATACTGAGCTGACGAAATCAAAGAATACTCTTTTTTGGGCACTGAGTTGGAAATTTGAATCACTGTTGGCTCCTCAAGGACTGGAGTCTTTTTGGTTTTTTCCTCGAAGGTTATATGAATCTGTAAGCGTTGAATAATCTCTTCTAGGGGCAAGTTTTTCTGAGCTAAAAGTTTGATAATTTCCTCTTCGATATTACTAGGGCAAAGCTTTGATAATTTAGTCAATCTTCCTGACCAACTCGTCACATCTTCTGGTTTTAACCCCCTCTCTCTAAGGATGCTCCTAATTCTGCTTCTAAATGAACTCTGGGCATCAGGCTCTGAGCTAGGCTCATTACTCCCAGTCTTTGTCCCTAACCTTCCATAGAGTGCTTTTCTAAAGACTTTATGAGTAAGTGACGACTCTTTGCTTTCATTTTTTGCGAGGATTAGCTGCCTAAAAAGCGGATGATTACTTACCTGCCATGCGTCAGCTTCGCTTTTGACACCAGCAACTCTAAAGAACTCAGCTCTTTGCTCTTGAGAAAGCTCCGGCAAACTTATCTCTATTGTATCGTCTACGATTGAGCAAGCTAGGGCTAAATTAATTGCATCATAAAATATCTCTCTACAGAGTAATCCAAGTCGGTCATTAATAAATTGAGATGGAAGAAACCATAAACCATATTCAGTTCCACCCAGAATATTGGGAGTTGCTTGTATTCTATTTAATGGCAGTTTGTTCCCATGAAGTGGATGATCAGGGCTCCTTTCGCGGAATTCATAATACTTCATAAATCCGTCCGCTTGGTTAAAAGTTAGAATCGAGGTAAGGAGAATGTCTTCTGGTTTGAGCCCATGAGTTCGATGACCTTGATTGAAAATATCATGTAAAACTGAATAGGGTGCACCCTCGAGTTCAATGCAACTTTTGAAGGGTTTGAATTTTCTATAAATAAGCTGATCTATTGTTTCCCTAATCCAACTAGGCAGATATTCGTAATTTATTATTCGGCCCTTTCTATACTCACCCCTTGCAGCATCATCTTCTTGTCCTTCTAGCACCTTTTTAAGACCGAAACCTCGATTTTTTGATGCAAGTTTAGGGTTAAATGAGATGCGGGCACATCTAATCCTATCGATCTTCCCATCCATCAAGCCACGCAGGTCAGAAGCTATTCGATTATAATGAGAGTGATATGTAAGCGTGCATCCGATATGGGCACAAAATTCATCTAGTTTTCCAGCTAATTCATTAACAACTGTGTGCATGCTTCTCTTACGCTTGTCTTTAAAAGGGGTCGACCCAAGAAACAGGTGCCCCTATGTTAAAAAAACTACTCACTTCTGCTTTGATTTGCTAACGTCAATGAAACTGACTTCGGATATTGGTTATCACTTCCGACAGCAGAGTCAATTGCCATACTAACTAGACCAACCCCGCCGAAGAATATATTTCCATACGCAGCTGGATTAACACCGGAATCAAGGATGTAACTAGACGTATGATAACCTTCTTTTTCACACCTCAGAGTCACATCCTCTTTAGATCTTACTACACCGACTACTGATGGGGTTGAGTCAACTGAGGCAACAATAGCATCGCCTTTAAAGAAGTTACATTTGGCTCCTTCGGGGTTAGTTGATACCTGAATTTTCTGTTCCTTGTTGGTAAGCATAGTTGCACATCCACTCCCCAGAAACATTACATAAGCTATTAATCCATATTTTAAATATTTACTTTTCATATCCTTTTCTCCTTACAAACAACTATTTCTCGCAAATACTAAATGTGCCCAGGGCGACTCTATTCCTACCCAGCATTGACTGTAATTTAGGGTTGATGTCTTTATCCTTGGTGCTTAAATATTTCGAGACTTTTTCATGAAAGGCAGCTCCCATTTTAAGAAGCTTGATTCTAACTTCATCCAGCAATTCGTCAGGTATGCCATCATAATCAGTTTTAAGGTGAAGGTTTTTGATTGGGATTATCCCACTTAGATTTTGCTCAACTGTATTAATAAGATCAGCGCAGTCTTGACCAGCTAGACCCATCGCCTTTTCAAAGCTGCCCTTTGGAATGTAGGACTTAGCAGAAAGAGTTACTATGCCATCTTCAATATCAACCGCTCCGACCCTTTCAAGTTCAGTAAGTATAAGGGATGGGTTTAGTTCCTTACTGATCTTATAAACCAAGCTGTAAAAAGAGATTTGGCCGGATCTGATCTGAAGAGGCTTAGGTTTGCCTTTCTCTGTCAGAAAGCTTTTATGACCTCTCCATAGTCCGATTACCTTTGAAACAAGAGATTCAGGGGTAGCTAGATCCTCCCTTGCGCCCTTTATAAGAGCTGTGACGTCCTTTCTATGAACACCAGACATTAAGGATATTCTTGCAGCAGTGACAGGTTCTTTTTTGGCCTTTAGCTCTTCTATTGACGCTTCTACCAAGCAGCGCTTCAGAGCATCTTGTAACTCCTGAAGCCTCACTGAGTTTCTAACACTGAATCTGCAAACTCCCCTCAGAAGAGAGGTTAAAATTCGCCTTAATGAGCCCTCTTGATTGATCATAACTACATAGTATGTGAAATATTCACACTAAGCAAGCTTTTTGCTCTTGACTGAGGCAAATATTTTAGTAGAATGTGAAATATTCGCATATATGAATAAGTTTATTGTTATAATTTTTGTTGTTTTGGGCCTTATAGGGTGTGGTGGTGGAACTGTCGGCACTGGGACTACTGGTAGCAGGCCTTACGCCCCAGAGGGATTTATTGGTAGACCTACTCCGATACCAACACTTCCCGCTAAGTGAGAGAGTTGAGAAATGGCTCCAAAGCCTCGCTGATTAGCTTCGCCAGCTTTTCTGGGTCATCAAATTCGACTCTTGTATTTTCGATGTTATTGATAAATTTGATTTTTCCATCTTTCAGTTCAATAAAGATAAGCTGACCGTCTATAGAGTTCTGCTCTCTAGCTAGCTCATATATCGACAAAAGCGGAGAAAGAAGTCCTTGTTTTAGAAGGTTAGACACATAAGTAATTGTACCCTCCCGGTATGCAACAATTTGTAGCAGTAGTAGCCCATCTAGCGTGTTGAGTTTTTGCCTTAGATCTGTCCGAAGTTCATAGCAGAGAGGATAGCTCTCATTCTGAACTAAGGAAGCTAGACGCTTATACTCGAATATAAATTCGCTCCTTTCGTTTTTAGCGAAGATCCCTGATTCTGTTAGTGTCGATAGCGTAATTAGCTCTATCTCACTTTTAATTAATGCTCTAGTTATGGATACTTCAAGATTTTTGCAGAGATTGGAGTCTTTTCGAGCATAGACTACATCCTGCCCCAAGTCTCTCTCTATGAGGTCACAGCTTAGGGTTATCAAACCTACTTTTCGGGTCTTTTCCCGCTCAAGATAGGGCTCATGTAGCTTATAGGTGCTGCATGAGGCAAAGATACATAAGAGGAATGTTAGGCGAATCAAGATTACTCCTCGGGTATGCATTTATGAGTTAATTCGGAATTATCCTCTATTTCATTCAAGACTCTCAAAGGATAATCGAAATCACCAATTTTTACTGCCAACTGAGCATTGTAGCTTCTTAATTCTTTAAAACTCTCAATGAAGCGTTCGTCTTCCCGTACATCTATATTTTGAATCTGGCCTAGGTTTTGTATTCGCTCCTCCATCTTTGGGTACTGACTTACATCAAATGATACTCCAAAGTTTTCCAGAATAGTAAATACTTCAATTGCACTCACTCTAGAGAAGCCAACGCGCTCTAACCAATCTGCTGCATATGAGTCAGCCTCCAATTCAGACTCTTGACTGTAGTGATTTAGTATATGACCACTTGCTCCACTGATCGCAAGCTTAGTTAGAGACTCAATCCAGAACGCTTTTACGGTAGCCTTCAGGGTGATGTCTAATGCCTCTTTGAAAAGGACTCTCCTTGAATCAAGTTTGATTCGCTTTTGTGTATGACCCTTATGCCAATGCGCTAACTCATGAGCAATTATAAAAGCCAATTGTTCCGGATGAGAAAGAGTGGCAAGCAGTCCTGTTGTTAATAGAATAGTTCCATCAGCTAGTACATAAGCATTCGGATATGGGTCTCTTAGGACAAAATATTCCGGAGGTTTAGTTGCTTCCAGAAGAATTCCAAATATCCCATCAATCAGCTCTGTTTGTTTTGTTTCTAACTCAAAAATTAGACCATTCTCATCTAATCGCGAAACTTCATTTTTGGAGATAATAATTTCCAATTCTTTAGTCTCCATTACGGCGCAACCAGAGAGCAGGAGAACTAAAACAATATTGCACACAAGAAAATCAAATCTTCTTACTCTTTCATCGTTGGCAAAACGTAAGCTCTTAACCTCCTTACCTAGACTTTGCATGAAACTCCGATAAAAAATCCCTAAAGTTCAAAAAATACATTAAGACTGGTCTGTTAAGGAACTATTAATTCTTCGCTTCAAGAAGCATAACATCAAGCAGTTAATTATCAAAAAGTAGGAACCCGATCTCCTCTGAACAGTGAAATAGTAGCTGCTCAACAAATTGAGATTGTGAGAGCTGTCCATTTAGAAAATTCGAGATAAGAGTAGCGTAAGCAATTCCTCGAGTTAAAAATTCATCAATGATTTTTTGTCCCTCTAAAGTTGATTGAGGATACGGAGCTTTGGACTCCGACGTCAGACAAAGAGATGGATTATAGTCGACTCTCCTGGTACTAAGCTCTTCCTTTAACATTAGTGGTAACGACTCTATATCCTGAAAGAAGCAGTATGGTTGTGTTTCTAGACACCGCCACTGTGGGGCAAGCTCAAAGTCTCCGACCGTCTGACGAACCTTATTCCAGATTAGAGTAGCCCCCCTCCAGATTTCAAGATCCGAAGTCGTTCTGAGGATCTATCAATTCCCTTTCGAGATATGCTGTCAAATTATCAGCTGCATTGGCTCTTACTTTATCAAACCCAGCCAATCTAGACTGTGCGTTAAATTCAAAGGCTCTAATTGGCCTCTCTATGGTTTCAAATGTCATTAAGCTTATTATGGCCTCTTTATAGCCTTACTCAAGTGGGCGATTTGTAAGCTAAATTGAGGCACACTACCTTTTTAATTTTTTCGCGAAAAACCATGTCTTACGATTATTCTTAAGCTCTTAATTTAGAACGATTTTGATTAAGAGTTGAGAATAAAATAAAATCAGAACCTTGTGGTAACAACACTTCAAGTTCATAGGGAATCTGTAAGAGAAATTTTTAACAGCATCGCAAGCTGCATATTAACATGCTCCGAACGCCAGGAGTTGAGTGATTTTGCGGCTAATATTGCCGGAGAAAAGTATGTTCCGTACCAAGATGACTTTGGTGAAATCGTCGATGAACTTACCTTTTTACAGATTGCTGGCAAGAGATGGTTTCGATTATCCCTGCTTGGCTGCTTACAAGAGGAATGGCGTAATTTAGAAGATCAGCCTGATGTCAAAATAAGCGTCGAAACTTTGTTATCTCTTAGTAAGAACAAAATTCCCGAGCGTGATATTGAAAATTTAATCGGGGTTGATCTTATAATTAAAGAAGAGAATGGAACACTTCGCTTATCTGACAAAGCAAAAGCTATATTTTCTTCTAATTTATTTGCAAGGCTCGCTGAATATTGGGAGGGCAAGCCCTGTCCAAACTCATTTCCAACGATGCTTGCAAATTGGTTAAATGAAAGAGGTGTTGAACCTCAACAACCGCTATCATCATACACATTCACTCCAAGGGAATACGAGGCAGTCAGAATTCCTTCAGTCAAGGAGTTTAGAGCGACAGAACATTTATTTCCGAATTGGGATGAGCTTGAACTATCTGAGAAGATTGAATTTGCATCAAATTTACGATTCTCCAATCTTTACGATTGCTTGGACAAAAACTTTGAACGATTAGATCGGAATTTTTCATGCCTTAAGCAGATATTAGAGTTATCACATTTAGAATTTGAATCTTTATACGGTTTTCAATACATACCTGGCAACTCATTATACATCCCAGCAAAAAGAGGCGACCTTGCAACTATTGCTCATCTATTAGCAAGGGGGGAGAAAGAAGTGCTCGAGGAATTATTCGCTAAGTTTCCTCATTTTCTTGATGCATTACGAACAGGCTACCTATTCAACAAATCAGATAATATTCAAGTTTTTCGGCCTATTAGAACCGAGCGTGCAATGAAAAAAGCTTATCATCGTCTCTTTTTTGATGTCATATCGGATAATTAGATTAAGGTCATTTAATATCAGATAATGTCAGAATCAGATGTTTGCAGATTTTCTACAAAGATTAAACCTTCAGGATTCTTCTTCACTTCCAATGGCACCTGATCCATCTCAAAAATTATTTGGAAATGGTCAAAGCATAGACACCGCTACATTTACTCCTCGTGCATCGTGCGCTGCTAGAATTTTATTCACGCATTATAAACCCTTGAGTGATGCACATGAAATTTGGGCCAAAGAACAATATAACAGAGAAAAAGTGACTCCTACTAGAATACTAGGCTTCACCCCTCACCTTATTCTTCCAGAACTGGGAGATGGAAACTTCTTGAGAGAAGATTGGTTTGAGATCGTTTCGGGAGACTCTCCCAGCTTTCTCGCTAAGGGATATAACGAAAGACTGATCAGGTTTATTGCAGATCTATATTATGTAGAATATGCAAATTTAAGTGCTCAAACAATGATACATCAATTACCTGAAGAGCCAGGTGATATGAATTCTAGATACTTAATCACGGAAGATCCATTTGGAATTGGAGGTAGCTCAAGGGAACTTCACGTATTGGCACGAGAGCTTTGGATAGCAAAATGCAACGTTTCATTAGAAAATGAGAGAGTCAACTTTGAACCTTTCTGGTCTGACAACACCACACAATATAGATTGCTGTTAGAAAATTTTCTTGACGCAATATGTCAGGTTGCAGATATTAATATGTCGAGTGACAAGAAGAATTCAGTCATAGATGGGGCTTTGGAGTATTCTTTAGAACACTAGGTCTGATTAACCCCCTCACTCTATCAAATAGCATTTCTAGTATATAGATAGGGGCAGCAAACCCTTGGAGCCACCCTCTTTTTGAAAATTCAAACTATCTCTATAAATATAAGAAAATATTAGATAAATAGTGACTAATTAGTTTGAGCATGATCCAATCCTAAACAGGATGGCTCCAAGGAACCAAGGGAGCCACGCACAAAAAAGATCATAGTAAGGCAACCACTTCATCCCTGACGAAACTGCTTAGCCTTTGCATCAGTTCGAACCTTCTCCCTGAGCCGCTCATCGGCGAGTATCTGCTCTTTTTGCTCCTTAGAGAGTGTCATTTTAAAAGTATATATAAATTCAAACGCCTTTAGTGATCTCATTAACATACTTGATTGAACTTTAAACCTGATTATCCATTCTTGAAATTAAATAAACCGGGGGTAACAGGCTTATTGAATACCGGCAAAGCAGTCTTTTGATCGACTAACACGAAGATTCTATAATTAAGAACGCTATATGATTTCAAGGAGGCTCTATATTTAAAAATAAAAACTAACTTAAGTTTTTAATGCTTAACTAACATGCCAGATTCAATTCGATCGCTAGGATGAACTATGACCATCTCTCCTTCACGAAGACCATCGATCACCTCGGCCTCATATCCATTATCCTTACCAATCTGTATGATTCGCTCAAAGGCTCTACCATTCTCAAATACGAAGGCAATCCACTGATTATTACGTCTAAAAAGTGCACTCATAGGAACGAGAGTCACGTTATCATTCTGAGACAATACTATTCTTCCATCAACTCTATAACTGTCACCTAAGTGCATCCAAGTCGATGCGGCAGAGACAAAATCTACGATAACATTAACTCTTTGCTCTTCTATGCCTAAAGCAGATACCTTCGTGAAGCCCGAGGGCTCTACAATTCGCACTCGTCCCTCCATCCCCCTATCTGACTCTTCAAAAAAAACTCTCATTCCGGGCCGCACTTCTTGTGCATCCTTGGAGAGCACATCTATGACAACCTCAAGCTGAGAGACGTCTCCTATCTCCATAAGAGCAGTCCCTGTATTGATGTCAACTGCGCTTTCTTGAAAGAGCCTCAATATTACCCCACTTATTGGCGATCGTATGACAAGAGAATTCTCGGATTCTGATAACTCCTCGGAGACAAGGTCCAACGCTGCCTTGGTTTGCTGCATCTCAAAACGGGCTATCTGAAGTAAAAACTCTGAAGCCCGATACTCTTCATTAGCAACCCTAAATTGGTGCTCTGCTTCATCAAACTCTTCCTGAGAAATAGCTTTAGCCTTAATCAACTTATCTCTTTTCTCAAAGTTGTGTTGCGCAAGCTCTTTAGCCTCACTGGCTTTCTTAATTAAAGCCTCCGCTCTCTTATGTTCTGCTTCAGCGGCTTTAAATCTCGCCTCAGCCTCCCTCCTAGATCGATTATCGAGTAACACCGGGGCACCGGGCTTAATTGTAGCAAGAACTGTTTCGCCTGATACAACCCTCTCTCCTACATTTAAATTGATTCGTCTAAGAGATCCAGCGACAGGGGCAGAGACAATATATCGATCTTTAACTCTTGTTTTACCGTCTTCTAATACACTAACAGTTAGCGAACCGTGTAGCACCTCTTTTACCTCTACTTCTACTGGTGCACTTCGAAGCAGATAATAGAAAGTAACTAATACTACCGCGCTAACGATAGCTAATCGCAAACCAAGCTTACTCATTATTCCCTACTCTTAAGAACATCAATCAAATCGAGATTTTTAAGCTGACGATATGCGGCAACTCCCGAGATTATACTAGTAACAAGAATGGAAGTTGTAGATATTAGATATGTACTCGGGGAAATTATTATCGGAATACGAAACAGTTCAGTTTGGTAAAACATGCCCATGGCAGTAGCTAAATGATAGCCAATGAAAAGACCGAAGGGAATGGCTAGTAAAAGCAATAGTATCTGCTCCCCAAAAAAAATGAGCGAGACTTCTCTTCTTGAAAAGCCTAACACTCTTAAGGTGGCGAATTCTCGCGTTTTTTCCGCAATAGAGATCTTTGAAAAATTATATAGAACCCCAAATGCAATAAGGCAGGCAAAAAGCGAAATAATATACCTCATTGTCATGAGGCTTTTTACGATCGTCTCCTGAATGCTGTCTCTGATGGAATCAGTCACTATGACCGTTCCAACTTTTGGGGTGGATTTTATTGCTTCATATAAATGGTGCATTAGACCTGGGCGAGCATTAATAAATCCACCGGACACAACTTGTCCTTCGCCAAGCGTCTCATTGAGTGAGGAAATGTTCATATATGCGTTCAATCCTGTCACGTCATCAACCATGCCAGAGATAGAGACCTCTCGTCTGAGTCGTTTTCCCTCAAGAAACTCAACTTGAATCACATCTCCCGACTTCGCTCCTAGCACTTGTCCCAGCTTTCGCGAAATAAGGATCCCACTACTTGGAAGCCTCAACACTTCTCCACTTTTTGAGATAATTCGCCTGAGGTCGCTATCAGGCAATATGCCTACAATAGGCAAAAGTCTCGAACGATGCTCGAATCGGACTCGGGTGGGGACAACCCGAAATGGCTCCACAACGCTTACTCCCGATAGTCGCCTTAAGGAATATATAGCGGATATCGAGCTTGGTTCGGCAAACGACACGGTTAGATCTTGTCTCTGTGAGCGTGTGAATTCAACCTCAATCAAGAAATCGAGGGCATCTTTAGTAAAGAGACCAATAACTAGTACTGCTGCTGAGAGAGCGATTCCAAGAAAGGCCGATAGACTTCTTAATGGATATCCAAGCATGGACCTGGCAATCATTCTAATTCTAGGCCTTAATACCCGAATAATCGCCAATCCGCCCGGGACATAACTGCCGTACCCAGTTGGCGTCGCTGGTCTCATTGCCTCTGCTGGAGGAAGTCTCATAGTGCTTCTAACAGCTCGCACCACACCAAAGAATGCCGCAATAAAACCGAGCGCACTTGCTAGAACTGCGGATCTAGAATCAAAGTAAAATTGAAAGTGAGGGAAATGAAAGAATTGGACATATATCTTTGAAAGCTCAACTCCCAAATATATCCCTAGTAGTATCCCTAGAATGGTTCCAACAAGAAATATCACAAGGGCAAATCCGCAATAGTGTAAACCAATCTTCATCGAGGAATAGCCAAATGCCTTAAGCATGGCTATTTGTTCTCTCTCAGACATAATAATTCGCGACAGAACCATATGAATTAGAAACGTGGTTACCAAAAGAAAAATTAGAGGTGCAAAAAAAGTCATCCCTTCAAGCTCACTAATCTCATTGGTCACAAATTTATGAGAACTCTGATCCTCTCTCCCATAAGCTCCAATTCCGCCGTATTGGGCTGTTAGCATGTCAATCGCTTGCTTCACATGAGCCTCATGAGTATTAGAGATAAGCGTCAAGGAGAGATCGTTAAACGCTCCATTCATATCGAGCGCCGCGGAAAGCTCAACTTCTCCTATCCAAAAGATCCCGAACGATTCAGGATTGGGCAGAATCTCTTGGCCTCGCAACGGATAAATATACTCTGGTGAATTAACAACGCCGACAATTCTAAATTTTTGTCGTCGTCCATTCAATAAAGCTGCTATTGAATCGCCAACCTTTAGCCCGCTTGCTTTCACAAAGGCTTCGCTCGCCAAGATCTCTCCAGATCTGGAGGCCTCGAGAAGGCGACCGGCCCGAAGTTGAATTTGGTTAAGCTCGGGAGGACTAATTGGATTAAAGGAGATCAATCTACCTGTCACCGGCTCGAGTCTACCTGGAATATCCAACGTTACGTCTACTACTACTCGTGGCTCAACGTGACTGACACCCGGAATAAGTCGTATCTGTTTCACCAAATCTAGTGGAGCTCTCTTCACCTGAACAAATACCGAGGCAAATCTTGCAATATTGTAGTATTGCTCTTGAGTTAACTTAAGGGTTTGAAGCGTGCTTAGTGACATTATGAACGTGGCAATACCGCAGGCTAGGATTAGTGCTATAGCAGCTATCTGCATCCAGATAGAGGCAATATCTCTTCGTAGCTTCTTATTTAAGGTATTCACGTAGCTACCATCTTAGCTCAGCGGGCAAACATTTCGAGGTAGTAATTTCCTCACCAACTATAAGCCCTCCAGAAAGTTTAACCACCCTATCTGCCATCTGGCCTATAACCATGTTGTGCGTGATGATCGCTACAGTTGTACCTAGCTGCCTATTGGCTTGAGCCAAAGCTTCAAGAACAAGCACTCCAGTATTTGAATCTAACGCACCCGTTGGCTCATCACAGAGGAGAACCTCTGGATTTTTTGCGATTGCTCTAGCGACAGCTACGCGCTGCTGCTCTCCACCTGATAACTGAGAGGGAAAGTGATCTGCTCGATCTTCTAGCTTAACTAAAGCAAGAGCCTCAATTGCTGACATGGGGTTTTGAGCAATCTCTGTGACTAGCTCTATATTCTCTTTTGCAGTCAGACTTGGAATTAGGTTGTAAAATTGAAATACGAATCCAACATGGTCTCGACGATATAATGTAAGCGCTGCGTCGCTATAACTGGAGAGATCATGATCGCGAAAACGTACAGTCCCTGAGGTTGGAACATCCAATCCTCCAAGAATATTAAGCAGGGTCGATTTACCGCTTCCCGATGGTCCAAGTAGAACGACAAACTCGCCATCATGAAGTTCAAAATCAACTCCTCGCAGGGCCCAAACATCTATTTCTCCCACACGATAAACCTTTGTTATGCCTTTGGCAGCAAAGGAGATTGTTGGCGATCTTTCGTTCATATGAGGTTTGCCCATATTGAGGTACTAACGTGGAAGAACATTACTTAGGAATCCTTAAGTGCAGTTTCCTATAATATTAGTTGTTCGCAAGTGGAATATTTTAATATGCCAAGTAGGCTTTTAAAGCTACCTTAAAAGCTTTTTTTCAGGCCCTCACGAGCTCATGAACACCGAATCTTTTGCCAAGACATCATGCTGAAACAAACATAACTCCACTGGATTGAAGAAAATAAGGTTTTCAATGCTGAAGTGTGCATATATCCTACGACTATACATGGAATACTGTTTTCACTGTTCAACTGAATTCTCGGGAATGGTTAGCAAACAAGATATCTGCAACAAATGCTCAAGTGACCTTCATGTTTGCAGAAACTGCAAGTTTTATGACACCTCTTCCTACAACGAATGCAGGGAACCGAGTGCTGAGCGGGTTGTTGATAAGGAAAAGAGGAGCTTTTGTGACTACTTCTCCCCTTCTGATAAGGCCAATGACAAACCCTTGGAGCAAACCTCTTTTTTGAACTTTTTTGAAAATTCAAACTATCTCTATAAATATAAGAAAATATTAGATAAATAGTAGCTGTTCAGTTTGAACATGATCCAATCCTAAACAGGATGGCTCCAAGGGAGGGTATTATAAACCCTTGAGTGATGCACATGAAATTTGGGCCAAAGAACAATATAACAG
>ERZ761607.1470-NODE-1470-length-29238-cov-5.214029_pt1 | contig 29238 bp, 25 predicted proteins | sample MGYA00511164_ERZ761607 | MGnify/ENA primary metagenome ERZ761607 (study PRJEB28899, sample SAMN02445080) | bioreactor sludge metagenome | biome: EBPR sludge | place: Australia: Brisbane, Thorneside Wastewater Treatment Plant | collected 2011-06-22 ... | reverse complement strand
GCGCGCGCAGGTCGGCGGCGAAGTCGGCGATGGTGAAGTCGGTCTCGTGGCCCACCGCCGATACCACCGGCACCGGCGATGCGGCGATGGCGCGCGCCAGCCGTTCGTCGTTGAACGTCCACAGATCTTCCAGCGAACCGCCGCCGCGGGCGACCAGCAGCACGTCGTAGCGCCCGCTGCGCGCCGCGCGCCGGAGCATCTCCACGATCTGCGCCGCGGCGGTCTCGCCCTGCACCTGCACCGGCAGCACGTCCACGTCGAGCAGCGGGAAGCGCCGCGCCAGCACGCTGAGCACGTCGCGCACCGCGGCGCCGGTGGGCGAGGTCAGCACGCCCAGCCGGCGCACGTGCGCCGGCAGCGGCCGCTTGCTCGCCGGGTCGAACACGCCCTCCGCCGCCAGCTTCGCCTTGAGCTGCTCGAACGCGCGGCGCAGCGCGCCTTCGCCGGCATCTTCGAGATGGTCCACCACCAGTTGGTAGTCGCCGCGCGCCTCGTACAGCGTCAGCCGGCCGCGCGCCAGCACGCGCAGGCCCTCGCGCGGGGCGAACTTCAGCCACTGGCTCTTGGGCTTGAACATCGCCGCCCGCACCTGCGCGCGCGCGTCCTTCAGGGTGAAGTAGAGATGGCCGGAAGCGGGGCGGGTGACGTTGCCCAGCTCGCCTTCCACCCAGATCAGCGGGAAGCTGTCCTCCAGCAGGTTGCGGGCCAGCGTGTTGAGCTGGCTGGGGGTGAGGACGTCGCGGGCGGTGTCGGTCATGTGGCAAGGATAAACGTTGCCTGCGCAGCGCGCTGTGGCTGCGGGGCGGGCACGCGAACCTTCACGGAGGTGCGTGCACTGCGCGCGGTGGGTTCCTTGCGCGCGGACATTTTCCAGATGGTGGTGCGAAGGCGCCGCGCCGATGGTGCGTGCGGCCGCAGGCGACTAGGCGCCGCGCTACTCGTCGACCCAGCGCCGCTCCGGCCCCGGCCGCTTGGCCAGCTTGCGCTGCAGCGAGCGCCGGTGCATGCCCAGCAGGCGCGCGGCGGCGGAGATGTTGCCCTCGGTCTCGGCCAGCGCCTGCTGGATGTGTTCCCACTCCAGCCGGCTCAGCGGGGTCATGGTGTCTTCCGGCGAGCGGGTCTCGTCGGCGGCCAGCGGCGCTTCCAGGCCCAGCGCGCGCAGGATGGCGGGCACCGTGGCCGGCTTGGGCAGGTAGTCGTCGGCGCCGCGCTTGATCGATTCCACCGCGGTGGCGACGCTGGCGTAGCCGGTGACCAGCAGGATGCGCATGTCGGCCTTGAGTGCGCGCAGTGGCTCGATCAGCGACAGCCCCGAGTCGGCGCCCAGCTTGAGGTCGACCAGGGCGAAGTCCGGCGCGCGTTCGCGCGCCTTCGCCAGCGCGCTGGCCGCGTCCAGCGCGATCTCGGTGTCGATGCCCTTGCGCGCCAGGCTGCGCTGCAACGTGCGGGCGTAGAGTTCGTCGTCGTCGACCAGCAAGCCTTTCATGGGGAACCTCTCATCGGAATGCCTCGTCGTGGGCCGCCGCCGGCAGCCGGAATTGCACCTGCACGCCCTTGGGCGGCACCGCGCGCATGGTCATGCGCCCGCCCAGCCGTTCGACGGTGGCGTGCGACAGCGCCAGGCCCACGCCCATGCCGTCGGGCTTGCTGGTGCGGAAGATCTGTTCGGACTGGAAGGGCAGCGATTCGTGGAAGCCGTTGCCGTAGTCGCGCACGGTGCCCACCAGTTCGCCGCCCTCGCAGCGCAGGTCCAGGTCCACGCGCGCGGAGCCGGCCTGGCGGCTGGCGTCGGCGGCGTTGTTCAGCAACGCCTGCAACAGATGGCCGGTGGAGGCGTCGGCGGCCAGTCCCGGCGGCAGGCTGCCACTGCGCTGCAGCTCGACGGTGGGGCGCACCAGGCGCCAGCGCTGCACCACTTCGTCCAGGTCCACCCGCGCCATCACGCCCATGTCGGCGGACGCGGCCAGGGCGCGCACGCGGTCGCGGCACAGGTCGATCAACTGCCGCATGGTGGCCGCGTCCTCGCGCGACTCGATGTCGGCGGCGTTTTCGCGGATGTCCTCGGCCAGCAGGGTCATGGTCGCCAGCGGGGTGTTCAGCTCGTGCGCCACCGCGGCCGCGTGGGTGGCCAGCGCCACGATGCCCTCGTTGCGGGCGAAGCGCTCGCGCAGGCGCGCCAGTTCCTGCTCGCGCACGCGCAACTGCGCCACCAGGCGGGTGGAGAAGTACAGCACCACGCCCGAGGACAGCACGAAGTTGACCGCCATGCCCCACAGGTGCACGTTGAAGCCGGGATCGTGCAGGCTGGGCAGCGGCCGTCCCAGCACCGCCGCCAGTACGTAGCCCAGCAGGCAGGCCGCCCCGGTCGCCAGCACCCAGCGCAGCGGCAGCGCCAGCGCCGAGACTGCGACCAGCAACAGGAACATGGAGCTGAACGGATTGCGGATGCCGCCGCTCCAGCCCACCAGCCAGGCCAGCACCGCCACGTCCACCAGCATGTGTACGAACGCCTCCGCCGGCGAAGCCTCGCCGGTGCGGTGGCTGCGCCAGGTGGCGTAGACGTTGAACAGCGCCAGCGCGCCGATCCCGGCCCACAGCGGCCAGGCCGGCAGCGACACGCCCAGCGGCCCCAGCGCCACCAGCACGGTGACGGCCTGGCCGACGATGGCGACCCAGCGCAGGTTGCACAGGGTGCGCAGGAACGAGGGAGAGCGGGCCAGCAGGGCGGGAGACATCCCGCCATGCTAGACGATGCCGCGCCGGCCGGCCTGCGACTTCGCGTCGCAGGGGCGGCCGCGACCGCGCGGGAGGGCCGCGGGCCGCAGGCTACAATGGCGCCATGCACGACGCCGTCACCCGCCCCACGCCTCCCACCGACGCCGCGCCCTGGCCGCGCCGCATCACCCAAGCCGTCCGCATCGGCAACGCCGTCGTCGGCGGCGGCCACCCGGTGGTGGTGCAGTCGATGACCAACACCGACACCGCCGACGTCGCCTCCAGCGTCAAGCAGGTGGCCGAACTGTGGCGCGCCGGCTCGGAACTGGTGCGGCTGACCGTCAACAACCCCGAGTCCGCCGCCGCCATCCCGCGCATCCGCGAGAAGCTGGACATGATGGGCGTGCCGGTGCCGCTGATCGGCGACTTCCACTACAACGGCCACCAGTTGCTGGCCGGCGAGCCGGCCTGCGCCGAGGCGCTGGCCAAGTACCGTATCAACCCCGGCAATGTCGGCTTCGGCAAGAAGAAGGACACCCAGTTCGCCCAACTGGTCGAGTTCGCCGTCCGCTACGGCAAGCCGGTGCGCATCGGCGCCAACTGGGGCTCGCTGGACCAGGCGCTGGCCGCGCAGCTCATGGACGAGAACCACGCGCGCGAGACGCCGTGGGACGCCGGCCGCGTACTGCGCGAGGCGCTGATCCGCTCGGCGGTGGACTCGGCCGAGCGCGCCGTCGAACTGGGCCTGCCGCGCGACCGCATCGTGCTGTCGGCCAAGGTCAGCGGCGTGCAGGAACTGATCGCGGTGTATCGCGACATGGCGCAGCGCTCCGACTTCGCCCTGCACCTGGGCCTGACCGAGGCCGGCATCGGCAGCAAGGGCATCGTGGCGTCCAGCGCGGCGCTGGCGGTGCTGCTGCAGGAAGGCATCGGCGACACCATCCGCATCTCGCTGACGCCCGAGCCGGGCGCGTCGCGCACGCAGGAGGTGATCGTGGCGCAGGAACTGCTGCAGACCACCGGCCTGCGCGCGTTCACGCCCATGGTCACCGCCTGCCCGGGCTGCGGCCGCACCACCTCGGAGTTCTTCCAGGAACTGGCCAAGGTGGTGCAGGAGCACGTGCGCGGGCGCATGCCGGAGTGGAAGGTCACCCGGCCAGGCGCGGAGAACATGACCCTCGCGGTGATGGGCTGCGTGGTCAACGGCCCGGGCGAGTCGCGCCACGCCAACATCGGCATCTCGCTGCCCGGCACTGGCGAGGCGCCGGCCGCGCCGGTGTTCGTCGACGGCGAGAAGAAGGTCACCCTGCGCGGCGACAACATCGCCCGCGAATTCGTCGCCCTGATCGACGACTACGTCGACCAGAAGTACGCGCGTGGCGCCGGCTGAGGCGTTCGCCCAGGGGCTGCGCATCGTCGCGGACCTGTTCCGCGCGCGCGGCCGCCGCCTGCTGCTGCTGTTCCTGTGCCTGCTGGCGCCGCTGTGGCTGTTCGTCGAACTGGCCGACGAAGTGCACGAGTTCGAGGACTTCCACTTCGACGACGTGCTGCTGCGCTACGCGCACGCCATCGCCACGCCGGCGCTGGACCGGTGCTTCGTCTTCGTCTCGGCCATCGGCTACCAGTGGGGCGTGGTGCCGGTGGACGTCGCGCTGGCGCTGGGCCTGCTGGCCGCGCGGCGCTGGCGCGAGGGGACGTTCGCGGCGGTGTCGTTCGCCGGCTCGGCGCTGCTGAACCTGGTGACCAAGCACTACTTCCGCCGCGACCGGCCGTCGCTGTGGGAATCGGTGGCGCCGGAATCCACCTTCAGCTTCCCCAGCGGCCACGCAATGGGCTCGGCGACGCTGGCGATGGTGGTCGTGCTGTTGTGCTGGCACACGCGCTGGCGCTGGCCGGCCACCCTGCTGGCGGCGGCGTTCGCGCTGCTGGTAGGCGTCTCGCGCATCTACCTGGGCGTGCACTATCCCTCGGACATCCTCGGCGGCTGGGCCGCGGGCGTGGCCTGGGTGGTGGGTGTCTATTTCGTGCTGTACCGCGTGGATGGACGGCCCTGGCAGGTGCAGTGAACTTGCTGCGTGGCTTCCGGACGTCGCCCGCCGCCGCCGCTCAGTGCTCGATGCAGACCCGGTTGCGGCCTTCGCTCTTGGCGCGGTACAGCGCGGCGTCGGCGGCGGCCATCATGCGGCTGCAGGTGTCGCGCTCCGGCGTCATCGCGGCGATGCCGATGCTGACGGTGATGCGCTGCGCCTCGCCGCCGGGCCTGAACAGGGACTGCTCCACCGATTCGCGCAGCCGCTCGGCGAAGCCGTAGGCGGCCTCCGGCCCGCATTCGGGTAGCAGCACCGCGAACTCCTCGCCGCCGATGCGCGCGGCCGCGTCGTCGTTGCGCACGTGCCGCCGCACCAGCGCCGCGATCTGCCGCAGCACGTTGTCGCCGGAGATGTGGCCGTAGCGGTCGTTGATCGGCTTGAACAGGTCCACGTCGATGATGCACATCGCCAGCGCGCGCTGGTGGCGCATGGCGCGCGCGATCTCCTTCTCCACCGTCTCGATGAAGTGGCGGCGGTTGTACATCTCGGTCAGCGCGTCGTGGGTGGCGAGCTGGTAGATCTCTTCGTGGTAGTGCGCTTCCACGCTGCTGTGGCTGATGAACTTCAGCACGGTCTCGCCCAGCGTGATGTGGTCGCCGTCGGACAGCGGCGCCTCGCGCACCGGCATGTCGTTGACGCGGGTGGCGTTGGTGGCGCCCAGGTCGCGCACCCAGTAGCGGTCGCCGTCGCGCCAGATCTGGCACTGCTGGCGCGAGACGCTCTTGTGCGGGATGTGCAGGTCGGCTTCCTGCGAGCGGCCCACCAGCACGCGGCGGACGTCGATGTCGGCGCGCCGGCCCAGCCCTTCGCCCTGGATCACCACCACGCATGCCGAGCGCGGCGACAGCGGCCGCGGACCGGCGCTGAGCAGGGTGCGTTGGGTGGTCGGCGGGTCGGGCTTGTCGAAGGACATCGCCATGGCGGGTGTAAAGGCGCTCCGCGCAGTGTAGCGGGAATCACGGCCCGCGGCCGCAGGCTTCCGTTACCATGACGGCGTCACAGGGGACGATGGCATGACCACGCAGCACCCGCACGAGGATCTCGCGGCCACCGAGAGCCTGGCCACGCGGCTGGAGGATGCCGCGGTCTCGCCGGACGGCACGCTCGCGCCCGGCGCGCGCCTGGGGCACTACCGCATCGAGGGCCTGCTGGGCCGCGGCGGCATGGGCGAGGTGTACCGTGCCACCCAGCTCGAGCCGGTCAGGCGGGCGGTGGCGCTCAAGCTGCTGCGCTCGCAGAAGCTGCAGGCCCGCCACCTGGCGTATTTCGAGGTGGAGCGGCAACTGCTGGCGCAGATGCGCCATCCCGCCATCGCCCAGGTCTACGACGCCGGCGCGACCGAGGACGGGGTTCCCTTCTTCGCCATGGAACTGATCGAAGGTAGCCCGCTGACCCGCTACTGCCAGCAGCACGCGCTGGACCTGGACGCGCGCATCGCGCTGTTCGTGCGCGTCTGCGAAGGCGTGCAGCACGCGCACCACAAGGGCGTGGTGCACCGCGACCTGAAGCCGGGCAACCTGCTGGTGGACACCATCGACGGCCGCCCGCTGCCCAAGATCATCGATTTCGGTATCGCCACCGCGGCCAGTCTGGCGCACGGCGACGCCGCGCTGGAGCGCGCCGGCACGCCCGAGTACATGAGCCCCGAGCAGGCCGCCGGCGACGCACGTCATGTCGACACCCGCAGTGACGTGTATTCGCTGGGCGTGGTGCTGTGCGAACTGGTCGCCGGCGTGCGCCCGGACGCGGTCGGCGAAACCTGGTCGGCCGACACGGCCACCGCGGTCGCGCCGTCTTCGCGGCTGGCCGCGCTGCCCGCCGACACCGCGCGCCGGCTCGCGCAGGAGCGCGGTCTCAGCGCCGGCGGCATGCGCAAGCGCCTGCGCGGCGACCTGGACTGGATCGTGCTCAAGGCCATGCGGCACGACCGTAACGAGCGCTATGCCTCGGCTGCGGCGCTGGCCGAGGACCTGCAACGCTTCCTGGACGGCCGCCCGGTGCTGGCCGCGCCGGCCGGTCGCCGCTACGTCTGGGGCAAGTTCGTGCGCCGCCACCGCACCGCGGTGGCCGCTGCCGGCGCCATCGTGCTGGCGCTGCTGGGTGGATTGGGACTGTCGCTGTACGGTCTGCGCCAGGCGCGCGAGCAGCGCGCGGTGGCCGAGGCGCGCAGCGTGGACCTGGAGCGCGTGGCCGCCTTCCAGCAGTCGATGCTGGAAGGCATCGACATCGAGACCATGGGCGTGAGCCTGTCCGAGGGCCTGGTCCGGCGCGTCGAGCAGGCCGATCCCGCCGCCGCACCGGCCTTCGCCCAGGCGCTGGCCAAGGCCGGCGCCAGCGACGTGGCGCGCGGCCTGGTGGACCAGCAACTGCTGTCCGGCGCGGTGGAGGCGATCGAGCGCGACTTCGCCGACCAGCCCGGCGTCGCCGCCGACCTGCGCGAATCCGTCGCCCGCGTCTACGCCGCCATCGGCCTGTACGACCGCGCCGCCACGCAACTGGAACGGGTGGCCGCGTACCGCGCCCGCGTGCTGGGCGAGGGCGCCGAGGCAACGTTGCGTGCGCGCCAGGCGCAGGCGCAGGCACTGCTTGAAGGCGCCCACGTCGACCGCGCCGACGCGGTGCTGCGGGCCGCGCTGCCGCACGCGCTGGCGCGGCCGCTCAACGACCGCATCCGGGTCAAGCTGGAGCTGGCGCAGGCGCAGGTGATCTCCGCCCGCGGCGACCGACGGCGCGCGCTGGGCGTGGTGCAGGGCGTGCACGAGCGCCTGAAGGCCAGCGCGGGCGAACGCGACCCCGCCACCCTGGAAGCGCTCAACGACCTGGCCGCGGTGCAGCGCAACCTGGGCGAACTCGGCGAGGCGCGGCGGAACATGGAGGACGTGGTGCGCCTGCGCCGCGCCACGCTCGGCCCGGAAGCCGACGAAACGCTGTCGGCGATGGGCAACCTGGCCGTGCTGCGCATCATGGGCGGCGAGAAGCAGGCCGCGCTGGAGCTGCAGCAGGGGCTCACCGACACCTACCTGCGCAAGCTGGGCGACGAGCACCCGGTGTCGCTGCAGGCGCGCGCCACCCTGGCGACGATGATGGTCGACACGGGCGAAGCCGCGACCGCGCTGCCGCTGATGAAGGACGTGCTGGCCGCGCGCGAGCGCGTGCTGGGCCGCGACCATCCGCAGACCCTCAGGACCCGCTTGAACCTGGCCACCACGTATGCACGGCTGGAGGACTACGCCGCCGCTCTGCCGCTGGAGGAACAGGTCGTCGCGGCGCGCACCCGCCTGCTGGGCCCGGCGCACCCGGACACGCTGTCCATCCTGGTCAACCACGCCGGCACCCTGCTCAACGCCGACCGCCCGCAGGACGCACTGCGGCTGTTGGACGACGTGCAGCCGCTGGCGCGCCGCGTGCTGGGCGACAAGCACCCGCAGGCGCAGTTGTCGATGCTGATCGCGGGCGAGGCCTGGCGCGTGCTCGGCCGCCGCGACCGCGCCGCGGCGCAGTTCGCCGAACTGCTGGCAGTGCGCCGGCAGGTCTACGGCGACGCGCACGTGGAAACCCGCAAGGCGGCGTGGAACCTGATCGACGTCTACCGCGAGTTGGGCCGCCCTGCGCAGGCGCAGGCCCTGCACGACCAGTACGTGGCGCCGCTGCTCGCCGCCGACCCCGCCGCCCTCGGCGAGCCGGAGGCGGAATTCGTCAGGCTCTACCGCGAAGGCCGGCGCCCCGGCCGCCGCGACTGATCACTCGCCGGGCTTGGCCGCCGAGGATGCCGCTTCCGATTCGGCCCGGCGCGACAGCACCGCTTCGCGGTGGGCGATGTAGGCGTTGGCGCCGAAGATGATGCCGGCGCCGGTCAGCGTCCACGCATCCAGCGTCTCGTCGAACAGCAACCAGCCGAACAGCGCCACCACCGGCAACTGCATGAAGCTGATCGGCGTCAGCGCCGACACTTCGCCCAGCTTCAGCGCCCGCGTCCACAGCATGTGCCCGCCGGTGCCCAGGACGCCGGCGGCAACCACCCACACCCAGGCGATGCCTTCGGGCCACTTCCACACCGACAGCGCCGGCAGCAGCGACATCGGCACCCACAGCAGCGTGGTGTAGATGACGATGCGGTCGGCCGGCTCGGTCTGCGAGAGCTGCTTGATCTGGATGGCGACCAGCGCGCTCAGCACCGCCGCCAGCATCGCGACCAGCGCATGGACGCTGAACTCGGAGCTGCCCGGGCGCACGATCACCAGCACGCCGATGAAGCCCAGCACCACCGCGGTCCAGCGCCGCGCGCGCACCTGTTCGTTGAGCATCGCCGCCGCGGCCAGGGTGACGAACAGCGGCGTGGAATACGACAGCGACACCGCCTGCGCCAGCGGCATGTGGCCGATGGCCCAGAACCCGGCCAGCATCGAGCAGATGCCGATCACGCAGCGGAACAGGTAGCGCGGGAACTGGGTGGTCTTCAGCAGGCCGGGGCCGTGGCGCAGCAGCAGCGGCAACGTCGCCAGCAGCCCGAAGAAGTTGCGGAAGAACGCGATCTCGAAAGTGTGCAGGCTGGCCGAGGCCAGCCGGATCGACACCACCATCATCCCGAAGAACAGGGTGCTGCCCAGCATCAGGGCGGCGGCGCGGTAATGGGCGGGCAGGGTAGGCATCGGCGGTCGGTTTCTTCCCGTGTCAGCAGGGGAAGGCTGTCATGGGGAGAGGGCGGTGCACGGGGCGGAAGCAAGCGTCACGTAATGGCTACCAGGTCGCCCCGATGATCTTCGGTTCGGGTTCGATGGCGACGGCGAAGCGATCGCGGACCGAGGCGGCGATGCGGCGCGACAGCGACAGCAGTTCCGCGCCGCTGGCGCGGCCATGGTTGACCAGAACCAGCGCGTGCGCGGCGGAGACGCCGGCGTCGCCTTCGCGGTGGCCCTTCCAGCCGCAGGCTTCGATCATCCACGCGGCCGACAGCTTGCGGTCGTGCGGGGTATCGCCGCGGAACATCGGCAGGGCAGGGAAGGCGGCCTGCAGGGCTTCGGCCTGCGCCTGCGGCACCAGCGGGTTCTTGAAGAAGCTGCCCGCGTTGCCGATCGCCGCGGGGTCGGGCAGCTTGCGGCGGCGGATGCGCACCACCGCTTCGCCGACGTTGCTCGCCGTCGGCGCGGCGATGCCCATGGCGGCCAGTTCCTCGCGGATGCCGGCGTAGTCCAGGCGCAGGCGCGGCGTGCGCGGCAGCAGGAATTCCACCGCGGTCACCAGCCAGCGGTTGGGCTGCCGCTTGAACACGCTGTCGCGGTAGGCGAAGGCGCAGTCTTCGCGCGCCAGCCGGCGCAGTTCGCCGCTGCGGCGGTCCAGCGCTTCGACCGTGGCGATGAATTCGCCCGCCTCCGTACCGTAGGCGCCGATGTTCTGGATCGGCGACGCGCCGACGGTGCCGGGGATCAGCGACAGGTTCTCCAGGCCCGCATAGCCCTGCTGCAAGGTCCATTGCACGAACGGATGCCAGGGCATGCCGGCGTCGGCGCGCACGCGGGCATGACGGCCGTCGTCGCCGAGCACGGCGACGTCGCGCGAGCACAGGCACAGCACCGCACCCTCGGGGTCGCCGGCGAACAGCAGGTTGCTGCCGCCGCCGATCACCAGCGCGGGCGCCTGCGCGACCTGCGGCAGCGCCAGCACTTCCGGCAGGGCGCGTGCGTCGTCCACCTCGACCAGCCACGGCGCGGTGGCCGCCACCCCGAAGGTGTTGCGACCCAGCAGCGGCGCGTTCTTGGTGAGGCGGTAGCCGGCGCTCATGCGACCGGCGCCACCGGCCCGCGGCTCGGGGCCTCGCGGCGGCGGCGGATCGCTTCGACGCATTCGCGCACCAGTTCCGGCCCGCGGTAGACCAGGCCGGTGTAGCACTGCACCAGCGCGGCGCCGGCCGACATCTTGGCCACCGCGTCGGCGCCGGACAGGATGCCGCCCACGCCGACCAGCGGGATGTTGTCGGGCAGGCGGGTGCGCAACCGGCGCAGCACCAGCGTGGCCTGGCCCATCAGCGGCGCGCCGGACAGGCCGCCGGTCTCGTGCGCCAGCGGGGGGTCCTGCACGCTCACGCGCGAGACCGTGGTGTTGGTGGCGATCACGCCGTCCACCCGCATGTCGCCCAGCACGCGCGCCACCGCGTCGATGTCGCCGTCGGACAGGTCGGGGGCGATCTTGACCAGCATCGGCACGCGCTTGCCGTGCTGCGCGGCCAGGTCCTCCTGCGCTTCGCGCAGCGTGCCGATCAACTGGCGCAGCGCCTGTTCCTCCTGCAATTCGCGCAGGCCGGCGGTGTTGGGCGAGGAGATGTTGACGGTGACGTAGTCAGCCAGCGGATAGACCCGCTCCAGGCAGTGCAGGTAGTCGGCCGCCGCGCGCTCGTTGGAAGTGTCCTTGTTCTTGCCGATATTGATGCCCAGCAGGCCGCGGTCGCGGCGCGCCGCTTCCACGTTGCGCACCAGCGCGTCCACGCCGTCGTTGTTGAAGCCCAGCCGGTTGATCACCGCCCGGTGCTGCGGCAGGCGGAACATGCGCGGCTTCGGGTTGCCCGGCTGTGGCCGCGGCGTGACCGTGCCGATCTCGACGAAGCCGAAGCCCAGCGCGAACAGCGCGTCGATGTGCGCGCCGTTCTTGTCCAGCCCGGCGGCCAGGCCGACCGGGTTGGGGAAGGTCAGCCCCATGACCTTGGTGGGCATGGGCGCGATGGCGCGCGCGACCAGCGGCGTGGTGCCGGTGCGGTAGGCCAGGTCCAGCGCCTTCAGCCCCAGGCCGTGGGCGGTCTCGGCGTCCAGGCCGAACAGGAAGGGGCGGGCGAGTGGGTACATGGAGGCGGGCGGGCTCAGTCCAGCGTCGCCAGCCAGGCCATGCCGCCCAGGAACAGGAAGATCACCAGCAGGCCCACCACCCACAGCACCGCCGACAGCCAGCCCAGGACCAGGCCGCCGACGGCCAGGCCGTCGCCGTCCAGCGCGCCCGCGCTGCGGCGGATCTCCGCGCGCGCCATGTGGCCGGTGACGATGGCCACGAGGGTGCCGACGAGGGGCAGTAGGGTCCAGCCGAGGATGCCCGATACGAGGCTGGCGATGGCGAGGCTGCTGGTCTGGCGGACTTGGTTCATCAGGGGCTCCTTGCAGGGGTCAGGGAGGCGCGATGGCGCTGGAACGGGCGGCGGAAACAGGCGCGCCACCCGGCGGGGGTGGCGCGATTATCCCAGAAGGCCGCCTCCGCGGGGCGGCCGGCGCGCGCGGCGCCGGCCGCGGCGCGGGTTCAGAGGTCGAACTTGATGCCCTGGGCCAGCGGCAGCGAATCCGAATAGTTGATGGTGTTGGTCTGCCGGCGCATGTAGACCTTCCACGCGTCCGAGCCGGACTCGCGGCCGCCGCCGGTCTCCTTCTCGCCACCGAAGGCGCCGCCGATCTCCGCGCCGCTGGTGCCGATGTTGACGTTGGCGATGCCGCAGTCGGAGCCGGCCGCGGACAGGAACTGCTCGGCCGCCTTCAGGTTCTGGGTGAAGATCGACGAGGACAGGCCCTGCGGCACGGCGTTCTGCATCTCGATGGCCTCGTCCAGGGTCTTGTACTTCATCACGTACAGGATCGGCGCGAAGGTCTCGTGCTGCACCACTTCGTCGGAGTTCTTCAGGCCGGTGACGATGGCCGGCAGCACGAAGTTGCCCGGGCGGTCGATGGCGGTGCCGCCGGTCTCCACGGTGCCGCCGCTGGCCTTGGCCTTGGCGATGGAGTCCAGGAACTGCTGCACGGCGGCCTGGCTGTTGAGCGGGCCCATCAGGTTGGCCGGGTCGGTCGGGTCGCCGATCTTGCCTTCCACCTGCTTGTACGCCTTGACCAGCGTGGACAGCACGGTGTCGTAGATGGATTCGTGCACGATCAGGCGGCGCGTGGTGGTGCAGCGCTGGCCGGCGGTGCCGACCGCGCCGAACACGATGCCGGGGATGGCCAGCTTCAGGTCCGCGGTCTCGTCCAGGATGATCGCGTTATTGCCGCCCAGCTCCAGCAGGCTGCGGCCCATGCGGCGGGCGACGCGCTCGCCGACGGTGCGGCCGACCTGGGTGGAGCCGGTGAAGCTGATCAGCGGGATGCGCTTGTCGTCGACGAACTGCTGCGCCAGCTCGACGCCGGCGTCGTTGATCAGGAAGAAGATGTCCGGGAAGCCGCCTTCCTTCAGCGCCTGGTTGCAGATCTTCATGCTGGCGATGGCGGTCAGCGGCGTCTTGTTGGACGGCTTCCAGATGCACACGTCGCCGCAGATCGCGGCCAGGAACGAGTTCCACGCCCACACCGCCACCGGGAAGTTGAACGCGCTGATGATGCCGACCAGGCCCAGCGGGTGGTACTGCTCGTACATGCGGTGGCCGGGACGCTCGGAGTGCATGGTGTAGCCGTACAGCATGCGGCTCTGGCCCACGGCGAAGTCGGCGATGTCGATCATCTCCTGCACTTCGCCGTCGCCCTCGGGCTTGCTCTTGCCCATTTCCAGCGCGACCAGCGAGCCCAGCGCGTCCTTGTGCTTGCGCAGCGCTTCGCCGCACAGGCGCACGGCTTCGCCGCGGCGCGGCGCGGGCGTGGTGCGCCACACCTTGAAGGCGGCCTGTGCGCGCGCGACCACGGTCTCGTAGTCGGCCTGGCTGCTGGCGTGGACTTCGGCGATCACCGCGTTGGTGGTCGGGTTGATCGACTGCAGAAGGCCGGCGTCGGTGGTCGTGGACCATTCGCCGTGGCCGAGGTAGGTGCCGGAGTTGGTGCCGGCGAGGCCAAGCGCCTTGAGAAGATCAGCGGACATCGAAGTGCTCCCGATAATGCGTGAGCGGGCGCACGCGGCGCCCGGAAAGGAGGCGCGATCTTAGCAGGAGGAAACGCGCGACTCGACACGCTTTGGCGACGATGGCGGCCCCGACACGATTCGAACGTGCGACCTGTCCCTTAGGAGGGGACCGCTCTATCCAACTGAGCTACGGGGCCATCGGCGCGCATTCTCGCATGTTCGTGCGCGGCGACGATACGACGCACACGACGATGCGTCGCGGCGATGCGCCGTCGGCGCGCGACAGCTTCGTCGGATCGACGGTGGCGGCTCTGCATTCGCACGAAACGGCGCGCGCGCACCGGGCATGCCGGCAACGTGCCGGAAGGGGTGTCAGCGGGTGCGTCGCCATGGCAAAGACCGGGCCGGCGACGGAAGCCGGCACGCCCGTGCCGGAGGCGCATGTGATGAATTGTTTCACTTGTATCCAATTGAAAACACAGGAATTGTTGCGCCGCAGCGCTTGACAGCCCCCGGGGGGTGCGTGATCTTCTTGCCGCATGCGTACCGACGCCCGTTCCCTGCCGACTCCTCCCGCCCTGGCGTGCTCGCCGGCGCGCGGTATCGGTGCCGCGCGCCGGACCACGTCCATTACCACCGCGATTGGCATTCCGACTCGTCGGGTGCGGAGCGTGGTGTTCGCGTAATTCGCAGACCACGGCCCCGCACCCGGATCAGGATGCAGGGCTTCCCCGATTCCTGATGCGCGCCGGGCCTCACAACCGAGGTTCCTGACCATGCCGTCCCGCAGCGCCGAAGTCGAACAATCCAAACCCCGCACCGTCGTCCACAAGTTCGGCGGCACCTCCGTCGCCGACGCCGACCGCTATCGCCACGTCGCGCAACTGCTGCTCGCGCGCGACGAGGACGTGCAGGTCACCGTGGTCTCGGCGATGAAGGGCGTGACCGACGCGCTGATCGAGCTGTGTGAACTGGCGGCGGCCGACCGGCCGGAGTGGCGCGACCGCTGGCATGCGTTGCGCGCGCGTCACCGCGGCGCGGCGGTGGCGCTGCTGGGCGAGTCGTCCGGCCCGGTGATCGAATGGCTGGACGAGCGCTTCCGCAAGCTGGAGGAGATCCTCAACGCGCTGATCGTGATCGGCGGCCTGCCGGAACTGGTGCTGCAGCGCGTGCAGGGCCTGGGCGAAGTGTGCTCGGCGCGCCTGCTGGGCGAATACCTCAAGCTGCAGGGCGAGGACTGCGCGGTGCTGGACGCGCGCGACGTGCTGATGGTGGACCACGGCGAGCTGGGCGTGGTGGTCGACTGGGACGTCAGCGCGCAGCGGCTGGCGGACTGGCGCGCGTGCCACCCGCAGCGCCGCGTGGTCGCCACCGGCTTCGTCGCGCGCGACCGCGCCGGCCGCTTCACCACCCTGGGCCGCAACGGCAGCGACTATTCCGGCGCGATCTTCGCCGCGCTGTACGACGCCGCGGAACTGCACATCTGGACCGACGTGGACGGCGTGCTGTCGGCCGACCCGCGGGTGGTCCCCGAGGCGGTGCAGCTCAGCGCGCTGAGCTACGACGAAGCCTGCGAACTGGCGTACTTCGGCGCCAAGGTCGTGCACCCGCAGACGATGTCGCCGGCGATGGAGCGCGGCCTGCCCATCATCATCCGCAACACCTTCCAGCCGGAGCACCCCGGCACCCGCATCACCGCCGACCGCGATTCGGTCGGCCCGGTGAAGGGACTGACGCTGAGTTCGGACCTGGCCCTGCTGAACCTGGAAGGCACCGGCCTGATCGGCGTGCCCGGCACCGCCGAGCGCGTGTTCGCGGCCCTGCGCAACGCGCACGTGTCGGTGGTGATGATCTCGCAGGGCTCCTCCGAGCATTCGATCTGCTGCGTGGTCAGGGCCAGCGAGGCCGGCAAGGGCCAGGCGGCGTTGCTGGAAGCGTTCGCGCACGAACTGGACACCCGCCAGATCCAGCGCGTGCAGCGCCGCGACGGCGTCAGCGTGCTGGCTGCGGTCGGCGACGGCATGGCCGGCACGCCGGGCGTGTCGGCGCGGCTGTTCGGCGCACTCGGCCGCGCACAGGTCAACATCGTGGCGATCGCGCAGGGCTCGTCCGAGCGCAACATCTCGGTGGCCATCGACAGCGCCGACGCGACCAAGGCGCTGCGCGCCGCGCACGCCGGCTTCTGGCTGTCGCCGCAGACCTTCGCTATCGGCGTGATCGGGCCGGGCAACGTCGGCGCCGCGCTGATCGAGCAACTGCGCGCGGCGCAGCCGCAACTGCTGGCCAAGGCCAACCTGGACCTGCGCCTGCGCGCGGTCGCTTCCAGCCGCAGGATGCGGCTGGAGGAACGCGGCCTGGGCGCCGACTGGCGCGAGCGCCTCGAAGCCAGCGAGCAGGCGACTGACCTGGACGCCTTCACCCGGCACCTGCTGTCGGCGCACATGCCGCACGCGGTGATCGTGGATTGCAGCGCCAGCCCCGCGGTGGCCGACCGCTATGCCGAATGGCTGGCGGCGGGCATCCACGTGGTCACGCCGAACAAGCAGGCCGGCGCCGGCCCGCTGCAACGCTACCGCGCCATCCGCGAGGCCGCGGACGCCAGCGGCGCGCGCTTCCGCTACGAGGCTACCGTGGGCGCCGGCCTGCCGGTGATCTCTACCCTGCGCGACCTGCTGGACACCGGCGACACGGTGCAGTCGGTCGAAGGCATCTTCTCCGGCACGCTGGCCTGGCTGTTCAACAAGTTCGACGGCAGCCTGCCGTTCTCGAAACTGGTGACCGACGCGCGCGCCATGGGCTACACCGAGCCGGACCCGCGCGACGACCTGTCCGGCACCGACGTGGCGCGCAAGCTGGTCATCCTGGCGCGCGAGGCCGGGCGCGAACTGGCGCTGGAGGACGTGCAGGTGGAAAGCCTGGTGCCGGCGTCGCTGCGCGAGGCCAGCGTGGAGGACTTCATGGCGCGGCTGGACGAAGTGGACGCGGTGTTCGGCGAACGCCTGGCCAAGGCGCGCGCGGCCGGCAACGTGCTGCGCTACGTCGCGCGGCTGGACGCCGAAGGCCGCGCCAGCGTGGGCCTGGTCGAACTGCCCGGCACGCACGCTTTCGCCAACCTGCGCCTGACCGACAACATCGTGCAATTCAGCACCCGCCGCTACTGCGACAATCCGCTGATCGTGCAGGGGCCGGGCGCCGGCCCCGAGGTCACCGCCGCCGGCGTGTTCGCCGACGTGCTGCGGGTGGCGGCGGGACAGGGAGCCAGGTTGTGATCGTGATGGGAACGGGACATTGCCGCGCGCCTGCGCGGATGGATGCGGACGACGCGATGGGAGGTGCAGTGCATTGCCGCAACGGTCGGGAAGGAGGATGCCGCCGGCAGCGCCGCATGACGGCCGTCGGAGAGGCTCCGTCGGTGTCGATCCGTGCCGATCCGAGGCTCGGGCACCACGCGGGAGCGTCGGCATGAAGGCGCAGGCGAGGGCGTTCTCGCCCGCATCGGTCGGCAACGTCGGCGTCGGCTTCGACATCCTGGGCCATGCCATCGCCGGCGTCGGCGACACCGTGACCGTGCGCCGCACCGACGCGCCGGGCGTGCGCATCGCCGCGATCCGCGGCACCACCGTGGACCTGCCGCTGGACGCGCCGTCCAACACCGCGGGCGCGGCGCTGCTCTCGCTGTGCGAGGCATTGGCGCTGCCGTTCGGTTTCGAGGTGGAGATCGACAAGGGCATTCCGCTCGGCTCCGGCATGGGCGGTTCCGCGGCCTCGTGCGTGGCCGCGCTGGTGGCCGCCAACGAACTGCTGGATGCGCCGCTCGCACGCGAGGCGCTGTATCCGCACGCGCTGGCGGGCGAGGCCGTCGCCAGCGGCGGCCGCCACGGCGACAACCTGGGGCCGATGCTGCTGGGCGGGCTGGTGCTGGCCACGGCCGACCGGCTGGTTAAGATTCCGGTGCCGGCGGCCTGGCACAGCCTGCTGGTGCATCCCGATGCGGTGCTGGAAACGCGCCGCGCGCGCGCCGCGTTGCAGGGCGAATACCAGCTCAGGGAATTCATCGGCCAGAGCGCGAACCTGGCGCTGGTGCTGGCCGGTTGCCACGCCGGCGACGCGGCGCTGGTGCGCGCCGGCCTGGAGGACGTGCTGGTCGAGCCGCCGCACCCGCGGTGCAGGCGGCGTTCGCCCGCGCAGGCTTCGCGAGCCAGGCCTGGGTTTCGCCGATCGAAAGCCCGGGCGCCGTCGTGCTGTAGGACGCCGTGGCCGCGGCGCGGGCATCCATCGCCGCGCGGACGGCTGCAACGAATCCGAGCACGACTCCATTCCCCCATTGCCTCACGGCAAGAAAAACCAAGACGACGATGAACTTCATATCCACCCGCAACGCCGCACCGCCCGCCACTCTGAGCCAGGCCATCGCCGCCGGGCTCGCGCCGGACGGCGGCCTGTACGTGCCCGAGAGCCTGCCGCCGCCGCGCGCGCTGGCGACGGGCGAGCACATCGCCGCCACCGCGGCCGCGCTGCTGCGCCCGTTTTTCGCCGGCGACGCGCTGGAAGCCGAACTGCCGGCGATCTGCCGCGAAGCCTTCGACTTCCCGGTGCCGCTGAAGCCGCTGGCGACGCCGGGTGACCACGTGCTGGAGCTGTTCCACGGGCCCACCGCCGCGTTCAAGGACTTCGGCGCGCGCTTCCTGGCCGCCTGCATGGCGCGCCTGCGCCGCGGCCAGGCCAAGCCGCTGACGATCCTGGTGGCGACTTCGGGCGACACCGGCGCGGCGGTCGCGGCGGCGTTCCACCGCCAGCCCGGGCTGCGCGTGGTGGTGCTGTATCCGGACGGCCGGGTTTCGCCGCGGCAGGCGCACCAACTCGGCTGCTTCGGCGACAACATCGCCGCGCTGCGCGTGGCCGGCTCGTTCGACGATTGCCAGGCGCTGGTCAAGCGTGCGCTCAACGACAGTGCGCTGCAGGCGAAGGTGCCGTTGAGTTCGGCCAACAGCATCAGCCTGGGCCGTCTGCTGCCGCAGACCAGCTACTACGCGCACGCGGCGCTGGCGCACCATGCCGCGACCGGGCAGGCGCTCAACTTCGTCGTGCCCACCGGCAACCTGGGCAACGCGCTGGCGGCGATCCTGGCGCGCGCGCTGGGCGTGCCGCTGGGGCGCATCGTGCTGGCGACCAACGCCAACCGCGTGCTGCCGTCGTTCTTTGCCGGCGGCGATTACGCGCCGCAGCCGAGCGTGGCGACGCTGGCCAACGCGATGGACGTGGGCGCGCCCAGCAACTTCGAGCGCCTGCGCTGGCTGTACCGCGGCGACGACACGGCGCTGCGCGCGGCCTTCGTGTCCGCCAGCGTGGACGACGCGACCATCCGCGAAGTCATCGCGCGGCGCTTCCGCGAGCATGGCGAAATCCATTGCCCGCACACGGCGACCGCGGTCAAGGTGCTGGAGAGCCTGCGCGCGCGCGGCAATGGCGGCGACTGGGCGGTGGCGTCCACCGCGCACCCGGCCAAGTTCGAGAGCGTGGTGGAGCCGCTGATTGGCCGGCCGGTGGAAGTGCCGCCGGCGCTGGCGGACCTGCTGGCGCGGCCGGCGCAGGCCGATCCCATCCCCGCCGACTACGAAGCCCTGCGCGGCCGCCTCCTGTAATAGTGTGGGAGCGACGCGAGTCGCGACGGCTTGCGGACGGCCTGTCGATGCCCCTCCATGGCCTTCGACGGCCCACGCGCGGCCATGACGGAAAGACGGCGGCTTCGCCAAGCGGCTGTTCCGGATCCATGGCCGTGAGCCACGCCGCTCCTGCGGGAGCGGCCATGCGCTGCGGGGTGTGGCGGGCCTCTTTCGCCGGCCCGGCAAGCCGACCTGCGCTAAGCTCGCGGCCCTGAAGCGTGCCCTCCTGCCCACCGTCCTGCTGGCCGCCCTGTGCGCCGGCACCGTGCCGTCCGTGCGTGCGCAGTCCTTCGTGGCCGCGCCGATCGATGCCGCCGCGCTGCGGCCGGGCCAGTTCCTGTGGTATCCGCAGGTCGCGCCCGACGGCCCGGTGGTGCTGGTGGTGAGCCTGGATGAACAGCGCGCCTACGTGTACCGCAACGGCATCGCCATCGGCGTGTCCACCATCAGCTCCGGCAAGGCGGGCAAGGAAACGCCGACCGGCGTGTTCACCATCCTGCAGAAGAACAAGGACCACCGCTCCAACCTCTACAACAACGCGCCGATGCCGTACATGCAGCGGCTGACCTGGGACGGCATCGCCCTGCACGGTGGCCACCTGCCGGGCTATCCGGCTTCGCACGGCTGCGTGCGGCTACCGCAGGCGTTCGCCGAGAACCTGTTCGGCATCACCCGCAACGGCGACACGGTGGTGGTGGCCAACGCCAAGGCGTCGCCGGCCAGCGTGGTGCACCCGGCGGTGCTGGCGCCGGTGACGGCCGGCGGCGGGGCGGCGGCGGCGCCGGGCTCGGCCTACGAGGTGTACTGGAACGACGCCGCGGCGCCGGAGGGGCCGGTCAGCGTGCTGGTCAGCCTGCCCGAGGCGCGGGTGTCGGTGCTGCGCAACGGCGTGCTGATCGGCTATGCGCCCTTGCAGATGGTGCACGAGGTGGCGCTGCACGGCACGGTGCTGTTCGTGATGACGCAGGACATGGAGGACATCCCCAGCCTGCTGGACCCGCGGCAGCGCCAGCACCGCTGGGTGGCGCACCGCATCCTGGGCGAGGAGGGCGCGCCGATGCCGTCGCTGCAATCGCTGCGCGACAGTTTCTGGATCCCGCAGGAGTTCGCGCAGCGGCTGTACGCCATCCTGCAACCGGGCGCGACGGTGCTGCTGTCGGACCTGCCGGGCATGCGCGCAACGCCGGCCGAACAGGCGGCGGCGCCGGTCTTGGAATCGGACGAAGCCGTCCCCACACCGGAACCACGCTGAGCCGCGCGGACGGAACCGGAGCATGGCGTGCCTTCCTTTCCCGTCCCGACCGCGATGAAACGCCTGTTCCTGCTGCCCGTCCTGGCCCTGGCCCCCTGCGCACCGGCGCCGGCGTCCCCGGCCGCCACCTCCGCTTCGCCGCCGCCGGAAGGCGCGCGCGCCGACGGCCTGCTGGAAACCCTGCACCGCGCTGCGCCGGCGCTGGACCGCAACGTGCTGAAGATGGCCACGCAGGCGATGGCGTGCACGCTCAAGCGCGGCGACGCCATGCCGATGCGGCGGTTGAGCGTGATCGACTATTCGCGGCCCTCCACCCAGCCGCGGCTGTGGGTGTTCGACCTGGAGCGGCCGCGCCTGCTGTTCGAGGAATGGGTGGCGCACGGGCGCAACACCGGCGAGAACCTCGCCACCCGGTTCTCCAACGCCAACGGCAGCTACATGTCCAGCCTGGGCGCGTTCCTCACCCAGGAGTCGTACATGGGCGGCAACGGCTATTCGCTGCGCTTGCAGGGGCTGGAGCCGGGCTTCAACGACCGCGCGCGCGAACGTGCCATCGTCATCCACGGCGCGCCCTACGTCAGCGACGCGCTGATCCGGGCGCAGGGCCGGCTGGGGCGCAGCCTGGGTTGTCCGGCGGTGCGCACCGGCGTGGCGCCGCCGCTGATCGACACCATCCGCGGCGGGTCCTTCGTGTTCGCCTATTACCCCGATCCGCACTGGCTCAAGCAGTCGCGCCTGCTGGGCGCGGACTGCGGCGGCGCGTTGGCTGGCGGTACGGCGGTGGCCGGCGGCGGTTGAAGCGGCCGCGCGCGATCAGGACTCGATCGGGATCTTCAGGTAGCGCCGCCCGTCGGCTTCCGGCTCGGGCAGGCGGCCGGCGCGGATGTTGACCTGCAATGCCGGCAGCAGCAGGGCCGGCGCCGGCAGGGTCGCATCGCGCGCTTCGCGCATCGCGACGAAGGCGTCCTCGTCCACGCCGCCGCCGACGTGCACGTTGCGCGCACGTTCCTCGGCCACGGTGGTCTCCCAGGCATAGTGGTCGCGCCCGGGCGCCTTGTAGTCGTGGCACAGGTAGAGCCGCACGTGGTCGGGCAGGGCGAGCAGGCGCTGGATCGAGCGGTACAGCATGCGCGCGTCGCCGCCGGGGAAATCCGCGCGCGCGGTGCCGTAGTCGGGCATGAACAGCGTGTCGCCGACGAAGACCGCATCGCCGATGCGGTAGCACACGCAGGCCGGGGTATGGCCGGGTGTGTGGAGCACTTCCACGGTCAGGTCGCCGAGCGCGAAAGTGTCGCCGTCGCGGAACAGGCGATCGAACTCGCGGCCGTCGCCGCTGACGTTATCCAGCCCGAACACCGGCGCGAACGTGCGCTGCACCTCGCGGATGTGCTCGCCGATGCCGACCGGCGCGCCGGTCTTCTCCTTCAGCCACGGCGCCGCGCTGAGATGGTCGGCGTGGGCGTGGGTCTCCAGGATCCAGGCCACGTCCAGGCCCTGCGCGGCGACGAACACCAGCAGGGCCTCGGCGGAAGCGTGCGAGGCGCGCCCGCTGCGGTGGTCGTAGTCCAGCACCGGATCGACGATCGCCGCCCGGCGGGTGGCGGGATCCCAGACCACGTAGGTGACGGTATGGGTGGCCTCGTCGAACCAGGCGTGCAACGGGGGTGAGGTCATGGTGCGCTCCCTGGGCCGGCCATCCGCGGGGCGCGCGGCCCCGGGCGACGCGGATGATCGCAGGCCAGCCGGCGGGCGCCAAGCGCCGGCGCCGGTCAGGAAGCGGAGAATTCCTCGTAGGCGGCCAGCGCATTGGCCGCATACATCAACGACGGGCCGCCGCCCATGTAGACGGCCACGCCCAGCATTTCGCGGAATTCCTCGGGCGTGGCGCCCAGCCGCACCAGGGCCTTGGCGTGGAAGCCGAGGCAGCCGTCGCAGCGGTTGGCGACGCCGATCGCCATGGCGATCAACTCCTTGGTCTTTTCGTCCAGCGCGCCCGCCGCCAGGGCGGCCTTGCTGAGCGCGCCGAAGCCCTGCATCACGTCCGGGTTGTGCGTGCGCAGGGCGGTCAGGTTGCGGGAAATGTCGCGGGTCAGGTCGGTGTAGGAGCCGGTGGCGGACATGGCATCTCCTGGAATGTCGTCGTGGTGCGGTGGAAGGGATGGGAACTGCGCGCCGCGGGGCATCGGCACTCCCGTTGCCCCGCGCGTGCGCTCATGCGGCGGGGCGCGTCACCGGCAGTCCGCTGGCGGCCCAGGCGGTCATGCCGCCGCTGACGTTGGTGTAGCGGCGGCGGGTGTCGCCGGACAGTGCGGACTGCGCCAGGCGCGAGCGCGCGCCGCTGCGGCAGATCAGCAGGACTTCGTCGGTGCCGGGAGGCAGGGGCAGGGCGTCGAGCGCGCCGGCGCCCTGCGCACGGATGCGGCCGAGCGGCAGGTGTCGGGCATCCGGGGCGTGGCCGGCGGCGAATTCGCCGGCTTCGCGCACGTCCACCAGTACGGCGCCGCGGTTCATGCGGTACACGGCTTCCTGCGGACCGATCCGTTCGCCGCCCGCTGCCCACAGTTTCCTGATCCATCCGATCATGATTTCTTCCCGGTGCTCCGTTTGCGCGCACGCGCGGGTGCGCAATAGATGCCATGCAGCGTTTCCATGACCGCGGCCGCGGGCCCGGGCATCAGCGAGTAGTAGATGGCCTGCGCCTCGCGCCGGGTCTGCACCAGGTTTTCCTCGCGCAGGATCGCCAGGTGCTGCGACAGCGCCGACTGGCTGATGTCGAGCCTTTCGTTGATTTCGCCGACCGTGTGCTCGCCTCCGGTCAGCAGGCACAGCACCTGCAGGCGCTTCTCGTTGGCCAGCGCCTTCAGCAGTTGCGCGGCCTCGCCGGCATGGGCGCGCATCGAGGCTACGTCGAAAGCGGGAGCGGTGAGGGTGTTCGGCATCGTCAGTCCAGGGCGACGGGGAGGCCCGCATTGCGCCATGCCTCGAAGCCGCCGGCAAGCGAGCGGACATCGCTGAAGCCCAGCCGCCCCAGGCTGTCGGCGGCCAGCGCCGAGCGCCCGCCGGTCAGGCAGTACAGCACCAGGGTGCGCGCGGGCTGCGCCAGGGATTCGCTGGCGACGCAGGCCGTGGCCGGGTGCGCATGGACTTGGAATTCGAGGACGCCGCGCGGCAGGTTGACCGCGCCGGGCAGGTGGCCCTGCGCGTATTCGCCGGGTTCGCGCACGTCGACGAGTACGTGGCCGGCGGACATCAGCGCGTGCACTTCATCGGCGGAGGCCTCGCGGATGCGCCCGCGCGCCTCGGCCACCAGATCCGCAACGGTGCATGCCATGCGTGCCTCCATATCATTAGTTGACTCTAATATAAGTAGATACTAATATTAAGTCAACCCCGCGGCCGGCAGCGCCGGCGACGCGGGGACCATGGGAATGGGAGGATTCGGCATGGCGCACATCGTGGTACTCGGCGCAGGCATCGGCGGCATGAGCGCCGCCTACGAACTGCGCGGCACGCTGGGCCAGGACCCGGCGATCACCGTGATCGGCGAGGGCGACCGGTTTTCGTTCACGCCGTCCAACCCGTGGGTGGCGGTGGGCTGGCGCAGGCCGGACCAGGTCGAGATGCCGGTGGCGGCCTATCTGGCCCGGAAAGGGATCGCCTTCGAAGGCGCCGGCGCGCAAAGCGTGGAGCCTGCGCAGAACCGCGTACTGCTGCGCGACGGCCGCCACGTGGATTACGACTACCTGGTGATCGCCACCGGACCGCGGCTGGCGTTCGACGAGATCCCCGGCCTCGGCCCCGACGGCGGTTTCACCCAGTCGGTCTGCACCACGCCGCACGCCACCGCCGCCTGGGACGCCTATCAGGCGTTCCTGCAGGACCCGGGACCGGTCGTGATCGGCGCGGCGCCGGGCGCCAGTTGCTTCGGCCCGGCCTACGAGTTCGCGATGATCCTCGATGCCGACCTGCGCAAGCGCCGGCTGCGCGACAAGGTGCCGATGACCTACGTCACCCCGGAGCCCTATATTGGCCACATGGGGCTGGGCGGGGTCGGCGATTCCAAGGGGCTGATGGAATCGGAATTCCGCCAGCGCCACGTGCAGTGGATCGTCAACGCCAGGATCGCCGCCGTCCGCGACGGCGAGATGGACGTGGTCGAGACCGACGAAGCCGGCCAGCCGAAGAATACCCGCACGCTGCCGTTCCGCTACTCGATGGTGCTGCCCGCCTTCACCGGCGTGGACGCGGTGCGCCGGACGGAGGGACTGTGCAATCCACGCGGCTTCGTCCTGATCGACAAGCACCAGCGCAACCCGGCCTGGCCGAATGTCTATTCGCTCGGCGTCTGCGTGGCGATCCCGCCGGTTGAGCAGACGCCGGTGCCGACCGGGGCGCCGAAGACCGGTTTCATGATCGAGTCGATGGTCACCGCGGTGGCGCGGAACATCCAGGCCGAACTGGCAGGCAAGCCGGCTGCCGCGGAGGCGACGTGGAACGCGATCTGCCTGGCCGACATGGGCGACACCGGCGCCGCCTTCGTGGCGCTGCCGCAGATCCCGCCGCGCAACGTTACCTGGGCCCGGGTGGGCAAGTGGGTGCACGTGGCCAAGATCGCGTTCGAGAAGTACTTCCTGATGAAGATGAAGTCCGGCAACACCGAGCCGGTCTACGAGAAATACGTGCTCAAGCTGCTGGGCATCCTGCGCACCCGCTGAGCCCGCGAACCCTTACCGTCCAATAGGAGACACCGACATGAACCTCGACCGTGCCGTGCTGGCCTTCGCCGGCCTGATGATCCTGCTCAGCCTGGCGCTGGCGCACTTCGTTTCGCCGCTGTGGCTGTGGTTCACCGCCTTCGTCGGCCTGAACCTGCTGCAGGCCAGCGTCACCGGTTTCTGCCCGGCGGCCATCGTATTCCGCAAGCTGGGCGTGCCCGGCGGCTGCGCGTTCAAGTAAGGCCGTACCGTGCAGAACACGACGACACGTATCCCGAAGCTGGGCCTGCCGTTGCTGCTGGCCGCCGCGCTGGCGGCCTGCGGCGGCGGCGGCGAAGCGCGCGCGCCCGCCGCCGTCGAAGGCCTGCGTACCGTGACCGTGGAAGCCGGCGACGGCGGCCGTGGTCGTGCCTGGGACGGCGTGGTCGAGGCCGTGCGCCAGGCCACGCTGTCGGCGCAGACCGCAGGCCGCGTCGCCGAGGTCCTGCACGACGTCGACGACCGCGTCGCGGCAGGCGACGTGCTGGTGCGGCTGAGCGCGGTGGAGCAACAGGCCGGCGTGGAAGCCGCGCGCGCCGCGCTGCGTGCCGCGGAGGCCGCGGCGGTGGAAGCCGAGGGCAACCATCGCCGCTACCAGGATCTGTCGCAGGGGCAGTACGTGTCGCGGGCGCAGCTCGACCAGGTGCGCGCGGCGCGCGACGCCGCCGTCGCCGCGCGCGACGCCGCGCGCGCCCGGCTGGCCGACGCCGGCCAGCAGAGCGCCTACACCACCGTCCGTGCGCCCTATGCGGGCATCGTCGCCCGTCGCGACGTGGAGCCGGGCGAGAGCGTCGGCGTCGGCCAGCCGCTGGCGACGGTGTTCTCGCCGGAGGCGTTGCGCATCGAGGTCGGCATTCCGCAGTCGGATGCCGAGCGCGTGCGCGCCCGGCCGGTCGCGGACGTGGTCTTCGACGACGGCCGCCGCGTGCAGGCCGCCGCGGTGACCGTGTTCCCCGCCGCCGACGCCGCCGCGCACGCGGTCAGGGTGCGCGTGCAACTGCCGGCGCTGGACCCGGCGCCGCTGCCCGGCAGCACCGCCAAGGTCGCGTTCCCCGCGGTCGTCGGTGCCGCGCATCCGCGCGTGCCGCTGTCGGCGGTCGTGCGCCGTGGCGAGGTCGATGCGGTGTACGTGCTGGCGAAGGGCCGGCTGTCGCTGCGGCAACTGCGGCTGGGCGAAGCCGAGGGCGGCACCGTCGACGTGATCGCCGGGCTCCAGCCGGGCGAGACCGTCGCCGCCGATCCAGTGGCCGCGGTGCAGGCGCTGGTCGCCGCACGCGGGAAGGACTGACATGCCGACGCGCGCCACGCCGGGTTTCGGCATTTCCGGCCGCCTTGCGGCGTTCTTCCAGTCCAGCCCGCTGACGCCGGTGCTGGCGCTGCTGGGCCTGCTGCTGGGCATCGCCGCGGTGGCGATCACGCCGCGCGAGGAAGAGCCGCAGATCGACGTGACCATGGCGAACGTGATGGTGCCGTTCCCCGGCGCGGACGCGCGCCAGGTCGAGCAGATGGTGGCCTATCCGCTGGAGCAGAAGCTGTCCGAGATCGAGGACGTCAAGCACACCTATTCGGTCAGCCGGCCCGGCATGGCGGTGGTGACGGTGGAGTTCGAGGTGGGCGTGAAGCGCCAGCCGGCGCTGGTGCGGCTGTACGACAAGGTGTTCTCGAACCAGGACTGGATGCCGCCGGGCGTGGGCGTCGGCCAGCCCGTCGTCAAGCCCAAGGGCATCGACGACGTGCCGGCGATGGCGCTGACGCTGTGGACCGACGACGGCGCGCGCGGCGCGCAGGACCTGGCCGCGGTCGCGCATGCCCTGGAGACCGAGCTCAAACGCATTCCCGGCACGCGCGAGGTGTTCACCCTGGGCGCGCCGGAGCGCGCGGTGATGGTGGAACTCGACGCCGCGCGCCTGGCCAGCCACGGCCTGGCCGTCGCCGACCTGGCCGGCGCGTTGCAGGCCGCCAACCTGGCGCGGCAGGCCGGCGAGCGCGTCGGCGCCGACGGCGTGGTCCCGGTGACGTCGGGTCGCTTTCTCGCCGATGGCGCGGACGTGGCCGGGCTGGTGCTGGGCGTTGCGGGCGGGCAGCCGGTGCGGCTGGCCGACGTGGCGACGGTGCGCGATGCCACAGATGCGCCTTCGCGCTACGTCTGGCACGGCGCGCCGGCCGGCCGCACCGGTCCGGCCGGCGGCGTCGCGCCGGCGGTGACCCTGGCGATTGCCAAGAAACCCGGCGCCAACGCCTCCGACATCACCCGCGCGGTGCGCGCGCGCGTCGAAGCCCTGCACGGGCAGCTCATCCCCGAAGGCGTGCACGTGGAGGTCACCCGCGACTACGGCCTGACCGCCAGCGACAAGGCGCAGACGCTGATCAAGAAGCTGGTGTTCGCGACCGGCTCGGTGGTGCTGCTGGTGCTGTTCGCGCTGGGCCGGCGCGAGGCGGTGGTGATCGGCAGCGCGGTGGTCCTGACCCTGGCGGTCACCCTGTTCGCCTCGTGGGCGATGGGCTTCACCCTCAATCGCGTGTCGCTGTTCGCGCTGATCTTCTCCATCGGCATCCTGGTGGACGACGCCATCGTGGTGGTGGAGAACATCCACCGGCACATGGGCCAGGGCGGGAAGTCGCTGCGCGAGGCGATCCCGCCGGCGGTGGACGAAGTGGGTGGCCCGACCATCCTGGCGACCTTCACCGTGATCGCCGCGCTGATGCCGATGGCCTTCGTCAGCGGGCTGATGGGGCCGTACATGCGGCCGATCCCGATCAACGCCTCGGTGGGCATGCTGCTGTCGCTGTTGATCGCGCTGATCGTCACGCCGTGGCTCTCGCTCAAGCTGCTCGGGCGCCATGGCGGCGGCCATGCGGCGGCGGCCGACGCCGCGCACGGGCATGTGCCGGGCAGTTTGGCGGCGCGCCTGCACACCGTGTTCGAGCGGGTGATGGCGCCGTTCCTCGACGCCGCCGGCGGCGCGCGGCGGCGGCGCCTGCTGTTCGCGGCGATGGCCCTGCTGGTGGTGCTGGCCGCGAGCCTGGCTGGCTTCAAGCTGGTGGTGCTGAAGATGCTGCCGTTCGACAACAAGTCGGAACTGCAGATCGTCGTGGACCTGCCCGAGGGCCGCACGCTGGAAGACACCAACGCGGTGCTTACCGAACTGGCCGCGGTGCTCGACCGCACGCCGGAAGTGCTGCACTACCAGGGCTATGCCGGCACCGCCGCGCCGATCAACTTCAACGGCCTGGTGCGCCAGTACGACCTGCGCCAGGGCGCCAACGTTGGCGATCTTCAGGTCAACCTGGTAGACCGCCACGACCGCCACCGCAAGAGCCACGACATCGCCGCGGCGCTGCGCCCGCAGGTGGCCGAGGTCGGCCGCCGCTACGGCGCCTCGGTGAAGGTGGTCGAAGTGCCGCCCGGCCCGCCGGTGCTGTCGCCCATCGTGGCCGAACTGTACGGCCCGGACTATGCGCGCCTGCGCGACGTCGGCCGTGCGCTGGAGCGGCGCTTCCTCGCCACCGAAGGCGTCGTCGACGTGGACAGCAGCGTCGAGGCCGATTCCACGCGCGAAGTGCTGGCCGTCGACCGCGTGCGTGCGGCGCGGCTGGGCGTGCCGCAGTCGGCCATCGCCGAGGCCATCGCCACCGGCCTGGCCGGCATGGACGCGACCTGGATCGTCGACGACGGATCCAGGTATCCGCGCCCGGTGCGCCTGCGCCTGCCGGTGGCCGACCAGGCCACGCTGGACGGCGTGCTGTCGTTGCGCGTGCGCGGCGGCGAGGGCCAACTGGTGCCGCTGTCGGAACTGGTGCAGGCGCAGCGGTTGCCCTGGGACGGCGCCATCCACCACAAGGACCTGCTGCCGGTGGTGTACGTGACCGGCGACGAGGGCGGCGCCGTGGACAGCCCGCTGTACGGCATGTTCGGCCTGGTCGGGCAGGTGTCGCGCCAGGCCATCGACGGCCAGGCGCTGTCGCAGTTCTTC
>ERZ761607.1469-NODE-1469-length-29259-cov-5.449596_pt1 | contig 29259 bp, 30 predicted proteins | sample MGYA00511164_ERZ761607 | MGnify/ENA primary metagenome ERZ761607 (study PRJEB28899, sample SAMN02445080) | bioreactor sludge metagenome | biome: EBPR sludge | place: Australia: Brisbane, Thorneside Wastewater Treatment Plant | collected 2011-06-22 ... | reverse complement strand
TCGGGCGGCTACCTCGCTCCCTGCGGCCTTGCATCCGACGACTTTTTCAACAGCCTGCTAAAGCTCCGTCTCGAGACCGGACGGACGATCGGCCAGTCGCGCCCGTCGGGTCGCCTTGTCGAAGCCCAGGCTTTTCAGGATGCGCCGCTTGAGCTTCTCGAAGTCCTCCGGCGACTGGCGGAGCGCGCGCCTCGTTTCGGCCTCGAAGCCGTCGGCGGGGCGGATCTCGCAGGCGACGCCCTTGCAATGGCCCAGGCATCCGGCCGGTCGAAGGGAAACCCGGCGCTCGAGCCGCTGCTCGCGCAGCCAAGCCCGGCAAGCGTCCAGCAGCTCATCCGACCCCTCGGCCGCGCAACCTTGACGACCGCCTTCGCAGCACACCAGGACGTCGAGTTTCGTGGGGGACCCCATGGGAGATCCCCATAGCGTGCTCGCCCGGCTTCGCGCGAGCCCAAAACGCGTCAAGTCACCCTCCGGCTTTGCCTTGAGCTGCCCGGAAACTATGGAATGCTGAAGGCTTGGCGATTTCCATCTTTCTCGTCGCGCTCTACGCGACGGTCTTCTTCGTGGCCGCGCTGACCGTCGCGAAGGCCTACCGCTTCCGTCACCTTCTGGCCCACCGGATGATCATGCTCTTCGTGTTGGCGCACGCCTGGATCGCGCTTTGCGCTCTTATCATCTTTTCCTTCGATTCCCTTGCGTTGAAGGAGAGCTTCTCGCGGCTGCGCTTCTTGGGATTGTCGCTCATCGGTCCCTGCCTCGCGGTCTTCGTGAACTCGATCTTCCGGAAGTGGAAGTGGGTCGGAACCCGGTGGGGCCTCGTCGTTCTTTTCTTGCCCGCGGCCGTGACTTGGATCCTCACTCTCTCGCCGTGGCACCAAGATCTTATGGTGAGGGACTTCGTGCCGATCGAAGTCGAAGGCCTTTCGGTCGTCCGCTTTCGCCCCGGGCCCTGGTTGACCTGGCACATGCTCGCCTCCTACGCGTGCAGCGGACTTATGCTGCTGATCGCCGCTTTGAGTTTCCGCGGGGCGCGCGGAGCAAGGCGGCGGCAGATCGCGCTGATCTGGGCCGGCTGTTTCGCGCCTTCGATCGTCGACATCTACTGCTTCGTGACGCACTCGCCTTGGCGATGGGCGATGCTTTCGGGCGCCACCTTCGTGCTCGGCGATATCGCGCTCGTCTACGCGGCCTTTCGTTACCAACTCTTGGACGTCGTCCCCTACGCGACCGAAAGGGTCTTCCGCTCGGTGGCCGATCCGATCCTGGTCGTGGGTCGAGAGGGTTTCGTCGAGGCCGCGAACGACGCGGCCCTCGAGCTTTTCGACTTTCCGCGGGAGCGGCTGGGGGCCGGTCTATCGGTTGTCCTACCACCGGAACTGGAGTCCGGCGGCGACTTCGAGCGGCAGGGTCGTCACTTCGACGTCGTCCGCGAACGGATTTCGGACGGCGGCGGCGTCCAGGCCAAGATCATCTACCTTCGGGAGATCACGGCCCGCAAGAAGATCGAGGAATCGCTCAGCGAGCACCTCGAGTTCAAGTCCAAGATGCTTTCGCTCATCGCGCACGACGTCGTGGGCAACATCCAGGCCCAAACGACGCTCGTCTCGGCGATCCAGGGCCAGGCGTCGGGGGAGTCTCGCGAGGCCATCGAGACTTTCGTGGATTCACACGTCAGTCTGCACGACGTGTTGCGAAATATCCTGAATTGGGAGCGATCGCAGAATCTCGAGTTCAGGCCGGCCAAGGCGCCTTTCGATGCGCGTATCTTTGCCCAATCCTGCGCGGAATCGGTTGAACTGCAGGTTCGGCTGCGTTCGCTGCATTTGGAGCTGGACGTTGATCTCGGCGGGGTATCGATGCTCGAGGCGGACTCGGGAATGTTGTCGACCATCGTCCGTAACATCCTTTCCAACGCGGTTCGTGCTTCTCACTCGGGAGGACGGATCCGGCTTTCCGTCGCGCATCGGAACGGAAGCCTGAAGGTCGAAGTCGAGGACCACGGGAAGGGCATGTCCGCCGAACAAGTGCGAAAGCTCATGGAGTCCTCGCAGAAGTTTTTCGGGGGCGGCGTCGCTTCGGTGGGAGGCTTCGGGATCGGGCTTTTCATTTCCCGTTACTTCGTCCGGCTGCACGGCGGAGAGTTCTGGGTCGAGTCGACGGAAGGCTCAGGCACTCGGGTCGGATTTTCCGTACCGGTCTGAATACCAAGCGCTGAGCTCGGCGACGTTCTTGGAGCGGGTCTTCTCCAGCACGTTCGCGCGATGGGTCTTGATCGTTTCGTGGGAGCAGTTCAGTCGGAGCGCGATTTCTTTCGTCGTGAGCCCGGTCGTGATGAGATGAACGATATCGAATTCCCGCTGCGTCAGCGAGGACTCGTCCAGCTTCGCGAAGAGGCCCGCGATCGCGGGATCCAGGAAGGGGGCCGCGGGGTCGGCCGAGACATGCTCGAGCGCTTTTGCGAGGGTCTCGACGGAAAAAGTCTTCTGCAGAATGGCGTGGACGGGGACGCGCAGAACGGCGCGCTTAAGGGCCTCGGCCGTCGCGAGATCGGTGTGGCTCGTGACGAGAATATTTTTGGGGCCCGAGGGATTTCGCGTCATCCGTCCCAAGGCTTCCGTCCCAGAAAGGCCGGGGAGCTTCATGTCCATGAAGACGATCGAGAAGGAGTGCTGTTTCGCCAGCGTGAGCGCCTGCTCGCCGCTGTGCGCGAAGTGATACTCTCGTCTACGCGACGACGGGATGGCGTCCAAAGACGTCCGGATGCCGAAGCAGCAGATGGGATGGTCGTCGCAAACAAGGATCTTCTCGTTCGGGATATCGGTAGCCGGCACGCGCTCACTATAGAGCCGAGCCCTTCTTTACGTCTAGGCGACGACGATTCTCCTTTTTGGGTGAAGGGCGGGGCTCCGTCCACCGTTCGGACTCAGGGGCGGACGAGCCGAAGCGAGGCCATCATGCGCGCCGCTTTCGTCGCGTTTACCGATGGCGAATGCAGCACGCGCATGTCCATGAGGTAAACATCGCCCGCGCGGCCGCACATCTCGACGATCGAAATGGGCACGCCCCTGATTTCGCGCGGGCGCCAGAGATATTCCTTGTCCGCGCCGGCGCTTCCGAAGAGGGACGCGAAAATGGGATCTTCGCCAAGAATATTCCTTGCGGAGTTTCCCCGGGAGCCGGGCAAATAGGGAAGTTTGTGCGTGCCCGCCAGCGCCAGCGTCGCGCCTCCGCGCGACGCGACGTCGTCGATGAGCACGAAGGCCTGGACCGCCACGATCTCGTCCGCGGGGGTGGGCGTCTTGTCGACGTGCCAGTTGAGGCGGTCGAGGGACCAGGCTTCCTTGTGCGGAAAAGAAAGCAGCAGTTGGGGGTGGGGCCGGGCAGGTCGAAGCCAAGGGGAAGTCATGAGGGACCCCATGGCGGCGAGAAGCTCATCCGGGAAGAGGCGATCGAGCTCGGAGCCGATCTTCACCATCTGCTCGAGACGCCCGATTTGGCGGAAGATCGGCAGCGAGCGAAGCTTCGCGCTCGAAAGTTTTCCGCCCGCGCGCAGCCCGAGGCGGTCGAACTCGGCGAAGATCCGTTCCCGGATCGGGCCCGTTCGATTTTGGGGGAGCCGGCTCGAGAGCCGGACGACGCCGAGTTTCTCGAACTGCATCCTTTCGGGATCCGTGAGGAGCATGCTCGAATCCTAGCCGCCCTCGCGCGATGTCGTCGAGATGGGGAGCTCTCCGGAAGATCTTGATTCGTGTCTTCCGTTCCCGTAGGGTTACGATAAACCAAGCGAACGAGGAGGTGCCGTATGACAAAACAATCTTTCGATCGGGCCTCCGCTTCGCGCTGATCCCCAGTCCGAAGTTTCGGCGGGCCTTCGCCAACGAGTTTTTCGTTTTAGAAGGTTATCAAATGAAATTCGAAGTTCTGAATGCCGACGGCAGCGGCCGCGCTCGGCTTTTCGTGTTCCAAAATTATGGGCGGTCCTACGCCCTGCAACCGATTTGGCCCGATCCCGCGCGCAAGGACGCGAGCGCCGAGGATTGGGTCGCTCTCTACCGACAAGCCCTCGAACGCCTGCGGGCGGACGGGATGGCGGAGGCCGGCACCCGCGTCAGCGACATCCCCGAGTTCGCGGCGTTTCGCGAACGCTTGCCCGAGCTGGGTTTTCGTCGTCGCCACGTTCGCGTCGAGTACCGCGCCGAGCTCGAGAAGTTGCCCACTGACGAGGGCTCGCCGTTCACGTGGGAGTCGATGGCGCCGGCGGGGCCTTGGGACGAAGCGCGCGTCGTCGAGCTTCTGCGTAAAGTCGGCCGCGGTGATCCCGACTTCGACGTCGAAAACGAAGACGTTCTCGAAGTGCTGCGCGGTTACTTCAACGATCCCGAGCTCACGAACGATCCGGCCCACGCCCAGGTCGGGCGTCTCGAAGGCAAGTCAATCGCCTTCGTTTTCGCTCAGGTGGCGCCCAAGTCGGGTTGGTCGCGCATCACCTATATGGGGCTGGCCCCCGAGTGGCGTGGCCGCGGGCTGGGGAAATGGGTTCACCGCCGGGGCTTCGAGCTCATGCGCCGGCAGGGCGGCAAGCTCTACCACGGCGGGACGCTCGAACAGAACGCGGGGATGCGGGCGCTCTTTCTTTCGCACGGCTGCGCCGAGTTCCGGCGTCTTGAGGAGTGGGTATGCGCGCTTTGAGCACCGCGCGCCTCCGGATCGAGCCCATGGAGGCCGAGCACGCACCGGAGCTCTACGAGAAGTTTCGCGACCCGGCGCTCTACACCTGGATCTTGCGGACGCCACCCGAAGATCTCGCGAAGTTCCGGGAGGGCCTCGCTGCCGTCGAGGGACGGGCGTCCCCCGACGGCAGCGAGGCTTGGCTGAATTGGGTCGGCTTCGATCGCGTGAGCGGCGAGATCATCGGCACGGCCGAGGTCTCGCTCATCCACGCGACCTCGGCGTTTCACCTTGCCTACACGGTCTTTCGGCCGTTTCAGCGGCGAGGCTACGCGTACGAGCTCTGCGCCGCGGTCGTCGCGGAAATGACCGAGTCTTTCGGCGCCCGCAAGCTCATCGTCGAGATGGACGTGCGGAACCTGGCTTCGGTCCGACTGGCCGAGAAGTTGGGCGCCGTTCTTAGGGCCTTCAATCCGAAGGTGCAGATGCTCAAAGGCGAGTGGAGCGACGAGTTTCGGTACGAGAAGGATCTCTAGGCCTTGGCCCGGACTGGGGTAGCCCAGTCCGGGCCTCAAAGGGAGATTCGGGTGACGGCTCGTCGCGCGTGCACCTCTACGACGAAATCATTGGCCGGCTATGAGCGGTTTTCCGCGTTAGGGCCCGTGAAGTTGGATCCCGCCGCGGAAGACGGCTAGCGATCGAGATTGAGACGCCGGCGGTACCGTCGAAGCTCCTGCGTGACTTCGTCCGGCGCTTCGTACCCGCGACTGCCGGAGTAGAGCTCTCGAAGACTGGCCTCGAGTGCTTCGTAGCACGATCGTGCGGCGGGCACGTTCGGATACTGATCCAGGCAAGCGCGCCAGTAAGCACGCGAATACCCGAAAAAGTAATCGAGTTTCAAGGCTTCCTCGGCCGATCCAATCTCGTAAAGGGCGAGTGCGCGATCATTATCCTTCGATAGCTGTGGGAGGGCTTCCAGGAGAAGTCCGGAGTAGTAGAGCGCCTGGGGGATATCGAGGCCGCCCCCCCGCTTTCGATTTTCGGAGCCGATCCATTCGACTCGACGTGAAGCATCCGTTGGAATCGACCGCTGAGCGAGTCGCTTGAGAGACGTCCGCCAATCGAAAAGCTCGGCATTCCGCATCGAAAGTGGACTTTCGCGTAAGTAAGCCTCGATACGGCGTCGGGCGGCGTTGAGATCGCGTCGAACGCGAAGGTCGATCATGAGGGTGCGACGAAGGGCGGTTTGCACGGCGATTTCGTTCGGTTTCGATGAGCGAGCTTCCCGAAGCAGCTCGGCTTCGTAGAGGGCAAGCGCTTCCGCGTAGTTCCGTGTCGCGAAAAGAATTTCCGCTCTCTGAAGCGCGTTCCCTTCGAGTTGTTCGCCGCGAACTTCCCAGATCGGTCGCGGTGAATGAGGTTGCTGGGCGTGACAGGAAGCACACGCGGTCGGGATCGATTGGATCATCCAACGGGCATAATCTTCGGCGCCGTTCCGATTGGAGAGCCGCGCTTCCTTGACGTGGGCGATAAGGCTTCGGGCGGAAATTTGGTAGGGGGCGCCTTCTAAGTGCTTCAGGGTCTTGGCGTGCGAGAGCGCGCTTTCGATCGAGGCGAGTTGGGAATCGACCTCCGCGCGCAGGGCCGAAGACTTCGGTTCCGCCTCAGAGCGGACCATCAGCGACTGCAGCTCGAGGACGTGCGACGCGACCTGATACATGTCCTGCTGAAGGGGGCCGAGCTCGCGCGGCGCCTCGGCGATCGAAGTCTCCTTCGGCGTCTCCGGTAGGGGTCGACTCGAACAAGCCGCCAGTAGAAAGGGAGCGAGACGATGAATTCTTCTTCTTAACACGGTAAACCCTCCGTCCGATCCATCGTAGGCTTCGGGCGGGTTCCGCAAGATGATGGCCGTCATGTTCGGGCAATTTCTTGTTTCCTAACGGTCGCAGGAATCTCGGCAGTTTTGGGTGAGCGCAACGGACTTACAGTATGTCCGCGCTTCCCTCAGTTCCTTCCTCCAAGCCGAAGACGAGTTGAAGCGAGGGGTGAAGCTTTTGAGCTCGATCGTGCCTTTGAAGACGACATGTTTGCCCCCGGAAGTCGGGGTCGAAGTTTCGCTTCGAACGTAGCAAAAAGGATGCAAGGGGGCCGGCGAGGTGGGCTCCGGAGTCATCGACTCTTGTCCTTCGGGATCGAGGACCGCTTTTCCGATGCTGTTTTGCGTGAAGGCTCGGCTCGGACAAGGTCTAAACCAGCCCCCATCGGGCCGGCCAACAAGAGGACGGCGGGCAGTATTCTTAGCGGACTTTGACGGAGGCCTGCGCGCCGAAGGGCGAGGAGACAGTCACAAAGCGGCCGTCTCGCGGAGGATCTTTTCCATCGCTTTGCCCCTCGCGAGCTCATCGATCAGCTTGTCCAAGTAGCGGATCTTCCGCATGAGGGGATCTTTGACTTCTTCCACGCGTACGCCGCAAACGACGCCCGTGATGAGCGAGACTTTGGGATTCATTTTGGGGGCCTTCGCGAAGAAGGTCTCGAAGTCGACCTCCGCCTTGATCTGCTTGGCGAGCCCGGCGGCGGTATAGCCCGTCAGCCAGCGGATAACCGCGTCGACCTCGGCCTTCGTGCGCTTTTTACGCTCGGCCTTCTGAACGTAGAGAAGGTAAACGCTCGCGAAGCTCATTTTGTAGATCCGGTGCGACATCCCATGATTCTCGCATAACGTCGAAGGGCGAGGAAGGAGCCGCGGCCCCTTCCTCGCCCTTCGAAGGCGTTAAGATCGCAAGATCAAAGCTTGCTCAGGTCGATCTTCTTCACCTTGCAGGTGGGTCGGCCCTTCACGACGAGCTTGCCGTCCGAAGAGAACGTGATGGAGTGAGCGCAGCTGACGATCGCGGATTCGACTTGGTGCCGATAGGCTCCGTTCTGGGTGGAACCGGTGAAACAGGCCTTGGTCGCGAAGTAGTCGGCCGCGTAGAGCAGAATGCCCGAACCACGGTCTTGGCTGAAAGATTCGGCGCTGATCTTGGCGATGCGGTAGTCGAAGACGGCCGGGCCCAGGTCGCCGCAGCCCTCCGCTTCGGCCTTCTCTTTGGAGGTCGAAGACTTGAACTTTGCCAGGGCGACTTGCTCGAGGTTGCCCTCGCGGCCGGCCTCGAGAATCTTGGCGGTGTCGGGACCCGGAGCGGCCCAAGCGGAAAAAGACATCGCGGTCACGATCAGGGTCGAATAGAAATACTTCATAAGTGCCTTTCCTTGGTAATGAGTCGTCTCGGGCTCTGCAAAAACTTGGCCTCGAGACACGGTCTTAAGGTTCAAGACCTTGGCCGCATTCGACCGTCCAATCGGTTTTCACCGAAGAGCGTTTTTGGGCGTGCCAACGTGCTAGGGTTGTTCGATGCGACGCTCCGATTCCCTCCGGCTGAAGAAGTACCTCAAACTGAGTTCCGAGTTCGCCCGTATCAAGGACCGCGATCTGCTCGTCCTCCTCAAGAAGAACGAAATCCGGTCGGGGTGGGGTTCGAACCACGCGTTCACGTTGGCCGGGGAGCGGGTCTTCGCCAAGAAAATTCCCCTCACTCGCCTTGAGCAAGCGAAGGCCTTCGACACGAGCAATCTCTTCGACTTGCCGCTCTACTATAACTACGGCGTCGGCTCGGCGGGCTTCGGCGCCTACCGTGAGCTCGTCACGCATATCAACACGACGAACTGGGTGCTCGACGGCAAGCACGCGAGCTTTCCGCTCCTATACCATTACCGGATCGTACCCCGGACCGCGAAGCCCGGGGCGCTCGATCTCGCCAAACACCGTGCCTACGTCAAGCGATGGAACGACAGTCGGGCCATCGATCGCTACATCCGTGAGCGAAGGCAATCCGAGTTCGAGATCGTTCTGATCCTCGAGCACTTTCCCGAAACGCTGGCGCGTTGGCTGCCGACCCATACGCAGCGCGCCCAGGCGATTTCCGACGAAGTCGGCGAAACGCTTGAGTTCCTGCGGAGTCAGGGCATCCTGCACTTCGACGCGCACCTGCAGAACATCGTGACGGACGGGCGCCGCTTCGTGCTTTCGGACTTCGGCCTCGCGCTTGATCGGAGGTTTCATCTGTCGGCGCCGGAACGGGCTTTCTTCCGTCGGCACTCCCATTACGACTTCGTCGAGTTCGTCGGTTGCATGGGCTTCGAGCTCGAATCCGCTTACCGCAAGCTTCTCCCGGCCAAGCGGGCCGTCGTCGATGGCCTCGTCGGTGCCTTCGATCCGGACGACTGGCGCGGCCGTCAAGCCGCGTTTCTCGAGAATCTGGATCGACTCAAGGCAAAGAGGGTCTTCGGGGTCGCGCCATCCTACTACCGCTACCTCGAAAAGAACCGGCGGGTGATTTTGTTGAGCAACGACTTCTTCTACCGCCTGGGGCGGAACCCGCGGAAGGACACGAAGTTCGACGACGAGCTCGCCAAGCGCCTGCTGGCGCGTTGAACGCTAGTTCTCGCGCTTTCCTTCGAACATCGTGTTTTTGCGTGCGTTGAAAGATATCGTGGTGTCCGGTTTATTAGGGAAGGTATGAAACTCACGCCGGAACAACTCAAGCGCATCGACGATATCGGTCGATCCATCGAGAAGGCCGACTACGTCTCGGCGTTGCGAAAGGCCGAGGCTTTCTATCGCGAGAATCCCCGGCACGTCGCCGCGCGCGAACGCTACGCGACGATGTTGGCTGACGCGGCTCTCTATACGAAGCTCCCCGGACGGGAACGGATGAAGGCCAAAGCGATCCGCATCTTGCGCGAGCTCTTGCGATCTCTGCGAGGCGTGCCGTTCGGGGTCCGCGGCAGCATCCGTAACGAGTACTACTACCACACCGGTCAGTACTTGAAGCAATACCGTTTGGGAATCGAGCTCGTGCGTAAGGGCGACAAGTCTTCGTATTTTTCGCAAGGCGTGGGTGCGTCCTGGTACGCGTTCGAGCTCATGCATAAGGGCCAGGTTGCTCGCGGGCGCCGTTGGGCGGAAGTCTCGGTGCTGGCTTGGGGCCGACATCTCAAGTTCGAGGCGAACTACTACTATCCCTACGTGAATCTCGCTTTCGCCCACGGAATCTTGGGCCGCCTGGACGAGATGGAAAAGCACCTTGTTACGGCGGCTCGGCTCGCGAAGAAGTCCCGCAAGCACCACGAGTTCAAAAAAGTACGCGATCTGATCGCGAGTTTACCTAGTTCTTGAGCTTATAACCCGTCCGGAAGATGTAGGTGATCGCGGCCAGGCACGCGAGCATGAACGCGAGCGTCATGCCCAGGCTCAGCCCGATCGAGACGTCGGCCGTGTCGTAGAAGCTCCAACGGAATCCGTTCACGAGATACACGACGGGGTTCAGGAGCGTGAGCTTCTGCCAGAAGGGCGGCAGCATGTGGATCGAGTAAAAGCTTCCGCCCAGGAAGGTGAGGGGCGTGATGACCATGAGCGGGATAAGCTGAAGCTTGTCGAAGCCGTCGGCCCAGATGCCGATGATGAAGCCGAACAAGCTGAAGGTCACCGAAGTCAGGATCAAGAAGAGCAGCATCCAAACGGGGTGGGCGATCGTGTACGGCACGAAGAGCCGGGCCGTGAGCAGGATCGTGAGCCCGATGAGGATAGACTTCGAGGCGGCCGCGCCGACGTAAGCAAGCACGGCTTCGAAGCCCGAGATGGGCGCCGACAGGATCTCGTAGATCGTGCCGGAGAACTTGGGCATGTAGATGCCGAACGAGGCGTTCGAAACGCTTTGGCTCAGCACCGAGAGCATGGTGAGGCCCGGCACAATGAAGGCCCCGTAGGAGACGCCGTCGATGCTCTGCATCTGCGATCCGATCGCCGATCCGAAGACCACGAAATAGAGCGAGGTCGAAACGACGGGCGACGCGAGGCTCTGCCAGAAACTGCGGAAAAAGCGCGCCATCTCGAAACGGTAAAGGGCCAGGACGCCGTAGTAGTTCATCGTTGGTGGGCTCCCACGAGGTTCACGAAGATATCTTCGAGCGAACTCTCTTTGGTTTGGAGGTCCTTGAAATCGATGCCGAGGTCGCCGATCTTGCGGATGATCTCGGCGATGCCGGTGTGCTCGGCGCGAGTGTCGAAGGTGTAGACGAGGCTGAGCCCGTCGGCCGCGAGGCTCAGGCGCGGATCCTCGAGCGAGGCCGGCATCGCGTCGAGCTTCACGCTGAGCGAGAGCGTGAGTTCCTTCTTGCCGAGCTTGCGCATGAGCGTCGCCTTGTCTTCGACCAAGATGATCTCGCCCTTGTTGATGACCCCGATGCGGTCGGCCATCTCCTGCGCCTCCTCGATGTAGTGGGTCGTCAGGATGACCGTCACGCCGCCGCGCCGGAGCTCGCGCACCATGTTCCACATGTCGCGACGAAGGGCGACGTCGACGCCCGCGGTGGGTTCGTCCAGGAAGAGCACCTCCGGGTCGTGCGAAAGCGCCTTCGCGATCATCACCCGGCGCTTCATGCCGCCGGAGAGCCGGCGGATCATCGTATCTTTCTTGTCCCAAAGGGAGAGGGTCTTCAGGATCTCTTCGATGCGGGCCGGATGGGGCGCCTTGCCGAAGAGTCCGCGGCTGAGCGAGACGGTCGCCCAAACGGTCTCGAAAGTGTCGGTCGTGAGCTCCTGCGGGACGAGGCCGATCATCGTGCGCGTTCGGCGGTAGTCCCGCACGATATCGAAGCCGCCGGCCGTCACGCTCCCGGCGCTCGCGTTCACGATGCCGCAGATGACGCTGATGAGCGTGGTCTTGCCCGCCCCGTTCGGCCCGAGCAAGGCGAAGATCTCTCCGCGCCGGATATCCAGGTCCACGTTCTTCAGGGCAGAGAAGCCCGTGGCGTAGGTCTTCGAGAGCCCTTTGACCGAAACGACGAAGTCGGATGCCATCCGACCTCTATAATCCGAAACTCGGGCGATTCACGGGTTTTTTCGGGCCGCTCGGCGGGGGCTTGTTCTAGCTCGTTCCACACTTTGTTGATCGAAGCCGCATCGGGATCCCGAAGCCTCTGTTACGATGAACGAGGGAAATGGGGAAACAGGGGCAAATGGAAGTTCCGAGTTACCGCGCGCTTTTGCGCGACGAACTCCGTAGTCGCGCGAAAGCTAATCCGTCGTATTCGCTGCGCGCCTTCGCACGGGATCTTAGAATCGATCCGTCCCAGCTTTCCGGCGTCATGAGGGGCTCGCACGGGCTTTCCCTGACGCGCGCCCGGCGGATCGCAAAGTCGCTCGGCATGCCGCCCGACCGAGCGGATGATTTTTGTGATCTCGTTCAGATGGAAGACGGGCGGAGCCCGCTCCTGCGAAGCCTGGCCCGCTCGCGCGTGGAAGCCCGCTCTTTCGAAGTCCGCACGCTTCAGGACGACGTTTTCCGCGTGGTGGCGGATTGGCAGCACTTCGCGATCCGCGAGCTCTGCGGCTTGTCGACCTTTCGGGCGACCCCGAAGTGGATCGCCCGGCGACTCAACATCGCCGAGCTTGAGGCTCGGCAGTCCTGGGCGCGACTCGTGCGCCTGGGGCTCGTGGTCAAGGACGCGGCCGGTCGTTGGATCTCGGAAGGGTACGTTGCGACGACCGATGGCGTTCCCTCCGCCTCGATCCGCAGCTTCCATTCCCAAGTTCTCGAGAAAGCGCGCCGATCCCTGGCCGAAGACGACATCGGGACGAAGAGTTTTTCGAGCGTGTTCTTCGCGCTTCACTCCTCCCAGGTCGACGAGGCAAAGCGAAAGATCGTCGATTTTCGGCGCGCCTTGAAACGAGAGCTCGCCGAGGCGCGAAGTCTCCAGCGGCTTGGGGCTCCGGATCGTTTGTATTGTTTGAATATCCAGTTGTTTGGACTGGATCGAAACGAAGCTTCCCGAAGATCCAAGGAGAAATCATGAAGGTCAACATTTTCACTCTTCCGTTGCTGTCGCTGCTCTTTACGGCGTGCGCGACTTCGGAGCCGGCGTGGCGAAATCCCGCGGCGGCGGGCGATGGCAGCGAAGTCGGCACGGGGGAACAACCCAAGCTCTTCGCGGAGAACGTTCAGTTCTGGGCCGACCACTCTAAGACCGAGGGATTGTCCGAGCTCGGCGACTTCGTCGCGGAAACTTCGACGGGGGACGTCGAAGAGCTCGACCTGGTGGCCTTTCGCGCACTCAAAGCGGAGCTCGCCAAACTCAGTCCTCCGCCGACCTACGTCAAACTCGACAAGAATCACAGCTACTTTGCGGCCAGCGTGAAGGGTTGCTCCGTGGCCTGCCTGGAGCTTCTGCGCAAGTCCGCTCCCACCATGGGTTTCCGAAGCATCTCGGTCGATCCTTACTCCGAAAAACAGTTCATCGGTGCAACCAAGTTCTCTTCGGGCCTGAGGAAGGCCGTCGAAGCTCGGAACGCCGAAGAGGTCAACCGGGTCCTCTTTCGATCGACCTACGGCAAATTTCTCAAGCTCGAAGGCTTGGATGCGGTCGCGATCGAGCAGGTCTTCCTTTCCTCCGACGGGCCCGACATCGTGGAGTCTTACGACTATATCGATGGGCTCATCGATCTGGTTCGGAAGAAGCACGACATCAACACGATTCGAACCGGAGCTTACAGCGAGTTGGGGCAAGTGCCCGCCGTTCGTGAGGCCGTCAACCGGCTCTATCTCGGGGCAAAGCTGGAAGAGCCGACCGTGGCCAACGGTGACTACCTCCTGAAGGGCAACCGCTTCGCGACGCACGCCGGGCCCTCCACGCAATACTACCGGGTTCCCGCGCGCATGACGGCGCTTGAGTACCTCTTGATCAAAAATCATATCACCGAACGGAATCGTCGCGATGGCAAGGAAAGCATCGCCATCGAACTGGACCCGAACCCTCGGGATCCGACCAAGCCCTTCGTCTGGAAGCGTCGTTAGCTCGGAGCGGCTCTCAGGGCTTTCGGGTGAAAAGTCTGCGAAGAGCGCCCAGGCAACCGGGCGCCCCCGTATCCGCGGGCAGCGAAAAAGGCGCCAGGGCGATTTGCTCGGGCGTCGGCGCACGGCCCATTTCTCGGAAGTAGTTCGCGTAGCGTTGGCCGAGCGCTTCCGGGTTGAGGTCGGTCTTGGCGAAGGCTTCGAGCTTCACCCGGGTCTTCCGTTGTCGGTTGAAGTCGAGGCGGCCTTCCAGGGTCTCGAGCTGGGCCAGGAAGACGTCCACGTTGCGCTGGGGCAGGACGTTTCGCAGCTCCCAAACCTGATCGCGTAACGAGACGGCGAACTGCTTCTTGCGGTCGTAGGCCCAGGTGTCGCCGTCGCGCAGTAGCGCCTCCGAGAGGGATCGGATGAAATCCTCGAGACTCGTCGCGGGCTCCTGGTCGAAGCGCGCGATCGCCGCGGAGACGGCGGCCTGCGCGTTCGCGTCGAGCTCGGCCACGGCCCGGCCGTTGCGGTTCCCGGCAAAGCCCAAGACGCCGTCGAAAAGCCATCGGTTGTTTTCGAAGTCGACGTAAGCGTCGCGCGCGAAGGTCGCGTTGCCGTCGAAGGTCGAGGCCACGCCCAAGTTCAAGTGTCCACCCCCGAAGCTCTCTTCGGGCCGCAGCCCCGCTTCCGCCATGACGTCGAAGATGTCCGCCTGGAGCAAGGCTTTGCGTTCGCGGAATTCGATGCGGGTGGAAGGCTTCGTGATGACTTCCTTGACGGCGGGGTCCGAGAGCACCTGAAACCAGAATCCGTCTTCGTACTCGACGCGAATCGGATAGACCCCCTGGGGATCCGTGCGGTCCAAGTAACGAACCCGGCATTGGGGCTCGCGGGCGCAGCGAGCTTCGTAGAGCCCAAAGAGTCTTGCGTTATGCCCTTCTTGAAGGTCGCGATACTTCTTCCAAGCGACCTGGTCTCGATCGGATTTGAGAACTTCGTTTCGGGCCGCGGTCAGCTCCGGGTTGGAAAAGGTGAACTCCGGCCCCCAGCTCGGTGGCCAGGCCAGGCTCGTCGCGTTCACGAGGAACGCGAGTCCCGCCAAGACGCCACGCGCAACGAGGCCTAAGCTCCGAAAACCCGCCATGAATTCTTTTCGGCCGACGTGAAGAAAATCCTAAGCGCGGGGCGGGGCCGACCGTTAGGATGGGCGCGATGGAAGGATCGAGCGATCTCGCGACCCCGGCCGAGTTCGGGGACATTCTCGCTTCGTGGGCGCTCGACGCGGACTTCGAGGCCCTCCGGAGCTCTTGGCACCGGGTCTTTCGGGCGCGTCGGAATGGCGAGCTCGTCTACTTGCGTCTGACGCCGCTCCCCCGGCGACCCGACGAAGTGCGGGCCGAGCTGGAATGGATGGAAAGCCTTCGGGCTCAAGGGCTGCCGGTGGTCGGCGTTTGCCGCAATCGCTCGGGCGAGAATTTCGAGCTTCGGCGTCTTCGCGCCGGCGAAGTCGGCGTCAGTTGCTTTGAGGCCGCGCCGGGTCGCCTGACCGAGAAAGGCCGGGATTATCGCGAGCCCGTCGTCGAAAACTGGGCCCGCCTTCTGGCCGGGCTGCACGAGCACGCGCGGAGTTTCGCGCCCCGGCACCCCACGGCTCGACGCCGTCCGTGGTTCGAGGATTCCGTGCTCAAGATCGCGCTCGAGGCGGCCCGCGATTCCACGGAACCCGAGGCCGCGCCCTTTCGGAAACTCGTGGACCGCTTTCGCGAGCTCGGCCGCACGCGACCCGTTCTGCTTTCGCATGCCGATCTGCACTTGGGCAACTTGAGCGTTACCCCGGACGACGCGCTTCACGTCTTCGACTTTGACGATGCCTGCTACCATTTTCCCGAGCACGACGTGGCGGTGGCGCTCGTCTCCATCCGAAAGGCGGCCTGGGAATTGCCGGGACGCGTGGACGCGCCCGCGCTCGAAGCCGCTCTCCTTCGTCACTACGGTCGGCCGCTCGCGGATCTGGATCTTTGGTGCGCCTACCGTATCGGCCTGAGTTACTTTTGGGCCCTCGGGAGCGCGCGGGCGGGCGCCTTCGACGAAGAGCGCCTCGCTTGGTTACGAAAGTCCACGCCTTGGTGGAAGGCGCAGTTCGGATCCCTCACGAAGGCGACGTAAAGTCTCGGGGGAATTCGTCCGATCTAGACGCATGGGAATGTCTTGGCGCCCGTCGTGGAGAACTCTCGGCGGGTGGCTCCTCTCGACCTTGGCGATCGCCAAAGCCCAGGCCGGCCCCGATCGCTCCCGAAGTCTTCCCGAAGGTGGGAATGACTGCTTCGAGCGGCCCACGGACTCGCAACGGGATTCCATCGCAAAGTATCTAGCCTCCGAATATGCGATCGCCGGGGCGGATTCCGTCGGCCGGCAAAACATCTGTCGCTTCGCCCAGATGCTGACGGAGGACCCGAAACTCCGAAGTTGCGCGGACGTCTACGCCCGGAAGGGACAAGCGTTGGCGGCCTTCGGACTTTCCGATTCCGGTCCTCCCTCGGATGCGGAGCCCTTGATGAAGACGCTTCAGATCGCGAAGAACCCGAATCCCGACGGAAGCTATGGACCGGACTTTCTGTCCCACGACGAGTTCATGGCGATCAACGACTACACCTACCGCTCGGGTTTTCGCGATATGAACATCTACTTGCGCGCGGACCGAAAACCCGTCTCTCCGGCGATGGAGGCGAAGGTGAGTCGTTTGATCGCGGCTCTCGACAAGATAAAGCATCCCAAGAAGGGCCCGGTTTACCGGGGAACCCGTTTGCCTCCCGAGGTCCGCGCCGCACACAAAATCGGTGCCGTCATGACCGAAAAGTCCTTTACCAGCACTTCTTACGTGAGCACGGGAGCGCATCCCGGCCGCGACAAGTTTCTCATCTACAACGCGACGGCCAAAGGCATCAGCGCCTACGCGGGTACGACCGTGGAAGGCGAGGGCTACACCATCGAGAACGAGCGGGAAGTGCTCTTCCCGCCGCAGACCCGCTTCTTCGTGATCGACATTCTCCGCGAGCATCCTTCGTTGAAGGAATACCGCAGCGGCCAGGGGCTCCACTACACCCTGGCCGAGATGCTCCCCTGCGAATAGACCGCTCGGCATAAAGTCTGCCCTGCGAGTCGCACCTGCCGCGCATGGGACCCGTGAGCATCGCGGGTCCCATGCGCGAGTCCAGCGAGATGTCGACCCCCGTGAAGGGGCCGCGGCCGGGCAGGGCGATATTCGCTTCGGGCGAAGTCGCTTCGACGTAGAGGCTGTTCTTCTTAAACTTTTCGGGGGAACCCACCACCAGGCGGGGAGAATCAATGAGCCAAGTTGAAACTTGGCGGAGACGGTGAGACTCGAACTCACAAGCCATTGCTGGCGGCAGATTTCGAATCTGCTGGATTACCAATTATCCTACGTCTCCGTAAGGGCTACGGGGGGCGGTTTTCGCAGACTTCCCGAAACTCGTCAAGCGCGGCTTCGGGCCACGCAAGCCTCGGAAAGCTCTGCTATAGTTCGGGCCACTCTATGCAGCCCGATACTCAAAGGCAGTGGTTCGTTTACTTTAAAGAAAAAGAGATGGGTCCCTTCTCGGAAGCCGAGGTTCGGGCCAAGCTCGCGAGCCGCGATCTGGACGATACGGCCTATCTCTTTACCGAGGGCATGACGGACTGGACGCTCGTCCAGGAACTGGCCCTCTTTAAGCCGATCGACCAAGCGGCCGAGGTCCCCAAGGCGGCTTCGACGACGGCGACGCCACCCGCCCAAACGACCCCGGCGCAGGCCACGGGCCCGACGACTTCCCCGTCGGCGGCGGCTCCGCAAGCGACGGCTTCCGTCGCGAAGACGGGTTTCGGCTCGTCCATGGGCGAGAAGTCCGCCTCGGGCGTGCACACGAACTCGGCCGCCCAAGCGGCCCGCGCGGCCGCGGCTTCGGCGGCCAAGGGCGCGAGCTCGACCGAGGTCCGCACGGCCTCGGAGCCCACGCAGAAACTCGACGTCGCGCAGCTCGGCGCCGCGACTCCGTCCACGACGGCCACCGCGACCCCGACGGCTTCGGCCGCGGCTTCCGAGCCGGCCGCTCCGGCTCCGGAAAAGACGCAGAAGACGGGTCGTAGTCTCTTTTCGTCTTCGAAGCCCCGTCCCAAGTGGACGACCCCGCTCTTGTTCGCGCTTCTGGCCGCTTCGGCCGGCTACTACTGGTGGGACCAGAATCAATTGATGCCGCCGCGTGAGCGCGGGGACGAGACTTCGGCGCCGAAGCAAGCCCCCTCGCCCGTCGCGCCGCCGGCCGCGAGCAAAGACATCGTTTGGACCGAGCTCCTGGCCGCCCGCCAGGCGCAGGGCACCGAGGCTCCCTTCCGCTTGGACGCGAAGGCCATCAGCGGCACGCGTCCCATTCTGCTGGGCGCTCTCGCGACGAGCCTCAAGGCCGACTACATCCACGTCATGATCTTCCCCGACGACGAGCGCAGCCTGCTGCCCGTCGCCCGCGTTTGGTACTTCCTCGTGCCCGTCATCGACGGGCTCTTCTCGGTGGGGCCCCTCAACGTGGACGGCGAGCCGCTTCCGGCGGGAACCTACCACGTCATGATCGCGCACAAGGGCACCTTCCTGGGCGAAGCCGGCTTCGAGCACGGGACCTGGCCGACCGCGGCCGAGCTCGCGCCGATCCAGGCCAAGCTCGAGCAGGATCGTGCGCTGCTCGCGCAAAAAGAAAAAGCCGCCCTCGAGTCCAAACTGCAGCAGGTCCAAAACGCCGCGCAGCAGCTCGAGATGCTGGGGCGCTCGGCTTTGCAGGGCAAAACCTCGCGCAAAACTTGGCTCGGCGGCGCGCAGGCTTGGCGCACGGCCTTCGTGGCGGCGCTCGAAGAGCAGCGTAAGATCGTCGTGAGCCCGACTTTCTTCCGTCGCGAGCAAAGCCAACTCTACGAACTCATGGACGAGCTCTACGCTCTCCATAACTCGCTCGACCGTGCTTCGCAGGGAACGCCGGCGGCCTTCCTGAAAAACGAGAAGCCCGGGGTCGGTGAGCGTTGGGCCTCCTTCCGCAAGAACCAAGAGGCCCTCGCGGGCGCCCTGCGCGTCCTGGACGGGTCGGTTCCGAGCGAGCGCATTCGTATCGACCGCGAAGCCCTCAAGAAACAGTTGGAGTCGCAGCATGACTAAGAAAAAGAAAAGCGGCGAAGAAGAGAACGCCCTTCCTCCGTTGCCCACGGAAGTCGAGACCCTCGTCGTGGGCGGCGGTCCCGCGGGCCTCGCGGCCTTCGACGCGCTGACGGGCGAATCCAAGCTCCTTCTCGAGTCGGGCGATCGTTTGGGCGGCGCCGCGCAGACGGGGCTCCATCTGCGCCCGGCCCAAGCGGGCGAAGCCGCCTACGCTCCGTTGCGCGTTCGTTGGGACCGCAAGTGGACGCCGTCGGAAGAAGTCGATTGGAAAGACAAGGACTGGGCCTACCCGGTTCCGCAATGGTCGCTCTACTTCGGGCAAAGCCTGGCGATCTGGAACGCCGACGTGCTCGTCGCCGTGGAACGCGACCCGGCCCTTTGTCGTTTGGGCGCGCCCGTGAGCGCGATCGACGCCGTCGTGGGCGAGTCCACGAAAAGCCTGTGGAAGCTCCGCACGCCCGAAGGCGAAGTCGTGGCCTCGCACGTGATTTGGGCCGCCGGCATGACCGCGTTCCAGAACGCCTTCGGCAAGATCGAAGCGCAACGGCTCATGACCGCGAACCCGGCCTACGTCGCCGACGCGGCCGACGTGCGCGGCGGGGTCGGTCTCGACCTCGTGCTCGCGGAAGCGCCGAGCTTCGAAGAGGGCTTCGACGCGGGCGCCGTCTTCGGCTTACCCGTTCGTCACGGCGGCAAGCTCTACCTTTGCCTGGGCGTCGTCGTTCCTGACGGCGCGGCCGGGGAAATCCGCACGCTCACGCATCTGCCCGACGAGATGCTCAAGGACGCGAAGGAAATGTCGTCCTTTCAGAAGTCCATCCGTCGGACCCTCAAGATGATCACGGCCGACGAAAAGCTCGAGGTCCGTACGGAGCGCTGCTTCGTTTCGGCCCGGGTCGCCGGTCACGTCTTGGGCACGCCGTGGTTGCTCAAAGGTTCGGAAGACGGGTCCCTTGTTTTCGTAGGAGAGGAAAGTGTCGGAAGTTCCGAGGCTCCTGCCGGAGCCCACTCGCTCGGGCTACACGCCTAGTTTCGACGGCACCCGGATCTACTGGGAGCTCCACGAAGCGCCCGAGGGGGCGGAGGACCTCCCGCCGCTGGTCTTCTGCTACGGACTCGTTTGCAGCGTCAATCAATGGCGCGCGCAAGTCGAGCGCTTTCGCACCGAACGAACGTGCTTGCTGCTGGACTACCGCGGCCATCACCGCAGCGGCACGCCCAAGGATCGTCGTCTCATGAACATCAGCGCGTGCGCGCGCGACGTGGCCGCCGCCGTTCGCGAGGTCGACTTGGCGCCGGCGCACGTCTGGGGCCATAGCCTGGGCTGCAACGTGGGGCTCGAGTACGCGCTCGCGTTCCCCGAGCAGGTCCGCTCGCTCGTGCTTTTGAACGGCACGACGGAAAGTCCCTTCAAGGGCATGTTCGGGACGGATCTGCTCGAGAAGGTCGTGGATCCGCTCTTCAAGGCCTACGCGGGTCACGAAGACGTCTACCACGCGGTTTGGTCCGTGCTCATGAGCAAGCCCGAGGCCGTGGCCTTCGTCGCCAAGCTCGGCGGCGGTTTCAACGCCGACGCTTCGACGGCCGAGGACATCGAAACCTACGCCCGCGCCGTCGTGAACGTCTCGCCCGAGACTTTCTTTCCGCTCATCATCGAGCTCGCCAAGGGCAGCACGGCGGGCATCTTGCCCAAGATCAAGACCCCCGCTTTCGTCATCGCGGGCGGCAAGGACCGCGTCACGCCCCCGCGCGAGCAAAAGCTCATGGTGGCGGCGCTCTCGGGCGCCCAGTATCTCGAGGTGCCCACCGGCTCGCACAACGTGCAGCTCGACTTCGGCGACTACGTGAATATGAAGGCCGAAGAGTTCTGGGGCCGTCTCGACCTGGATTCGCCGTCCAAGCCCGTGTAGCCTCGGCGCTGAAATGAGCTCCCCGAGAAAACTCAGCCTTTCGGGCATCAAGTCGACGGGTATCCCGCACCTCGGGAACTACCTCGGCATGATCAAGCCCGCGATCGACCTGCAGTCCACGCACGAGACGATCTACTTCATCGCGAACCTGCACGCCCTCACGACGGTCCGCGATCCCGTGGCTTTGCGCCGTGATACTTTTGATGTCGCGGCGACTTTCTTGGCCTGCGGCTTCGATTCCGCGAAAGGGATTCTCTTCGCGCAGTCCGACGTTCCCGAAGTCACCGAGCTCACGTGGTATTTGAGCTGCGGCGTTTCGATGGGGGATCTCTTCCGCGCGCACGCTTACAAGGCGGCCGAAGAGAAGGGCGAGGAGGGTCAGCTCAACCACGGCGTCTTCTCGTACCCCGTCCTCATGGCGGCCGATATCCTGCTCTACGATTCCGACGTCGTGCCCGTGGGTAAGGACCAGGTCCAGCACATCGAGATGGCGCGCGCGATCGCGAAGCGTTTCAACTTCCACTTCGCGCCGAGCGAGAAGGCGCCCGTGCTCAAGGAGCCGCTCGAGCTCGTGCAGCCCGACGTCGCCGTCGTGCCGGGCATCGACGGCCGCAAGATGAGCAAGAGCTACGGCAACGGCATCGAGCCGCTGCTGCCGGCGAAGGACGTCAAGAAGCAGGTCATGGCGATCGTGACGGATTCCAAGGGGCTCGAAGACCCCAAGGACCCGGAGACCTGCCATATCTTCGCGCTCTACAAACTGTTCGCGTCGCCCGCGGAAGTCGCGGCGATGGCCGAAAAATACCGCGCCGGCGGTTTCGGCTACGGCCACGCGAAACTTGCCTTGCTCGAGAAGATCGAAGCGACTTTCGCCGGGCCGCGCGCGCGTTTCGAGGAACTGCGTCGCAACCCGTCGGAAGTCGAGGCCGTGCTCAAGGACGGCGCGCGTCGCGCGCGTGAACGCGCCTTGGTCGTTTTGGAGCGCGTTCGCCGCGCCGTGGGGGTTCGATGAAAGTGACCGTGTTTCCGAAGCGTTCGAAGGTCGATAAATCTGTCACGCCGGAACCCATCAAGAATCCTCTCGCTCGCTTCGGCATCCTGGGTCTCGCCTCGGGTTTTGGCCTCGGTTACGCGCCCTTCGCGTCGGGCACCTTCGGATCGGTTTTGGGCATCCCTTTCGGACTTTTCATCATGCGGCTCTCCGATCCGTGGGCGCTCGGCGTGACGGCGGCCTTCTTCGTCTTGGCTTCGCTCATCTCGGATCGCGCGGGTCGCCACTGGGGCCAGATGGACTCGGGTCGCATCGTGATCGACGAAATCCTCGGGCAGGCTATCGCGATGATGGGTTTGCGCGCCTACGCGAATCCGGAGAACATGCTGCCGCCCGTCGCCTGGGTACTCATCTCCTTCTTGCTTTTCCGGGTGCTCGATATCTTGAAGCCGTATCCCGCGCGCAGCTTCGACCGCATCCCGACGGGTTGGGGCGCTGTACTTGACGACGTCGCGGCGGGGCTCTACGCCGCGCTCTTCCTGATGGGCTTCTCCAAGATCGCCGGAGACATGCTGAGCTAAGCTCGCAGCGGAGGCCGTCAAACCGAGCTTAAAGTGTAAGCGGCCGTCGGATCGCCGTCGCTTGCTTGGTCGCGCCGCCGAGCTTTTTGCGTCACAATGATGGGATGTTTTCGCTTGGACCCGTCGAAACCCTTGCCGCGGCCGCGCTGACGCTCATCTTCGGTCAGTTTCTCGTTCGACGGATCCGCTGGGCCGAACGCTACAACCTGCCGGCGCCGGTCGTGGGCGGTCTTATCGTGGCGCTCGCGATGTGGGGGCTGCGCCAGGGCGACACGCCCGCGATCAACTTTGACAAGGTCTTCCAGTCGCCCCTTATGGTCGCCTTCTTCGCGGCCATGGGCTACAGCGCCTCGCTCGAGACCTTGCGCAAAAGCGGGCGGCTCGTGGCGCTCTACTTGGCCGCGTGCACGGTCGTGCTCGTGTTCCAGAACTTCCTCGGCATCGGCATCGCCAAGGCCTTCGGGCTTTCGCCGCTCTTCGGCATCCTGACGGGATCGGTTTCGCTCGCGGGCGGCCCCGGGACGGCCCTCGCGTTCGCGGACTCCTTCGAGAAGGCGGGCGTCGAAGGCGCCGCCGTCCTGGGCCTCGCCGCCGCGATGGGCGGCATCCTGATGGGCGGGATGGTGGGAGGTCCCGTCGGCACGCGTCTCATTCGCGATCTCAAGCTCAAGCCTTCCGGCAAGACGACGATCGCCGCGGCGACGCCCACGCACCCCGAACCGGGGATCGACGCCGGGCAGTTCCCCATCGAGAAGGCCACCATGCTCGAGGGCGGGCTCTTCCGCCACGGCGTCGCGCTGCTGCTCATGATGTGGGTCGGTTCTTACATCAGTCTCGGGCTGCAGAAGCTGGGCGTGACGCTGCCGAGCTACGTGGGGGCGATGTTCCTCGCTTCGGTCGCGCGCAACGTCGACGACAAGACGGGTCGTTTGCGGCTGGACCCGGCGTGGTTCGAGGCGCTCGGTGGTTTCGCGCTGAGCCTTTTCCTGGCGATGTCGATGATGACGCTCGCCCTGTGGCGCCTGGCGGCGGCGGCGGTGCCGTTGCTCGTCGTGCTCGTGGCCCAGGCCGTCTTCGCCGTGATCCTCTCCACGACGATCATGTTCCGCCTCTCCGGGCGCGACTACGACGCGGCCGTGATGGCCGGGGGCTTTTTGGGGTTCATGCTCGGCACGACGGCGAACGCGATGGCCAACATGGACGCGCTCACGAAGCGCTACGGCCCCGCGCCGCGTGCCTACGTCGTGGTGCCGCTCGTGGGCGCGTGCTTCATCGACTTCACGAACGCGCTCATGACCTCGATCATGATGAACTTCTTCAAGTAGGCGAGGAGCGGCTAAGTCGGCGTCGCGAGCCGACCGTCGACGAGGTGGATGGCGCGCTTCGCGCGGCTCGCGAATTCGGGATCGTGCGTGACCATGACGACCGTCGTGCCGAGACGACGATTGACGTCCTGGAAGATCGACATGACTTTCTCTCCGTTCACCGAATCGAGGCTGCCCGTGGGTTCGTCCGCGAAGAGATAACGCGGGTTCATGACGAGCGCGCGCGCGATCGCGACGCGTTGCTGCTCCCCACCTGAGAGCTGACGCGGAAGGCGATCGGATTTTTCGTGGAGGCCGAACTCGCGTAGCAGATCGAGCGCGTGGCCCCGCATTTCGTTCTCGCGGCCGCCTTTGCGCGCGGGCATGAGGACGTTCTCGAGCGCGCTAAGTTCCGGTAGGAGGTAATGGAACTGGAAGACGTAACCCATCTTCTCGTTTCGGAATCGGTGGAGTTCGCGTGAATCCAAGCGATTCGTCGCGATCCCGCCGATCTCGACCTCGCCGGAGGTCGGCGGATCAAGCGTGCTAAGGAGGTAGAGCAAGGTGCTCTTCCCCGAGCCTGAGCGCCCCGTGAGGGCCACGAACTCTCCATCCTCGATGGCGAAGGACAGGCCCTTCAGGATCTCGACCGCGGGATTACCGATGCTTTTGCGCAGTTCCTTGGCCACGAGCCCCATATTTACTCCGCCCCCGCCCGGATAATCTCGATCGGATTGAGTTTCGAGGCGTTCCACGCCGGAAAGAAGCTCGCGAGCGACGACGACAGGAGCGCGAGCAGTGCCGAGGTCACGTAGATCGCGGTATCGAAGGAGATCGAAAGGTTCGTCGCCGCTCCTCCGATCGGCGTGCGGGGCGAGGGGAGGGTCGCGAGGTACTTACAAACGACAAATCCGAAACCCATGCCGAGGATCCCGCCGACGACGCCGAGGAAGAGGCCCTGCGTTAGGAAAAGTCGGAGGACGTCGGCGCCTTCGTAGCCCATGGAACGGAGGATCGCGACCTCCTTGCGTTTTTGGTTCACGGTCATACTGAGGATGTTGTAGATCCCGAAGGCCGCGACGACGAGGATGACGACCGTGATGAGGTATCGCATCATGTCCTGGGTCTTGAAGATCGTCAGGAAGCTCTCGGCGAGCTGATCCCAGCTCTGCACTCGGTCGCCCGACGTCCCGGCGAGCGTCCCGGCGTAGGTCCGCGCTCCCTCGAAGTTCCAGAGTTTCACGCCGATTTCGTTGATCTCGTTGGGGTGCCCCGCGGCCTTCTGGGCATCCGTGATGTAGGTGTAGGCGGTCGCTTCGTCGACCGCGCGGTTTCCCGTGGCGTAGGTCGCGACGATACGAAAGGGGAGGGGCCTTTGGGTTCCGCTCGTCACGAGCACGGTGTCCCCGATACGTCCGCCCAGTTTTTGGAGGAGAGCATCGCCGACGACGAGGCGGTTGCCCCCGCGTCCGATGTCCTCGAAGCGACCGCTCGTCATGGACTCGGAGATGTTCGTAAGCCGGACCTGGCGTTCGGGATCGCAGCCCACGAGCGAGGCGTTCACCGTGACTTTGGCGCGGCTGAGGATCGCGCTCGTCCGGTACTGTTGCGAGTACGAGGCGACTTCGGGATCGCCTTCGAGCCGTCGCATCCAACCCCAAGGGTTTTCGATGCGCGCGCTGTCTTTGCGTCCCGCCGGCGGCGAGATCCAAGCGACGTGGGTATCCTCGGGAAAGAAGGCTCGGTCGAGGCCGTGCTCCGTGAGGAATTCCTCGCGGGCCGTGATCCGAACGTGGGCGTTGTTATTGATGAGTTGATCGAGCAAGGTTTCGCGAAAGCCGAGCATAAAGCCCGAAATCACGACGAAGCCGGCCGATCCCAGCAGGATGCCCCCTAACGTCAAGCCGGTCTGCCACTTGCGCGCCCCGAGGTGGCGCAAAGCGAGGCGAATCACGTCGGCCTCAGCGGCGTCCGCGCAGAAGGAGCCTTTGCCCCTCGCGCAGCTCGCCGTCCCGCACGGATTTGATCTCGACCCATTCTCCGTCGGCGGCGCCCGTCTCGACCGTGAGAGGTTGATGGCGGCCTTCCGCCAAGCGAACGCGTCCGCCGTCGAGGGAGAGAAGGGGGGCGAGCAAGACGTTCTCGCGTCGGGCAATTTCGATCGCCACGTCGGCCGTCATCTCGGGGAGGATTCCTTCGGGAAGGTCCTCGACCTCGATGCGGGCGAGGAACTGCCCGTCCTTCGCGTAGAGGCTGCGAACTTCGCCGCGGAAGCTGCGATCGCGTAAGGTTTCAAAGTTGAGGCGCGCGGTTTGGCCGCGCCGCACGCGGACGGCGGCGCTTTGATCGAGCGACACGAGGACGTAAGGGTTTTTGAGGTCCGTGACCACGGCGATGGGGGCTTCGGGCGTGGCGACTTCGCCCTTTTCGTAGCTGACCTTCGTGACGACGCCCTCGAACGGGGCGCGGATCTGACCCATGCCTTCCACCACGAACAGGGGCGCTCGCGCCTTGACGCTATCCCCTTCCTTGACGTGCCTCTCGAGGATCTGCGCGGTGACGTTCGCACGGAAGGTGTAGGCCTGATTCGGGGTGACGGTACCGATGCCGTAGACGGCCTCGGTGATGGACCCGCGTTTCGTTTCGCCGACGGTCGGCGGGGAATCGGCGGATTTCCGTCCGCAGCTCATCAAGCCGGCGACGAGAGCGAAAAGCACGAAGAAGCTTGGGACCGATGAAAATCGCTGGGGCCGTTTCACGAAAATCCTCCCGACCCGACCAAACGGCGGATCGGGAGGATTTTCCCACGGCCCGCCCCGGCTTTCCACGGCCGGCGAGGGAGGAAAGTGAAGCGAGCAACCTAGGTCGTGGGCTTCGCGGGCTGGTAGGGAAGCGACGAATGGTGCAGGAAGATCCGGATGACCCCCGAAGGATTCTTGCGGAAGCCCCAGGTCTTATCGACGCTCACCGCTTCGCCGTTCTTGTCGATCAGGTGAACTTTGCCCATCGTGATCGCGGAGTTGCCGTCGATGAGGACGCCCGCGTTCTCGTACGAAAACTGTTTCCATCCGCGCAGAGCGAAGCCGGGGTCGTTCGGGTAAGCCTTGTCGCCTCCGACGAAGTAGGCCAAAGCACCGGCTTTGGTCATGCGGAAGGATTGAGGGCCCGACGCCAGGGTCGGTTTGAAGAGCACGCCTCCCGCGTCATAGGCGTAGGCCGTATCGAGTACTTTGGTCGCTAGACGGGTGGCGGCCGCCTGACCTTTTCGCTCGAAGGTCTCACTGATTTCGATGAGGGCTTTGCCCCAGGCCTTTTGCGCGGCTTCGACTTCGGCCGCCGTGATTGAGAGGTCGCGTACGTTCGTGCCGAAACTTGCGGGCGGCACCGTCGCCGCCTGCGTCGGTCCGCCGCCGAGAGCGACGGTCAACGCGAGCGAGAGAGAGGGGAGCGAGAGGAACTTAGACACGAGAGACCTCCTTTTTGAATTTGCCGACGCGAAGCACTTCGACGTCGATTGAGTACGTGATGACGGAGTAGTCCGAAAAATATCTGTCCTGGATCTCCTTCATCGCGCGGGAAGCGAGGGGGGCCGGACAAACGAACTCGATCTTGGACTTACGGTCGTGGGCGTCGTCGAAGGCCCGTCCTTCCGAACCTTCCCCGCCGACGTCGGTCAGCGTGAACCCGCTCGCCCCGAGCGACTTGGCGAGTTCGACGATTTTGGACGTCAGTGCGACTTCGCAGACGACCGTAACGAGTTTCATCTTGCTTGGGTTCATTCTGGTCTCCGATCACGAGGCGAGGATCGTGGCGACTTTGTAGTAAAGAGGGATGCCAACCACGAGGTTGAAGGGGAAGGTGACGACGAGACTGGCCGTCAGGTAGTAGGTGGGGTTCGCTTCCGGCAAAGTCATGCGCACGGCCGGTGGGGCCGCGATGTAAGAAGCGCTTGCGGCCATGGTGCCGAGTACCGTCGCGCCGCCGACGCTCAGGCCGGCGTAGTGACCAAGCAGGACGCCGAGCGATCCGTGCAGAATGGGAATGGCGACCCCCAGCGAGACGAGGCGCAGACCGACTTTTTTTAGATCCGAAAGTCTAGCCCCGGCGATGAGACCCATCTCGAGGAGGAAGAGCACGAGCGCCCCCTTAAAGCCGCCTTCGAAGAAGGGCTTTGTCGGCGCGTAGCCCTCCGCGCCCATCAGGAACCCGATGAGGAGTCCGCCGACGAGCAAGACCATCGAACGCGCCGTCAAGATTTCGTGCAGGATCTCGCCGGTCGAACGACGGGGCGCGCCGGATTCCTTGGCCGCCTTCGAAGCCTTGATCGCGCCGAGCGCGAGCGCGATGTGGATGCCGGGGCTCTCGAGGAGCGTCAGGAGCGTCGGCATGTACCCCTCGGGGGTCGCGCCCATGCGGGTCGCAAACTGGCTGGCCGCCATGTAGGTCACGGCCGAAACCGAACCGTAATGGGCCGCAAGCGCCGCCGAGTCGATGCGAGAGAATCGGCCCGCCTTTCGGAGCAGGAAGTAGGCCGAGAGAGGCGTAATGCAACCGAGTAGGATCGTTGCGCCGGCGGGCACGGCTATGGCTTCGAAGGTTCTTTCCGAGAGTTCGACGCCGCCGTGGATCCCGAGGGCCAAGAGAAGGTAAAGCGACAACGAAGAATAGAGGTCCTTCGGAAGCGAAAGCTCGCTCCGGATCAACTTCGCGCCGACGCCCAGGAAGAAGGCCAAGACGAGGGGAGACAGCAGGTTCGAACGCAGCATTTCCAATGAACTCAAAGCAACCTCTTTCGCCCGCGGCACGAACCCTTCCCTTGGCGACGAGGCCTAGGCAATGGGCTTAATAGTTATTGAACTGAATCCGCTACAGCATCGGCGAGAAATAGATATATGTGAAATATATATATCTGTTGATAGTCATCTTATTAATTCATAATGCTTTCGGGATGGATTGGCTCAATTACCATCACCTCTACTATTTCTGGACGGTATGTCGGGAGGGCGGCTACACGAAAGCCGCGGCGAAATTGAGAATCTCCCAGTCGGCGGTGAGCCACCAGGTCGCGCAGTTGGAGGATTTCCTGGGCGCGCGGTTGATGGATCGAGGGCCGAGGGGCTTCACGCTGACGGAGGCGGGACAGGTCGCGCTCGCGGAGGCCGAAGATATCTTTAGGCGCGGCGAGGATCTCGTCCGCTATTTTCGTTCCGGCAAGGCCAAGGGATCGCTGCGCATCGGGGCGATCGGTGGGCTCTCCAAGAACCTCCAGCTCCGTATCCTAGCTCCCCTCGTCAAGAGCGGCGAACTGGAGCTCGTGCTCGAGGTGGGTGATCCTGGTACGTTGCTCGTGAAACTGGGGCAATACCAGCTCGACGCGCTGCTGACGGACGTTCCGTTTTCCAGCTCCGAGTCGGATCCCTTGGTGCAAAAGCAGATCGGCTCCGAGCCGATCTGTCTCGTCGGACGCAAACGGAAGACCTCCGATCTTCGGCCGGCTTTAAGAGCGGCCAAGGAGGGGGTGTACCTCCCCTCCAAGGGCAGTCCGTTGACGAGCGCCGTCCTCGAGCAAATCGTCGCGACCGAACCCGGTATTTCCGTCCGCGGTTACGTGGACGACATTGCTTTACTGCGATTGTTCGCGCTCGAAACGAACTCTCCCGTCGTCATCCCCAAGGTCGGGGTCGAGCGGGAGATCGATGAGGAACTGAATATATCCGGCGGCCACACCC
>ERZ761607.1468-NODE-1468-length-29279-cov-6.170579_pt1 | contig 29279 bp, 23 predicted proteins | sample MGYA00511164_ERZ761607 | MGnify/ENA primary metagenome ERZ761607 (study PRJEB28899, sample SAMN02445080) | bioreactor sludge metagenome | biome: EBPR sludge | place: Australia: Brisbane, Thorneside Wastewater Treatment Plant | collected 2011-06-22 ... | reverse complement strand
GCGACCAGCGTTCCCGCGGAGCGATCATGGCCGACACCCTGGTCCAACGCGTCCTCGCCCCTCACGTTGCTACGGCGACTGGTCCCGCGGAGTTGCCGCTGGTGATCCACGTGGTGGTTCCCGACGCCGTCCTCCTTGGTGATGAGGACGGCAGTGGTGAGGTCGAGGGGTACGGCCCGGTGCCCGGTGACCTGCTCCGTGAGTGGATCGCTGGGCACGCCGAACAAGGCGTAGCGGACTGGGTCACCCGGCTCTACCAGTCCAAGACTGGTGAGTTGGTGGCCATGGAGAAGGGGGGCCGGTACTTCAACGGCAAACTCGCTGAGTTCCTCCGACTCAGGGACCGACGATGTCGCACCAAGTGGTGCGACGCACCGATCCGCCACCTCGACCACATCGAAGACCACGCCGACGGCGGACCGACCACCGCGACCAACGGCCAAGGGACCTGCGAGCAGTGCAACTACAACAAGCAAGCCCTCGGCTGGACCGCCCGACCACGCCCCGGACCGGTCCACACCGTCGAGACCACTACACCCACCGGACACCGGTACGTGTCGCAGGCCCCAACAGACTAAGAACTGCGGCGATCCGTCAGGAGCTCCACGGCTTTGCTCCTCGAGGAGACCCCGAGCTTGAGGTAGATCGGGTTCACCTGCGGTTTCACCGTGTGCTGCGACACGTAGAGGTGCTCGGCGATCTCGCGGAACGACAGGTGGGTGGGCAGCAGCGGCAGGAGCCGTAGCTCGACGGTCGTCAGCGACGAGGTGCCCACCAGAGTGGCCAAGGCGGTCTCCCCGCCGTACGGCGCCGGCGGCGGCCGCGGCGAAGACCGAGCCGTCGAGCGCGAGGATGTCGGCCCAGAGCGTGGCGGGGTCGTTGTCCGCGCGCTCGCACGACACCCGGGCGACCACCCCTCGGACCGAGCCGCTGGGCCCACTGCGTCAGCAGGGTCCTGCCCCCTTCTCGGGCCCCCCACTCCGTGGAGACTAGTCCGCGGCACCCCTCCCGACCCTCGCCCGGTGCGGGTGATCCGCACTCCCGCGCACCGCGGGACACTGCGCCCCGTGGGCTCGAGTCCGGCAGACGAGCGCGCCGTACGGCGCAGGGACATCGCGGAGTCTCGCTGGCCCATGGTCGGGGCCCTACTGGCCGCGCTGGTGCTCACCGCGCTCATCCCCCACCCGACCAGCCCGTTCATGCACTACTTCATCCCGGGCGTCGAGGTCGCGCTGTTGGTCGTCCTCATCGCGGCCGATCCGGGCAAGATCGACCGCCGAGGCACCTGGCCGCGGTTGGTCTCGCTCTCCCTCGTGACGGTCCTGATCCTGGGGGCCCTCTGGGCGACCGGCGGGCTGATCCACCAGCTCGTCGAGGGAACCGGCCCGGTGGCCAACGACGCGGAGACCCTGCTCTTGACCGGCGCCATCGTCTGGGCGTCCAACAACATCGCCTTCAGCCTGCTCTACTGGGATCTGGACAGCGGCGGCTCCGCGGCTCGGCTGCAGTACCCACCGCACTATCCGGACTTCGCATTTCCGCAGCAGCTGAACCCCGAGCTCGCCCCGCCGGGATGGCGCCCGCTGTTCGCCGACTACCTCTACCTCGGCTTCACCAACGCCATGGCGTTCAGCCCGACCGACGTGATGCCGTTCGCCCTGTGGGCGAAGGCCGCGATGACCGTGCAGTCGCTGATCTCGCTGGTGATCGTCGGCCTCGTGGTGGCCCGCGCGGTCAACGCGTTCACCTGAGAGGGATCACCGCGTAGGTGTCTGTATGGCTGGTGAGCACCTTCTGCCGCCAGCCGGCCACGTCGCCTACCAGCAGCGCAACCAGCCCTACCGGAGGGCATGTCAGTCGAAGACGTGCCCGTGCTCGTAGCGCTCGTCCGCGCCGGCCGCCGCGGTCAGCGCGGCGACGTTGTCGCGAGTGAAGAAGCCCTGGTAGCCGTGGCAGCGCTCGATGTACTCCGTGATCAGCATCGAGTACGGCGAGCTCTTCGAGAAGATCTGCTTCAGGTTCGGGTCGTCCTTGCACTCGCCGACCACGTGGGCGAGGAACGGCGTACCCATCTCGCCGAGCTGGCGGACCACGTAGTCGACGTTCTTCTCGTCGGCCACATGGCCATCGATCACCGCCATGGCCAGGTGGTGCATCCGACGACCGAAGTTGCGGACGAAGTCCTCGGTGGGCATTGGGAGGTTCTCGAAGGAGTTGACGATCGACGGCGTGTTGTTGGCCGTGAAGACCCGGGCCGGCGACTTCTTCTCGTCGTCGATGTCGGGGTGCCGCGTGACGTTGGTGGAGGAGTTCATCTCGTGGATGTTGTAGGCGCCCCAGAAGTAGTAGGGGACCATCGTGAGGTACTCCAGGAGAGCGTTCTCCCGGTCCCCGGCGAGGATCCGCGTCGCCGCGTGGTCGACCCCGAGCACCAGGTCCTTGATGCCGTGCTGCTCCTGGAGCTCGTCGGCCTTGTCGAGGCGAGCGCGCTCCTCGGCGGTCGGGCTGAACGGCTCACCCAGCCCCAACGCGTCGAGGTCGTCGATGTCGACGTCGACGTACCCGACCCGGTTGTAGGTGTAGTCGGAGAGGAAGGTGAAGGTCAGGTGCTCGAGGGCATAGAAGCTGTTGACCGTGTCTCCGGGATAGACGAACCGCACCTGGTGCGGCTCCAGCGCCTCGCGCACCGCGGCGTTCGACTCGGCCTTGTAGATCTCGCCGATGTAACGGGAGTTCGGCTTGCTCCGAGCCAGCGGGTAGAGCATGTTCCACCGGGTCACCGCGTCCTCGTAGTTCGCGCTCAGCGGCTCGAGCACCAGCATCCGCGGGAACTCCGGCTGGGCCTGCAGCACGTAGACCTTGTGGGTGTCGGTGAGCCGGCCGGCCTGGAGCCGGTAGGGGCCCATCGCGGCGAGTTCGGCCAGGTAGTTGATCCCGTCGCCATGCTCCACCTGGACCACGAGCGCGGCCGTGTTGCCGACGATCTGGTCGAGCCCGGCCTTCTCACGGCGCTCGTAGACCTTGGGGAGGTACTCCTCGAAGAAGTCTGAGTTCTTCTTGTCACCCAGGGGGGTGTACGACGCGAGGTCCATTGCTCCGCTATCCCTTTCTGACCGAGGTCGCGGGCCGCGCCGTGGCGGCGCCACGGCGGTCCGACCTCGGGCAGCGTAGGCACTCCCGGCGCGGCTCAACGTCATCCGTGACGGATGACGTTGCGGCTCCGAGCGCGGGCTAGTTTCGACGAGTCCGCGACCGGAGGGATCGAGCTTCATGGCGTCCAAGCACTTCACGATCGACCGCACGGTCGAGGGTTCGCAGTCCATCCAGATCCATGCGCGCGGTCTCGACGTGCTCGACAACCCCCAGATCAACCGGGGTACGGCGTTCACGATGGCGGAGCGCGACCACCTGGGGCTGCACGGCCTGCTGCCGTCGGGCCAGGAGACCATCGACGCGCAGGTCCTGCGCAGCTACGAGCAGTTCAGCCACTGTGCGACCGACGTCGACCGGTGGGTCTTCCTCTCGCAGCTGCACGACAGCAACGAGGTGCTCTTCTACCGCCTCGTGGGCGACCACGTGGAGGAGATGCTGCCGATCGTCTACACCCCCACGGTGGGTACGGCGATCGAGCAGTTCAGCCACCTGTTCCGGCGCCCGCGCGGGGTCTTCCTCAACATCGACGACGTCGACGGGATCGACAAGGCCCTGGAGTCCACGGGGCTCGGGCCGGACGACGTCGACCTCGTGGTGGCCTCCGATGCCGAGGCCATCCTCGGCATCGGCGACTGGGGCGTGGGCGGCGTCGACATCTCGATCGGCAAGCTGGCGGTCTACACCGTCGCGGCCGGCATCGACCCTGCTCGGGTGCTCCCGGTCGGACTCGACGTCGGCACCAACCGGGAGTCGCTGCTCAACGACTCGCGCTACCTCGGCCTGCGTCGTTCGCGCGTGCGCGGTGAGCGATACGACCAGTTCATCGACACCTTCGTGGCCAGTGCCAGCAAGCGGTTCCCGCAGGCGATCCTGCACTGGGAGGACTTCTCGGGTCCCTCGGCCCGCGGCATCCTGGCTCGGTACGGCGACACGCTGTGCACCTTCGACGACGACATCCAGGGCACCGCGGCCGTGGGCCTGGCCTGCGTCCTCTCCGGCGTCCGGGTCTCCGGCGGCCGCCTGATCGACCAGCAGATCGTGATCTTCGGCGCCGGCTCCGCGGGCGTCGGCATCGCCGACCTCATCGCGCTGGCGATGACCGAGGACGGGCTCACCCCGCAGGAGGCGGCCGACCGCATCTACCTGCTCGACCGGCCCGGTCTGCTCACCAGCGACATGACCGACCTCTACGACTACCAGGTCCCCTACGCCAAGGACCCCGCAGCGGTCGCGGACTGGCGCGCGGCGGACGGCACCCTCGGGCTCGCCGAGGTGGTGGCGGGGCTGCACCCGACGATGCTGGTCGGCACCTCCGGCGTCACCGGCGCCTTCTCCGAATCGATCATCAAGGCGATGCACGAGCACTGCGCCCGGCCGATCATCCTGCCGATGTCGAACCCGACGGTCCTCGCCGAGCAGACCCCGGCCAACATCCTGGAGTGGACCGACGGGGCCGCGCTGGTCGCGACCGGCAGCCCGTTCGGTCCGGTCGAGCGCGACGGTACGACGTACCGCATCGGCCAGGCGAACAACGCCCTGATGTTCCCGGGCCTCGGCCTCGGCGTGATCGTCTGCCGAGCCGCGACCATGCCGCCGTCGCTGTTCATCGCGGCGGCGCGCGCCCTGGCCCGGCTGGCCGACCCCAGCGATCCCGCGAAGGGGCTGCTGCCGGACATCTCCCGGCTGCGCGAGGTCTCGGCGACGGTGGCCGTCGATGTCGTCAACACCGCCATGAAACAAGGGATTGCGGGCGTCGAGGTGAACGACGTCATCGAGGCCGTCCACGAGGCCATGTGGAACCCGACCTACCTCCCGATCAGGCGCTGACCGAGTCTCAGCCCGACAAGCACAGGAGCAGCGCCATGGCGCAGACAGTCGCAGAGATCCTGGTCGACCAGATGGTCGAGGCGGGGATCAGGAAGGTCTACGGGATCGTCGGAGACTCGGCGAACCCGATCGTCGACGCACTCCGCCGGCACACGGCCGAGATCGAGTTCGTGCACGTGCGCAACGAGGAGGCGGGGGCATTCGCGGCCGGTGCGGACGCGCAGATCTCCGGCCGACCGACCGCGGTGCTCGGCTCGTCCGGGCCGGGCAGCCTGCACCTGGTCAACGGTCTCTACGACTGCCAGCGCAACGGCGCACCGGTCTTCGCGATCGCCACCCACATCCCGAGCACCGAGATCGGCAGCGGCTACTTCCAGGAGACGAACCCGGAGCAGATCTTCTCCGGCTGCACCAACTACGTCGCCCTGCTCTCCAACCCCGGCCAGATGCCGCGCATCTCCGAGCTGGCCCTGCAGGCCGCCATCCTCGAGCGCGGGGTCGGCATGGTGATCGTGCCCGGTGACGTCGCCGCCCAGACCGTCGACAACCCGATGTTGGCTCACCCGATCCTCACCGACCGGCCGGTGATCCGACCGACCGAAGCGGCCCTGGACCGGGCCGTCGAGCTGATCTCGAAGGCGAAGAAGATCGCGATCCACGGCGGCGAAGGGACCCGACAGGCGCGCGACGAGGTGCTGGCGCTGTCGCGGACGCTCCAGGCGCCGGTCTCCTACGCTTACCGCGGCAAGGATGTCCTGGAGGCGGAGAATCCGAACGGCGTCGGCATGACCGGCCTGCTCGGTTGGGGTGGAGCCAGCCAGGCGCTCGCCGACTGCGACCTGTTGCTGATGCTCGGCACCGACTTCCCGTACCACGCGTTCCTGCCCGCCGGGAAGACGATCATCCAGGTCGACGACAAGCCCCTGCACCTCGGTCGCCGGGCCGCGGTCGACCTCGGTCTGGTCGGCGATGTCGGCGAGACCCTGCGGGCGCTGATCCCCAAGCTCGAGGCACGCTCCGACGACCACTTCCTGCGCAAGACGGTCAAGCACCACCACTCGATGGTCGAGGGGATCCAGACCTACGCGAATCACGAGGGCCACGGCCAGGGGCTGCGCCCGGAGATGGTGGCCACCGCACTGAGCGACCTGGCCGCCGATGACGCCGTCTTCACCGTCGACACCGGCATGTGCAACGTGTGGGGTGCGCGCTACCTGACCATGAAGCCCGGGCGGCGCATCCTGGCGTCGTTCAGCCACGGCTCCATGGCCAACGCGCTACCCCAGGCGCTCGGCGCGAAGTCCGGATCGCCGGATCGGCAGGTCGTCGCGCTGTGCGGCGACGGCGGGCTCTCGATGCTGATGGGCGAACTGCTCACGGCCGCCGGCCTCGGGATCGACGTGAAGCTCATGGTCTTCAACAACTCCACGCTGGGCATGGTGCGCGCCGAGATGATGGTCGTGGGCTACCAGCCATGGGGCACCGACGTGCAGAACCCCGACTTCGGCGCGGTGGCGCAGGCGATCGGTCTGCACGGGGAGCGCGTCGAGCGGGCCGCCGACATCCGCCCGGCCATCGAGCGTGCGTTCGCCCACCCCGGCCCCGCGCTGATCGACTTCGTCACCGACCCACGTGCGCTCGCCGTACCCCCGCACACCACGGTCGAGGAGGTCCGCGGCTTCGCGCTGACGACCGGAAAACTCATCTTCGGCGGCGACTTCGCCGAGGTGTGGGGCCAGGCCAAGTCCAACATCCGCGACGTGGGCCAGGCGCTCTGACCCTCCGGAGCTCGTAGAAGGAAGCCTCAACCATGATCGAAAGCATCCGGACCAAGGCCCTGTGGGCCGTGATCGTGCTCGCGCTCGTCGTGATCGCTCTGGGCGTGTGGGTGAGCCCGTGGTGGTTGCTGCTGGAGGTGCTGTTCGTCCCGCTGGTCCTGCTCGGCATCTACGACTACTTCCAGCACCGGCACAGCATCCTGCGCAACTACCCGCTCGCCGGACGGCTCCGGTTCCTGCTGGAGGGCATGGGCCCCGAGCTCCACCAGTACCTCGTGGAGAAGAACACCGACGGTCGGCCCTTCGACCGCGACACCCGGTCGGTGATCTACGAGCGCTCCAAGAATGTGAGCGACAAGAAGCCGTTCGGCACCGAGCACGACGTGTACGACGCCGGCTACACCTGGATGAACCACTCCATCGCCCCGCGGCCGATGGTCCAGGACCCCGAGGCGGACCTGCGAGTGCTCGTCGGTGGCGAGCAGTGCTCGCAGCCCTACTCCGCCTCGGTGCTCAACATCTCGGCGATGAGCTTCGGCGCGCTCGGACAGGCCGCCGTACGCGCGATGAACGCCGGGGCCAAGGCGGGCGGCTTCGCCCACGACACCGGTGAAGGCGGGCTGTCGAAGTACCACAAGGACGGCGGCGGCGACCTGATCTGGCAGATCGGCACCGGCTACTTCGGCTGCCGCGACGCCGATGGCAACTTCGACCCGCAGGCCTTCCGCGCCAACGCCACCCTGCCTCAGGTCAAGATGATCGAGATCAAGGTCTCCCAGGGCGCCAAGCCCGGGCACGGCGGCATCCTCCCCGCCGCGAAGGTGACCGCCGAGATCGCCGAGGCCCGGATGGTGCCGCAGGGCAAGGACGTCTTCTCTCCCACCTATCACCGCGCGTTCTCGACGCCGCTGGAGATGACCGCGTTCATCGCCCAGCTGCGCGAGCTCAGCGACGGCAAGCCGATCGGCTTCAAGCTCTGCGTCGGCGACCCGCGGGAGTACATGGGCATCGTCAAGGCGATGATCCAGACCGGGATCTACGCCGACTTCATCGTCGTCGACGGGGGCGAGGGCGGCACCGGCGCCGCACCCCTGGAGTTCTCCGACTCGTTGGGCGCCCCGCTCCACGAGGGGTTGATGGTCGTGCACAACACGCTCATGGGTGCGGGGATCCGGGACCGGTTCAAGATCGGCGCCAGCGGCAAGATGGTGACGGCGTCGGCGATCGCCCAGTCGATGGCGATGGGCGCCGACTGGTGCAACTCCGCACGCGCCTTCATGTTCGCGGTCGGCTGCATCCAGTCCCAGCGCTGCGACACCAATAAGTGCCCCGTCGGTGTGGCCACCCAGGACGCCAAGCTCCAACGCGCGCTGGACGTGCCGGACAAGGCCGAACGGGTCCACAACTTCCACCGCAACACCGTCCACGCCCTCGCCGAGATGATCGCCGCCATGGGGCTCGACCACACCAGCGAGATCCGGCCGGACCACGTCGTACGCCGGGTCACGCAGTTCCAGGCGCTGGCACTGCCGGAGATCTACCACTTCGCCGAGCCCGGCGAGTTCCTGAACGGCACCGCACCCGAGCGGTTCCAGGCCTTCTGGGACCAGGCCTCCGCGGAGTCGTTCCGTCCCTGGACGGCGTCCGGCGCGATCGCGGGCTAGGACGTGCCCTAGCCCAGCAACGCCCGGCAGAGCCGGAGTTCGAGTTCGGCGGCGTACCCGAGGTCGTCGCGGTGGATCCGTTCGTCGTTGCCGTGCACACCCGCGGCGACGACGTCGTACGGTGTATGCCGGGCGGCCCAGAACCCATAGGCGTACGAGCCGAACTGCTCCCGGAAGTAGTGCGAGTCGGTGAACCCGTTGAGCACCGTCGGCACCACGACCGCGTCCGGGTCGACGTCGGCCAGCAGCTCGGTCAGCCGGTCGACGAAGGCTGTGTCGACCGGCGAGCTGGACCCGCCCATCACCTCGGTCAGCAGCTCGACCCGGTGGGGTACGTCGTCACCCAGTCCCTCCGCGAGTTCACGCAACACGTCGTCGGTGGTCGTGCCGGGCACGAGGCGCGCGTCGACGTCCACGCTGGCCCGGGCGGGCACGACGTTCAGAGCGTCCGAGCCGTGCAGTTGCGTAGCGGCGTACGTCGATGCGAACAGCGGCGCCACCAGGTCGTCGAACGCCGGGTGCAGCGCGGTCGCCTCCGCGATCGCCGCTCCGAGCTGGCCGTCGTCGGACACCGCACGGTCGAGCAGGGCCTCGAGCAGCCGCTGCGTCGCCGGGGTCAGCCGCGGACGTGGACGGTAGCGATCCAGCCTCTGGATCAGCTCGGCCAGCCGGGCAACGGCGTTCTCACCCGGCACCGCGACGGTCGACGCGGTCGGGGTGCCGAGTGCGGTGATCCTGACGTTGATGGCCGCCTTCTCGCCGACGGCGAGCGTCACGACCGTGCGACCGTCGGTGAGGGTCAGCCGTTCGGCCGCGCCCTCATTGAGCACGTAGTCGACCCGCAGCTCCGGCCGCTCGCGGACCAGCCAGCTCGCGCCGACATCGGAGAGACCTTCCTCCTCGTCGGCGACCGCGACCAGCAGCAGGTCGCCGCGCGGCCGGAAGCCCTCGCTGGCCAGGGCGGCGAACGCCACCGCGCGGGTGGCGACCTCGTTCTTCATGTCGGCGGCACCGCGCCCCCACACGAAGCCGTCGTCGTCCAGGTGTCCGCTGAACGGTGGATGCATCCAGTCCTCGGCGACCGCGGGTACGACGTCGAGGTGGCCGAGCAGGGCGAGCGACGGGCCGTCCCCGGTGCCGGCGAGGCGGGCGATCAGGTTGGCCCGGCCCGACTCCCGAGCCACCAGCTCACACGCGACGCCGTGGCTCTCGAGGTAGTCGCGCAGCACGAGGGCCGCGGGCGTCTCGACGCCGGGAGGGTTGGAGGTGTCGACCCGCAGCAGCGCACGGAGCAGCTCGGTCGCCTCGGCTTGGAGATCTATGCCCGAAGCCTAGTGTTCTGCCAGCGAGAAGCGCGCGCTCGGACCGCTACCGAACGACGCGCACGGCGAGGGCACGTGGTTGGACGACGAAGCGGAGGTTCGTCGCCTCAGCGAGCACGTCGCCGTCGACCTCGCACAGTTGGGGCGGGTGAACGCTCACCGTGATGTCGCGACCACTCTCGCGCTCCAGCGCGGGCCCGTCGTCCCGGTTGGCCAGGACGCGGGCCGCGACGCCTATCCACTGCGTCAGGCTCTCGGGACTGACGGTAGCAACGTCCAGGCGACCGTCGTCGATCGACGCGTCCGGCAGTAGGACCATGCCTCCGGTCAACTCGCCGCAGTTCCCTACGACGACCGTGCGGGTCTTCCGGCGCAGGACCGGTCGGCCGTCGACGGTCAGCTCGAGCGAGAAGGGTGCGTCGTTGAGGTGTTTGCCACCGCTGGCGACGTACGCCGCCCACCCGACCTTGTCTTTCACACCTTCGGGAGCGTCGGCCATCATCTGGGCGTCGAAGCCGAGCCCGGCCATGACCGTGAAGCAATGGACGTTGGGCGCGGCACGTGGCAGCCCGCTGCGCTGCTCCTGGGTCGGGTCGATCACCAGCCACCCGACGTCGATGCGCCGATCTTGTCCGGTGAACGCGATCGTCGCGGCCTCCTCGAGAGAGTCGACCACGCCGCCGAGGTTGCGAGCGAGCAGGTTGCCGGTGCCGCCGGGCAACAGGCCCAGCGGCACGCCGGTGCCGACGAGTTCCTGCGCGACCGCGCGTACCGTCCCGTCGCCGCCGAGCGCGCACACCACGGAAGCGCCGCTTGCGAGTGCCGCGCGGGTCTGGCCGAAGCCCGGGTCGTCCTCGGTCGTCTCCACGACCGTCGGCGCGGGGACGTCGGCGGATCGCGCGACCTCCTGCAGCGTCGCGCGGGCCTCCTCGATGTCGACCTTCACCGGGTTGAGGACGACGGCGATGCTCTTCCTCTCCACGTCACGCCCCTGCTCAGACCCGCGCGTAGCGGGCGCGGGCGAAGGAGTAGACGCCGTAAGAGGCGAGGCCGAGAGCGATACCCACCAGGATCACGGTGCCGGCCGGTAGGTCACGCAGCGACTTCAGGCCACCGTCGAGACCGGTCGCCTTGTTGGCTTGCTGGTAGATCGCAGCGGTGATGAAGAGGACCCCCACGGCAACGAGCGCGATGCCCTTGCCGATGTAGCCGACCCGCGCCGCGACCACCGCCCACTGCCCAGGATGCTCCTGCAGGTCGCCGAGGAACTTCTTCTGCCAACCCTTGTAGACGTGGTAGAGCGCGACACCGATGATCCCCACACCGACCAAGCCGACCAGCAGTCGGCCGGCGGGGGCCTCCATCAGCGTGCGGGTGAAGTCCTTGGTCTGCTTGTTGCTGGAGGTGTGGCCGCCCAGCGCGAAGACGAAGGCGGTGTAGGCGAGCGCGGCATACATGACCGCCTTGCCACCGGCCTTGGCCTTGTCGAAGGCCTCCCGCGCGGTGAACAACTCGGTCACTTGCCACACCGCCAACAGTGTGAAGCCGATCGCCAGCACCCACAGCAGCACTCGCCCGAACGACTCGTCGGCCACGGTGGCCAGCGCGCCCGACTGACTGGCCTGCCCACCACCCCCGATCGCGATCTGGATTGTCAGCCAGGCGAGCAGCAGATGCAGCACGCCACTGGCCGCGTATCCCAGCCGGGCGCCCCACTCAACGACGGGGTGGTCTCCGGCTCGGGCGGCGGCCCTCTTGGCAGAGTCGGCCGCCTGGCCCGCCGGCGCCGACACGTTCTGGTTCATCATGGTCTCCCTCATGCTTCCCACTCCTTCGGGGTGATGTGTCGATACCCTCCCGAGCGGGCCGCCATGCCTAGGCGAGTGTGTGGTCCGCCGGTCGTCGAGACGCGGCGTCGTCTTCGGGCGCGGCAGTCGTGTCTCCGGGGTCGCGGCGGAGCCAGTGCCAGGCGAGCAGGCAGGCGACCAAGCCGTTGACCATGGCGACGGCGACGTCACTGAGATGGTGCATGCCGCGGTAGATGCGAGCCGTGCCAACCAGGAACGGGACCAGCAGACAGATGCTCACCACTAACGCCCGGAGGCGGGGCTGACGGATCCCCAGGGCCATCAGGGCCAAGGTGAAGTAGAGGCCGGTGGCGGCGCCGGTGTGACCGCTGGGGAAGCTCGAGGTCGGCGGGGAGTTGTCGAGCTTCTCGACGTCGGGCCGCTCGCGGTCGATGAGCAGCGTCGTGAAGAAGAAGACCAGCGCCTGCGCGGAGATCGCGATCAACGGCACGACGGCGTACCACCACTGCCGGGTGTGCCGCCAGACCAGCGCGACGACGACGATGCAGAGGCCGATGATGCTCACCGTCGCGCCGGCCCAGGAGAAGACCAGGGTGACGTCGTTGAAGAACGGCGTCCGTGAGGACTCCAACGAGGTGTTGATCCTCTCCTCGGCGATGCCGAAGTCCTTCAGGGGACCGTCGGTGAGCGCCCAGCCGAGCGCCAGCACGACCAGCCACCATGCGACGAGCGGCGCGAGCACGCGCACCCCCAGGTCACGGGCGGCCTCCTTCGGCGCTGGGCGTGACTGATCGTCATGCCACCTGGTGAGCATCGTCATCTGCTGCCTCCTTCGAGGGGGTGTCATTCGGTGTGGGCGGGCTCCAGCCCACGTAGCCGGCGTACGACGCAGCGCAGAGGCCGACCCCGAGGAGTACGCCGGCTGTCACGTCCGAGAGATAGTGAGCACCCATGAGGAGCCGGTCGGCGCAGGTGAGCAGTACCCAGATCACGCCGAGCACGAGCGCCGTCGACCGTGCCGTCGAGCTCAGCGCAGGACGCAGGAGCAGGAGCACGGCCGTCACCACGATGGCGTTGTTGGTGGCGTGGCCCGAGGGGAAGGAGTATCCGTGGTGGACCGCGAACGGGTCCTCGACCACGGGCCGGGCGCGCTGCACCGCGAGCTTGAGCAGCGCGGCGACGAGCCAGCCGGTGGCCATCGTCGCCAGCGCCCACAGTGCGCGGGTGCGGAGGTGTAGCCGGGCCCAGGCGAAGACGCACGCCGGCACGCCCACCAGGGCGTACATCACCCAGGGCTGGCTCAGCTGCTCCCAGGTCTGCGCGAACGAGTGGATGCCGTCGTGGGACCGGGTCGCATCCGTCGCCGCTGTGCTGACGTCCTGGTCCAGACCGATGAGCGGGCCGAACTGCGTGCGCACCAAGTAGGCGAGGACGGCGATGGGAATCGCCATCACGACCGCGTAGACGATGGCGCGCGTCAGCCGTCGCGCGCGAGTCGGAGCCCCTCGCATGACCCGCATCTTGCGCAGTTGGCCGGCCACTCAAACCTGCTGCGCCGCGAGTGTTTACGGACCGACCGCGGTGAGCAGAATGTGCGCCGTGGATGTGAGGGAGTGGCTCCTCGTCAGCGAGGAGAGGGAGAACCCACACACCGTGATCGATGCGGTGCGTGGCGACGGGACAGCGTGGAGCAGCGGCAACGAGGTCCGGGCGCTGGTCCATGGCCGTGACTACTTCGCCGAGCTCTACGAGCGAATCTGCGCGCTCGGCCCTGGTGACCGGTTCTACTTCGCCGACTGGCAGGGCGACCCTGACCAACAACTGGTCGAAGACCCCCGGGCCACGCTCAACACCACCTTGATCGACGCGGTACGTCGTGGCGTCGACGTCCGTGGGCTGCTGTGGCGCTCGCATTGGCACCGATGGGGGTTCAGTGCGCACCGGCACCGTCAGCTGGGCGAGGAGATCGGCGAGGCCGGCGGCCAGTGCCTGCGCGACATGCGGGTCCGCACTCGCGGGGCACACCACCAGAAGTTCGTGGTCATCCGGCACGCGTCGGACCCGGACCGGGACGTGGCCTTCGTCGGTGGCATCGACCTGTGCAACGGCCGCCGCGACGACGCCAAGCACCAGGGCGACCGCCAGGCGGTCGACATGGCGCGGGCCTACGGTCCTACCCCGGCCTGGCACGACGTCCAGGTCGCTATCCAGGGCCCAGCCGTGCACGACGTAGAGACGACGTTCCGGGAGCGGTGGGAGGACAGCACCCCTCTGACCCTCAACCCTGGTCGGCTGCTGTCGAGCTTCGTGCACCGCGAGGACCTCTCACCCCAGCCGCTCGGCGACCAGTCCCCACCCCCGCCGCCCAGGCCCGGAGGGCACGAGGTCGTCCAGATCGTCCGGACCTTTCCGGTCATCTATCCCAAGTCCTACGACTTCGCACCCGGGGGCGAACGCTCGGTGATGCTGGGCAACGTCAAGGCGATCGCCCAAGCGGAGCGGTTGGTCTACGTCGAAGACCAGTACCTCTGGTCCGAGGAGGTCGGTGAGCACTTCGCCCGAGCGCTGCGTGAGACGCCCGGCCTCCGTCTGGTCGTCGTGCTCCCGATGGTTCCGGACCGCGAAGGTACGGCGGTCCAGGTACCCCAGCTCTACGGTCGGGCACTGGCGATGCGGAAGATCCTCGAGGCCGGCGGCGACCGCGTTGCGGTCTTCGGGCTGACCACCGAGAACGGGATGCCGATCTACGTGCACGCCAAGACCTGCATCATCGACCACCGCTGGGCCAGCGTCGGGTCGGACAACCTCAACCGGCGCTCGTGGACCAGTGACAGCGAGATCGCCTGCACCGTCGTCGACGATCGAGGCGAAGCCGGTGCGCCGGCACCGGCCGACTCCTTTCCTCGAACACTGCTCCGCACGCTCGTCGCCGAGCACCTAGGCTGTGCGCCGGCCGACGTACCCGAGGACCCGCACGAGCTCTTCGATGCGATGGTGGCCTGCGCGGATGCCCTCGACGAGTGGTACGGCGGAGCCGAGCGAGACCAGCGCACAGGTGTGCGCGGGATGCTCGGGGGCAAGCGGCCGCGGCGCCCGGTTCCCGTGCCGAAATCGGTGAGTCGCAGCATCCCCGGTCACGCGTCTCGGCGACAGCGGGTCCTCGACCAGGCGAACAAGTTCGCCGCGGCCGAGCACAGCCAGCAGCGGCCCCCGGGCCGACTGCGCCGCCTGTCCTCGCCCGAGCTCACCCCTGCCCAGCTCCGGTGGGCGCCACGCCTGTACGACGTCATCTTCGACCCCGACGGACGACCTCGACCGGGAAAGGGTGACTGAGGATGGGAACCAAGGGCGGGTCCGGCTGGACGGACGATCCTCGCGAGCTGTTGGGAGTCAATGAGCATTTCGACCTCGACCGACTCGACCGCGGAGCCACGCCGGGGTGGAGTTCGGGTAAAAAGGCGTCGAAGCGCTTCTGCGACGACCGTGGCACCTTGCTCAGCGAGCTCCAGGAGCGTCTGTTCGCCGAGGGTCGGGCCGGCGGGACACGCTCGGTCCTCGTCGTCGTACAGGGGCTCGACACCGCTGGCAAGGGCGGCGTCGTCCGGCACGTGATCGGCACGGTCGACCCCCAGGGCGTCGCGCTCCACTCGTTCGGCGCGCCGACGTCTCAGGAGGCGGAGCACCACTTCCTGTGGCGGATCAAGAAGCGACTGCCGAAGCCTGGCCTGATCGGCGTCTTCGACCGATCCCACTACGAGGACGTGCTCGTCGCGCGGGTCGACGAACTCGTCCCGCCCGAGGTCTGGGAGAAGCGGTACGACGAGATCAACAACTTCGAGGCCGACCTCGTCGACTCCGGCACCACGATCCTCAAGCTCGGACTCATGGTCAGCCACGACGAGCAGGGCCTGCGGCTGATGAAGAGGCTCGATCGCCCCGACAAGCGGTGGAAGTACAGCAAGAACGACGTGCCCACACGGCGCAAGTGGGACCCGTACCAAGACGCTTACGCCGACGTGTTCCGGCGTACCTCCACCGAGGCCGCGCCGTGGTACGTCATCCCGGCCGACCACAAGTGGTACACACGCCTGGCGGCTACCGAGCTGCTCACCCAGACCCTCATCGAGCTGGACCCCACGTGGCCGACTGTGCGCTGGGACCCGGAGGTGCAGCGCCGTGAGCTGGCCGACACGATGAGCGGTCGCGCGCTCCGGGCATCGTTGAAGGAGACCGACCGCCACGTGAAGAAGGCGGTGAAGGACGACCGCCGCGTGCAGGAAGAGGCCGCGCGGGCTCTGATGGAGGTGGCCGACGATCCGATGGCCCGAGCGGAGGCCGAGGCGCGCACTGCGGAGGCCGCGGCTGCGTCAGCCGCCGCCATGGTCGACCTCCAACGGACCCGCCATCAGAAGGCTGAGCTGGTCGACATACGCCAGGAGACGAACGCCGCCCATTAGGGCGTGGGCGCTTGGGGCGGTGCGACCGCATCTCCGGCGGTGATCGGCATGGCCTCCCAAGCCCGGCCGAGGTCGGCCGTACGCACGGTTCGGCTGTCCCGGACTCGAGGTCGTCCAGGCCGCATTCGGTCCAGAACGAATCGTGTTGCTCGCAGTCCAAGACAGCGGCGAGGTGGCCGCGGACGGGAGCACGCGGGGTCGGGTGAGGATCGAGCTAGCGGCTGATCCGCAGCAAGATGGCGAGTTCGCGGGCCTCCCGCGAGGGGTACATGGTGTGCTCCGTCGAGGTCAGTTCGTCGGTGGTGGGTGCGCGGCCGGGACGGCACGGCAGCCTATGCGGACCGCCCCGACCGCGTGGTGCTGGGAACGACGAGCCACGAGCCCGCGCAACTGCTGCGCCTGCTTCGAGGGTTCGACGTCGGTGCACGTGCCCGACGCGCGGTGACCCTCCCAACGTGGCCCGTGGCTCGCCGTCCGTCTGTGCGGGCCTGGTGAGACCGTCGAGCCGCCTTCGAGGCATCGCGCGAGCCCCCAGCCCGGATCCGGGCTCAGCGCTCGGGGCCGCCGCAGCGCCCGACGCGCGGCGGGGTCACGCTTCGATCGCCTGCGCCTTGGTGCTGCCTTCGACGGCCTCTTGGCCGCTCCCGATCTGGATCCGACGAGGCTTGGCCTTCTCGGCGACCGGCACGACCAGCCGAAGCACTCCCGCTTCGTAGGACGCCTCGATGCGGTCCAGGTCGAGATTGTCGCCCAGCACGAGCTGGCGGCTGAACGCGCCGCGGGGCCGCTCGCTGGCCAGCATCTCCCAGTCGCCGTTACGTGCGACCCTCTCTGCGCGGACGGTCAGCACGTTCCGCTCGACATCGAGGTCGATGGTGTCGCGGGAGATGCCGGGCAGGTCGAACTCGATCACGAACCGGTCGCCCTCGCGCCAGGCATCCATCGGCATCACCGCAGGGCGGCTCGTGGTGCCGAGCAGCTGCTGGGTCAGGCGGTCGAAGTCACGGAACGGGTCGGCGGTGCGCAGCAACATGGTGTCCTCCTGGTTCTGGTTCGAATGAGCGTGAGCCCACGACCTGTATCAGCGGTTATAGGTTTCTTGTAGTTCAGAAGTGAGGTAATGTCAAGCCGGGGAGATGGATAAATTCGCAGGAGGCACTGTGGTTGCGCGTAACCGAGGCGTGTTCGCCATCTCCGTGGCCGCCCAGATGGCCTCGATGGAGATTCAAAACCTCAGGGTCTACGAGCGCCGCGGCCTGCTCGACCCGGACCGCACCCCGGGCGGCACCCGCCTTTACAGCGAGGCCGATGTGGCTCGACTGATTCGCATAGGGGAGCTGCTGGCCGAGGGACTCAACCTGGCCGGGATCGCCCGCGTCATCGAGCTCGAGACCCAGGTCGCCCGGCTGCGCGCCGACAACATCCGACTGCGGGCCGAACGAGCCGGCTGAGGTTCGCCAGATCACCACCTCGTGCCGCGCTCGCCGGCGTCCGCGCCGTGCTCTCAGGCAACACCGCTGCAACAAATGGACGTCATGATGAGACCGCGCGGGTTGCCGGGACCTGAGTTCGGGGCGCAGCGGCCGGAGGAGCCACGTGAGCCCGTTACCTCTCGATGCTCAATTGAGTGCCGTGTTCGACAACGTACGGCGTCGGCGCGACGGTCAGGTGGCGAGCTACATCCCAGCCCTCGCCGAGGCTGACCCGGACCTGTTCGGAGTCAGCCTCGTCACCGTCGACGCCGGCAGCTACGACATCGGCGACAGCCACCATCCCTTCACCATCCAGTCGGTGTCCAAACCGTTCTCATTCGGTCTGGCCCTCGATGAGCACGGCCTCGACGCAACCTTGGAGAGCGTGGGCGTCGAGCCGTCGGGCGATCCGTTCAACGCCATCGAGCTGGACCTGCGAACCCACCGGCCCTACAACCCCATGGTCAACACCGGCGCCATCGTGACGACGTCCTTGGTCAGGGGCTCGAACGAAGTGGAGCGGACGGAGTCGATCGTCCGTGGGCTCAGCCGGTTCGCGGGCCGCAGGCTGGAGATCGACGAGGACGTCTTCGCTTCCGAGCGCGAGACCGGCGACCGAAACTTCGCGATCGGCTACCTCCTGCGCAACTTCGGCATGCTGGACGCAGACGTGAACGACGTAGTCGAGACGTACTTCAGGCAGTGTTCCGTGGTCGTCACGGCCCACGACCTCGCCGTCATGGGCGCCACCCTGGCCAACGGAGGCATCAACCCCGTCACCGGGCAACGGGCGCTGCGGGAGGAGCACGTCTCCCGAGTGCTGTCCGTGATGAGCACGTGTGGGATGTACGACTATGCCGGTGAGTGGGTCTTCCGGATCGGCTTGCCCGCCAAGTCCGGCGTCTCGGGGGCGGTCGTCGCAGTGCTCCCGGGTGAGTTCGGGTTAGCCGTGTTCTCGCCGCCCTTGGATGAGCATGGCAACAGTGTGCGCGGGATCGCCTTCGCCGAGGAGTTCTCGCAGCGGTTCCGCATCCACCTCATGGGGAGACCCCCGACCGCGCGCAGGGTCGTACGACGCACCTACCGAGGAGATGCGGTGCGCTCGAAGCGCGGACGCACTGCCCCTGAGAACGCCGTGCTGCGTGAGCACGGAGGCGGGACCCACGTGATCGAGGTGCAAGGCGACCTTGGCTTCGGCGCCACCGAGGCGCTGTCAAGGGCGGTCCAGGAGGAGCTCGACGGGGCTACCAGGCTGGTCATCGACCTCCGCCGGAGCGGCACGATCGAACCCGCGATGGGAGCGATGTTCCGCGCCATGTCGGGCATGGTGGAGAGCGCCGGCGTCGAGCTGATCCTCGCGGGGCTGCCCCAGACCCTGAGGGGACGAGTGCCCGCACACGAGTTCGTCGACGTCGACAGCGCGCTCGAGTGGTGTGAGGACCAGGTCCTCTCTGATGCGGGACTTCCCGACGAGGTGATCCTGGGCCTGGACGAGATCGAGCTGCTCGCCGGACTGGGTGCGGAGACTCTCGAACGGATCGAGAACGTCGCGGAGCTGATCGTCCTCGAGCCAGGTGACCCGGCTTTCCGGGAAGGGGATCCAGCCGAACACATCTACTTCGTACGCTCCGGCCTGGTCGACGTGCTGCTCTCGAACCACGAGCGGGCGAAGCGAGTCTCGTCGGTGGGTCCGGGCTCCGTGTTCGGCGAGATCGGTGCCCTGGAGGGCGGGCTGCGTTCAGGAACCTGCATCGCAAAGAGCAAGACCGAGTGCACGGTGCTCCGCTGGGACGAGCTGCGCGCCATCTGCGCTCAGGACCCAGCGGTGCTCGACCGCCTCTACACGAACCTGGCCATGACGCTGGCAGATCGGCTCAGAAAAGCAGATGACGAGCGTCGCGCATTGTGGTGATACCCGCTACGATGCCGCGCCGGGGGCGGTCGAAGACGTCTTCGACGCCACGAGGGGGTTGGCTCGATGAGACGAAGCTTTGCCGTGCTCTGTACAGCGTCGATGATCGTCCTGACCTCGACGCCCGTGGGCTTCGCCGATTCCGGGACGGTCGGCGGCGGCACCGCCGTGACGACGACGTTGACGGGCCCTGCCGAAGGCGCGTCGTTCGTCGCCGGTGCAGGGATCCCCGTCAGCGGCACCGTCGACCTCGGCCAGGGCGCAGCGGTCAAGGACACGGATCTCGCCTTCGTGCTCGACACCTCCGGTAGCACCTCGTCGGCATCCGGCCTGTCCTGCGGGACCATCCTCAGCTGCGAGAAGGCGTCGACGCAGAGCGTGATCAGCTCGCTCACCGGCGTGCGGTCGCCCGTCGCGGCCGTGGGCGTCGTCGCGTTCCCGGGCACTGCATCCGTGCCGCTCGTCTCCCCGGCGACCTTCAGCAACGACCTCAGCGAGTTCACGTCCTCGGGCGGGACCGAGTTCAACGTGGGTATGGCGCGCGCCCGCGACATGCTGACCGCACCGGGCACGGCGTCCAAGGACGTGATGGTGTTGCTCACCGACGGCGACGGCACCACCGCGCCGGTCTCAGGGGTCGGCTCGATCGTCGTCAAGGCCTTTGCCATCGCCGGCTCAGGCTGCAGCGCGAACCTCCAACAGGCAGTCAGCCAAGGGGCGCCGGGCAGCGAGTGCGTCGTTGTCTCCTCGCTCGCCGCACTGCCCAGCGTTGTCGGAGACACCATCGACTCGACGGTCGACAGCGTCGACATCACGGTCAACGGCACCGTCGTGAAGTCGCTGCCGGTCGTGGCGCAGGGTCAGAGCTCGACCCCCTTCTCCACGACCATCAGCGGGCTCGCGGTCGGCAACGGCCAGAGCGTCTGCGCAGTCGCGCACGCCACGGACGCGGGCGGGTCGGGAACCGTGGCCGACTGCAACACGATCAACGTCCTCCCGGCAGGCACCGTGCTGGTCGACTGCAACGGAACGGAGATCTGCACCGGGGTCGCTAGCGATCCCGGCAAGTCGTCGCTCACCTTCGCGGCCCCGGGTGAGTTCAACGAGCTGGTGACCATCGCTCCGGCCACCAGTGGCCCGACCGAGTGCGGTGGCTCACCGTGCAAGACCGGGTACAACGTCGGGTTCCCGACCAGCAGCCCCAACGGCCCGGTCGCGAGCATCACGGTGACGACCACACAGAAGGTGTCCCTCGCCGACCGCCTCAAGGCGGCGGTCTTCATGGACAACACCCGGATCACCGCTCAGTGCGACAACCGGCTGCTGATCGCCAAGCTGCGCAACGCGCTCGGCATCCCGGAGCCGATTCCGTGCATCACCATTTCGTACGTCGCTGGCAGTCGCCTCGAGTACTTCGTCAAGTTCAACGCGGACCCGAAGATCGCCTTCCGCTGAGCACGCCTGGGGTCGGCTCGAGACGTGGGCCCAACCCCAGCCGCGCCGCGATGATCCTGCCCTCGCTCGCGAGCGCGGGATCGACGGGTTCGCCATGCCAACCCGAGGCCAGCCCAAGGGCACGGATCGTAAGTGCGATCTCGTGCTCTGCCTCGTGATTGCGGCTGAGTTCGAGTGCGCGGGCGAGATCCGTGAGGCCGTCGTCGCCCGACATCGCCGCCCGCGCGGTGCCGCGCAGCCGGTAGATCGCGGGCAGGAGGTGGTCCAACCCGGCCCGGGCCGGATCACCGGCGATGACGGTGTCGAGAAGGTCGACGGCCTCCTCGAAATTCCCGCTGAGCAACAGCAGCTCAGCGATGGCGACGTCGGTCTCGGTGACATCGGCCTGCGCGCCCAGGGTCGCGAACTTGGCCCTGGCCGCACCGAGCAACATCTCCGCAGCCTCGAACGCGCCGGCACGGCACCGGCACAGTCCGCGCAGTCGATCTGCGAACGCAACACTCCACTGGTCGTCTGACGCTGCCCAGACCGACGAGGCCGAGGCGAGCAGGGCATCCGCCTCGTCCAGCGAGCCCTGCTCCAGCAGGATCTCCGCAAGATTGGCGTTGGCAGTCGCGACACCGGCCGGGTCACCGGTCCGTTCGCGCGCATGCCGTGAGCGGCGATAGAAGGCAACCGCATCGTCCCACTGGCCCGCGAAGTAGGCGTACGCCCCGAGGATGTTCGCGGCAGTCGCTTCTCCGGGGATGTCGCCCAGCTCCGTGTAGATGTCCAACGCGCGTTCGGTCCCGGCGTGGTCGGCGCCGTCCTCAAGGCGACTGCGCGCGAAGTCCAGCGTCACGAGAGCCCGAGCGAGCGTGGACGAGTCACCGAGGCCCGTCGCTCGGCGTACGGCTTCGGCACCGGCTCGCGCACCCTCCGCGAACTGACCCTGCCGGACCCGGATCGCGGCCAACCAGCCCCACAGCTCGGCTCGCAGCTCGTCGCCCGTCCGGTCAAGCGGCGCGAGCACGCGTAGCCCGCGGCGGACCGAGCGCACAGCAGTGACGTATCGCCCGAGGCGCTCGTCGATGAACGCGCTCTTCAGAAGCATCCTCGCGACGACGATCGGTTCATCGCCCGAGAGCTGACGCGCAGCGACGTAGGCCGCGCGAGCTCCCACCAGGTTGCCGGTGAGTTCCTCGACGTCGCCCAGGGACTCCAAGGCTTGCGCGCGCAACCGTCCGTCGACATCGATCTTCGCTGATGCTTGCAGCGCACGTCGATAGAGCTTGGCCGCATCGGCGTTCGCGTACACAGCCTTGGCCTGATCGCCGGCGGCCGTCGAGTACCGCCAGGCTTCGCGATGGCGATTGGCGCGGTAGAAGTGCAGCGACAGCAGTGGTACGACGTCGTCCACGTTGTCTCCGACGCGCCTCAGGATCGACTCGCCGACCCGTTCGTGCAGCTCGCGTCTGGTTCGAAACGGCAGGCCTTCGTACGCGACGACCCTGACCAGGTCGTGCCGGAACCAGACCCAGCCCCGGTCGTCAGTTCGGACGAACTCAGCCAGCCGAGCAAGCTCTTCGTCGCTGAGACTCGCCCCCCGAGGCGCCACGTCGGCAACGTAGCTCCGATCGAAGCCCGTACCGAGCACGGAGAGGTGGCGCAGCAGGGTGCGATCGGCATTGGCGAGTCGGTCGGTGCGAGCCATGAGCAGGCCCTCGACCGACGTCGGCAGGGACTCGTCGTCATCGCCCGCCTGCACGGCGTTCAGCAGCTCCAGCAGGAAGAGCGGATTGCCGCCCGACCGCTCCACGAGCGTCGCGATCCGATGCTGCGGCAGGGGTGTGGACCGGGTCAGCTCGCCCACGAGCGCTTCGAGTTCCGCGGGGTTCAGCGGGTGCAGCGCCATCAGGATGTCCGGAGCCCTGATCTGCGCGGTCGGCCCCCCGGGATCAGGACGCTGCGCCACGAGCACCACCCACGGACGTCTGGCGAGATCGCTCACCAGCGCGTTGACGAGCTGACACGAGGCATCGTCCATCCATTGCGCGTCCTCGATGCACAACGCCACCGGCTCGGTCAGAACGTCTTCGAGCAAGGAGACGACGGCCGTCTCCAGCTGGATGCGCCGGAACTCCGTCTCCAGGGCCAGCACCTCCGGCGACGGTTCGATCAGCAGCCCACAGGCGGTCCCGATCAGCGACAGCCACGGCAACAGGTGGGGAGAACGCTCCGTGACCAAGCGCCGGAGGTCGTCCGCGCCGTCGGTGTCCGACAGCGACAGGAGTCCGCTGAGCAAGCCGAAGAAGGGAAAGTACGGAGTGGAGGACTGGTAGAGGCGGCAAGCCACGCGATGGAAGTCGATCGAGTCACCGGCCGCCTGGAACTCCTTGAGCAATCGGCTCTTGCCGGCCCCCGGGTCAGCGAGAAGCTGGAGGTAGGAACCTGAGTGCTCCGCTGCCGACGCACACGCTGCCCGAAAGGCATCGAGCTCGGACTCACGACCGACCAAGGGGGCGTCGGCCGACGCCACCTCGGCGCGCACCCCGCGGGCTGCGCCGACCGCGAACGCGGTGACCGACCGCGCCTTGCCCTTGACGTAGAAGGGCTCCACGGGCGTGAGGTCGAAGAGGGTGCGGGACCTGTCCAGGACCGGCGTCGTGGCGTACACGGTTCCCGGGGCCGCCTTGCTCATCACGCGCGCGGCCAGATTGACCGGATCACCCATCGTGACGAACGTGCGGCGCGAACCGCTACGGATCTCTCCAGTGAACACCGAACCGCTGTTGACGCCGGCACGCAACGTCAGCCCGACATCGAGCGACACGATCTCCGCCAAGGCCAGCAGCATGTGCTCCTCGTCCTGACCCGTGCTGAGGGGCGCCCCGGCGCTCAGGTAGAACTTGCCCCCGTCAACCGCGAGATCCGCCGACTGGAAACAGATCCCGCGCGCATCGAGGGCCTCTTGCGTGCCAGCGATCAGCGCCTCGAGCACTCGAGCGGCCGCGTCTCCCCCCGACTGGTCGATGATCTCGTCGAGCCCCGAGTACTGGACGAATGCGACGGTCGCGGTGCGGTGTTCGGAATCCACCCGGCCCTCCGCAACAGTCCGATGCAGCCCGGCGGCGACGAAGCGAGCCATCTCCTGGGCCGGCGGCAGCGGGGGTGCGTCGTACGCCGGGGGCGAGATCGTGCCGACGAGCCGCGGGACCGTGCCGCCGCGGCTGGTGAGGTTGCGCGGCTCGATGGCCGCGGCGGTCGAGGGGCCGACGAGGATCTGACCTCGCTCGGCGGCACCCTCCAGCGTCACGAGCTGCGAGGCGGCGGCGCCTCCCAACACGAGTTGGCGATGCGAGCGCCCGACGAGGAACCAGTCGAAGTCTCCGGTGTGGACACCGACGGTCAGTGAGAGCTGCACTCCCGCGACGGCGCGCGTCATGGCTCCCAGGGACCGGATGGTCCTGCGCATCTCCAGCGCCGCAGCGGCGGCGCGAAGCTCGTGGCCCGCCCCGCGGAAGAACAACAGCACGGCGTCGCCGCCGAACTGGATCAGCGTTCCACCGGCGGAGTCGGCGACATCGAGGAGACGGGTGAAACAGGCCTCGATGACCTCGACGATCGACTCGGCCCCCACCTTCCCTCGCTTGGCGAGTCGCTCGGAGATCTTGGTGAATCCGGATACGTCGGCGAAGACGAGCGTTCCAGGAAGAGACCGGTGCAGCGAGGCGGATTCGGCACCGTCCGCGGCCCACTCGCGTACCAGCTGCGGCACATAGAGCTCAAAGGGGCCTGCATGGCTGCTCATCTGCCGTCACCACCATCGCTGGATGTCCCAGCTCCTGCCCATCCGCCCGATCAGTGAGAGACGTTCTTGCTCGAGCCGAATCTACCGGGCTGCTCCTCGGGGTGCAGGACGGCGAACCCGGATTTGGACGGTGGACGCTGGACTGTCTCGACGGCGGCGGTGTGCCCCACACTGGAGCCGTGACCGAGCTGCTCGAGTACATCACCGATCTGCCCACCCGTGACATCTCGGCCGGCGAAGTGCTCTTGACCGAAGGTGAGCGCCCGGGCCACATGCTCGTGTTGGTCTCGGGCCACGTCGTCATCGAGCGGGACGGCGTCCCGTTCGCGCAGATAGACGCTCCGGGGTCCGTGTTCGGTGAGATGGCAGCCGTTCTGGACCAGCCCGCCTCGGCAACCGTCAGGGCGGTCGGCGACCTTCGGGTTCGCGTGATCGAGGACCCGATGGAGTTCCTGACCAATCGCCCTGGTGCGGCGTTGGCCGTGCTGCGCATGACCGCATCGCGGCTCGACGGCCTCACCCACTACCTGGTCGACGTCAAGCAGCAGTACGCCGATGCAGAAGGGCACCTCGGCATGGTGGACCGCATGATCGACCACCTCGTGCACCACCAAGGACCTCGGGGTCGCACGGGCTCCGTGCGCGACCCAGAGGGCGACCACGACCACGGTGACTACTGACGTGGTTCGGTGACACCGCTCAAGCCAGGGTCAGCGTCTCCGACTCGAAGACGCCGAACCACGCGGCCGTACCAGCCTCGGTGTCCAGCGTGATGTGAGCCGGGACTTTGCCGATCTGCTTCCCGGCGTTGAAGACCCACGTGTCGCCCAGCTTGGCGTGCCACGAGCCACCCTCGACCCAGGGCGCCTGGTGGATGTGGCCGCACAGGACGATGTCAGGGCTGAACTCGGCGATCCAGTCTGCGATCTCCTGGTCGGGAAAGGTCCGTCGGCCATCGTTGCACAAGGCGGTGCCCGCCGGTGGCGCGTGGTAGAGCCACACCCAGCGGGCGGGCCGGTCGGCGGCCGCCGCGGCGAGCTGCGCCGCAACCTCGTCCCGAGTGATCGGTCCGTCCCACCAGGGACAGATCGTGAATCGGGTGCCCTCGATGTCGACGCTCGCCCCGTCGATATGGACGTTGTCAGCCGCGGCTCGCCGCAGCCAGGAAGCAACTTGCTCACCGTGCGCCCCAGGTCCGTCGAGATCATGGTTGCCGGAGGCCACCAGCACCGGGCCAGCAGCGGCCAACAGCTCGAGGTAATTGCTGAGCACCACCGTCTGCACGTCGTGGGGGACCGGGCTCACGACGTCGGCGAGGTCGCCCACCAACGCCACGACATCGACCTCGGTAGCGGCCGCCACGAGCCAGTCGTAGTGCGGAAGCCGGTAGTGCAGATCGGACGCGACAAGGATGCGCACGCCGCCCCACTCCTCATGCTAGGGCTCCGACATGGTCGCTGACCTGCGGCGAGGGGTGGAGCCGAGGGACCAGACCGTGGACCCTCTGCATGCCAGGTAATCACGATCAGAACTTTCCTGCAGATCAGACCGGGAACTGGCGTCTGAACTGCGCAGATAGTAACCGGCCTCGATCCACGGCTGTCCACGTCGATCCGGATCTGGCACGCACATGCGCGAACGTGGCGATGTCGCGGTCAGACGCCAGCGCACCGAGCCCCCGAGGGCTTGATCGGAGAGTCCCCCACAACGAGGTCGGACAACAGCACCCCGTGGGTGGCGCGCCCGTAGGGATTCGAACCCCAAACCTTCTGATCCGTAGTCAGATGCTCTATCCGTTGAGCTACGGGCGCATATCCGCGGTTGCACGAGGCCGCCGCAGGACTGCACGAGGATAGCCGACCACCGCGGACGGATCCGAATCGTTAGCGGTGTCAGAGCGGGCGCACTGAGCGGAGGACGCCGATCTTGTCGATGCGGTGCTCGGGGTTGTCCAGGGCATCGGACCAGAAGTTGCGCGCCGCGTGGTCCTCGGGCGTGGCGCAGGTCGAGAGCGTGATCATCGCGCGGGTGGGGGTGCGCGCGGGATGGCCCGGGACCGCCGCCGACTGGGCGCGCAGCGAGGCCGGCCTGCGGAACGAGGTCGAGCGCGTCCGGGTGATCTCGTAGACCAGTCGCTGACCGCGGGTCTCGACCACGACGCGGGCGCCGGGGCGGAGGGCGGGCAGTTCTGCGAAGGGTCGCGTGGACGAGGTTCGGTGGCCGGTGACCAGGTAGTTGCCGACGCCCCCGGGGCCGACGAGTCCGTCACTGCCGTGCGGTGCGGCCAGGTCGCCGGCGTCCTGGATCGCGGTGCCCGGCCGGTCGTCCGGCGTTCCGACATACGGCCGGACGAGCACCCGGCGCAGGCCGAGCGCCGGGACCGTGAGGTACGCGCGGCGCGGCGCGCCCGAGGTGGACGGTGGTGGCGCCACCACGGGTGCCGGAACCTGGGGCGCCGCCGGCGTCGTGGGTGCGGGCGGGGTCGCTTCGGGTGTGCCCGAGACCGCCGGGCGAGGTGCCGGTGTGGGCGTGCCGTCGCCTGCCGAGCAACCCGCCAGCGCAAGTGCTCCGACGACCAGGCCGGACCGCACCGCTCCCACCCGTTCGACGGTACCTCCGGCCCGTGTGACGGGGGCCATACCGCTTGGACCGATCCAATATGTCCGGGCTCCGGACGGAGGTAGGTTCGCGGGCACCCGGGGCCATCCAGAGTCGCCGACAACGATGCCGCGCGCACCCCACCCGCCACGCGAATCGCCACGAGGACACGAATGACCGCCACCCAGGACGCAACTACCGGCACCGTGGACGTGAGCTCCGCGCCGACCACGCACCGAGGCATCCTCGACTTCGTCGCCGAGGTCGCCGAGATGACCAAGCCGGCCCGCATCCACTGGTGCACCGGCTCCGACGAGGAGTGGACCGAACTCACCGACGCGCTCGTCTCTACCGGCACCTTCACCCGGCTCAACCCGGCGATCAAGCCGAACTCGTTCTACGCCGCGAGCGACCCGATCGACGTCGCGCGCGTCGAGGACCGCACCTACATCTGCTCGGTCGACGAGAAGGACTGCGGGCCCACCAACAACTGGATGGCCCCCGCCGAGATGAAGACCCTCATGCGCAAGCTGTACGACGGCTGCATGGCCGGGCGCACGATGTACGTCATCCCGTTCGTGATGGGTCACCTCGACGCCGAGAAGCCGATGTTCGGCATCGAGATCACCGATTCGGCGTACGTCACCGCCAGCATGCGCGTGATGGCGCGGATGGGTAGCAACGTGCTCGAGCGGATGACCGAGCTCGACGCCGAGTTCGTCCCGGCCCTGCACTCGGTCGGCCACCCGCTCGCCGAGGGCCAGGCCGACGTCGCGTGGCCGTGCAACGACACCAAGTACATCGTGCAGTTCCCCGAGGAGCGCGCGATCTGGTCCTACGGCTCGGGGTACGGCGGCAACGCGCTGCTCGGCAAGAAGTGCTACGCGCTCCGCATCGCGAGCGTGATGGCCCGCGACGAGGGCTGGCTCGCCGAGCACATGCTGATCCTCAAGCTCACCAGCCCCGAAGGGACCGTCAAGTACATCGCTGCCGCATTCCCGAGCGCCTGCGGCAAGACCAACCTCGCGATGCTCGCCCCGACCATCCCCGGCTGGAAGGTCGAGACCCTCGGTGACGACATCGCCTGGATGAAGATCGGCGAGGACGGGCGGCTGTGGGCGGTCAATCCGGAGTACGGCTTCTTCGGCGTCGCCCCCGGCACCAACGAGCACACCAACCCCAACGCGATGAAGACCATCAACAAGGGCAACTCGGTCTTCACCAATGTCGCGCTCACCGACGACGGTGACATCTGGTGGGAGGGGCTCGAGAACGAGCCGGCCCACGCCACGTCGTGGAAGGGCGAGGACTGGACCCCCGACTCCGAGGAGCTGTCCAGCCACCCCAACAGCCGCTACTGCACCCCGATCAAGCAGTGCGACATCCTGGCGCCGGAGTACGACGACCCGCGCGGCGTCCCGATCGATGCGATCCTCTTCGGTGGCCGCCGCAAGACGACGGTCCCGCTGGTCTTCGAGGCGCGTGACTGGACGCACGGCACCTTCCTCGGCGCCACCCTCTCGAGCGAGACCACCGCCGCCGCGGTCGGCCAGGTCGGCGTCGTACGCCGCGACCCGATGGTGATGCTGCCGTTCATCGGCTACCACGCCGGCGACTACTTCAACCACTGGATCCAGGTCGGCAAGGACAACGACGAGGCCAAGCTCCCGCGGATCTTCTACGTCAACTGGTTCCGCCGCGATGCGGACGGCGGCTTCCTGTGGCCAGGCTTCGGCGAGAACAGCCGGGTCCTGAAGTGGGTCGTGGAGCGCATCGACGGCCAGGCCGCTGCCGAGGAGACCGCGATCGGTCACGTCCCGGCTCCGGGTTCACTGGACATCGAGGGGCTCGACATGACCCCCGAGGCCCTCGCCGCCGCGCTGGCCGTCGACAACGAGGAGTGGAAGGCCGAGCTCCCGCAGATCCAGGAGTGGTTCGAGAAGTTCGGCGATCAGCTCCCGACGGTGCTGTGGACCGAGCTCGACGGGCTCCGGGAGCGGCTCGGCGCCTGAGCTCGACCCCTGCCGAACTGAGCCCGTGAGC
>ERZ761607.1467-NODE-1467-length-29303-cov-34.019318_pt1 | contig 29303 bp, 28 predicted proteins | sample MGYA00511164_ERZ761607 | MGnify/ENA primary metagenome ERZ761607 (study PRJEB28899, sample SAMN02445080) | bioreactor sludge metagenome | biome: EBPR sludge | place: Australia: Brisbane, Thorneside Wastewater Treatment Plant | collected 2011-06-22 ... | reverse complement strand
TTTAATCCCCAAACCCAGTTTACCTTAACGGTTGCCCGTACCCAAAACGTGCAAATTGGGGCCTATAACTTGTTGGGGCGGGAAGTCGGACAGGTTTTTAGTGGACGTTTGGCGGGGCAGACAACCCATGCCTTTCGGTTGGATGGAAGCGCTTGGGCTTCGGGCTTGTATTTTATCCGAATCGTAGGCGAGTCCTTTAACGCCACCCGAAAAGTTAGTTTGGCCAAATAAATAAAAGCCCTATAATGCTTTCTGCATAAAAAACGCCTCGTTAGTTTACATACCAGCGAGGCGTTTGAAACTACAATTTAAGAAGTGCGAAAAAAGGCCCCCTGTAGGACAAAGGGCCTAAAAGCATGTAGTTGCGAGATTTACGCTACATCATTTCCACGCGGTTGAAAGGACTGGATTCCAGTAATTTCACGTCCCAAGATCAACCCATGTATGTCGTAAGTACCTTCGTAGGTATTTACACTTTCGAGATTGACGGCGTGATGAATCACGCGAAACTCGCCACTGGTTCCATTTCCGCCCAGCATGTCACGGGAAATACGGGCAATTTCGAGTGCTTTTCCGCAGTTGTAGCGTTTGGCTAACGAGATTTGTGGCGGCATACTTTGGCCCAGATCGTGTAAATTACCCAAGCGCCACGCGAATAATTGCATGGCCGTGATGTCGGTGGCCATGTTCGCAAGTTTGGTTTGGACTAGTTGGTTTGCTGCAAGCGGATATCCAAATTGCTGGCGCTCGGAGACGTATTTTTTGGCGCGAGCATAACAGTTTTCGGCAGCCCCCAAGGTACCCCAAACGATGCCATAACGTGCACTGTTTAGGCAGGTGAAAGGTCCTTTGAGACCACGAATCTCTGGAAATACGTTCTCATCGGGCACAAAGCAATCTTCGAGGACGATTTCGCCTGTTTCGGAGGCGCGAAGCGACATTTTGTGCGGGATTTTAGGCGTAGTAAAGCCCTTAAAACCACGTTCTACGATAAAGCCACGAATCACACCCGGATCATTTTCATGCTCCTTGGCCTTGGCCCAGACCACCGCAATATCGGCGATAGGAGCATTGGTGATCCACATTTTGGCCCCATTAAGCCGCCATCCGCCTTCAGTTTTACGGGCATTTGTCACCATCGAAGCAGGATCTGAGCCATGATCTGGCTCCGTAAGACCAAAACAGCCAATCAGTTCAGCCGTTGCAAGTTTCGGCAAGAAGCGTTGTTTTTGTGCTTCCGTTCCGAATTTGTAGATGGGCCACATCACCAAAGAAGATTGTACCGACATAAAACTACGGTAGGCAGAGTCCACCCGTTCTACTTCGCGGGCAATCAGACCATAGGCTGTATAACCTGCGCCCAGACCTCCATAAGATTCGGGAATGGTCGCCCCAAGCAAGCCACGTTCGCCCATTTCCTTTGGGATTTCCGGATCAAAATACCCCTCCTGATTGCCTTTCAATGCACGAGGTTCTAAATACTGCTGGGAATAGTCGCGGGCCGCCTGCATGATGAGGCTTTGCTCTTCCGACAATAACGACTCAAATTGATAGACATCTTCCGCATTAAATTTCACAGACATAAACGTATGTTATTTATAAACAAGATTAAAGGGTTCCTTTAGTTCGCAATTGGTTTCGGAAAGAGAAAGTTACGGAAGGCCCTACGAAAGCCGCGTTGATTCAGCGTGAAGGTTCTGCGACTACGCTTTGCGGTGTCCTACGACCTTTTTGCCATCGGATAACCAGCCCGTTATCGGGAGCGAACAAAAAAACGATCAAAAATAACGCACCCAGCACAACGGTAATCCCTCCGGCGATAGAGGCATTATAATACGCGGCCACATAATACCCCAATACAGAAGAGAGGCCACCAATTCCGACAGCAATGCCCAATAGCCAACGCAACTTATCGGTAAGCAAGAAGGCTGTCGCTGGCGGAGCAACAATAAGAGCCACTACCAGAATGGCCCCCACACTCTCGAACGAAGAAACCGTGACCAGCGAAACAACGCTCATGAGGGCATAATGCCAAACAACCGTCGAAATCCCCACAGATACCGCATAGGCAGGATCGAAAGCGCAGAGTTTGAGTTCTTTGTAACCCAATCCCACAAATGCTACGACCAAGAGCAAAACCCCACCCGTTTGCCAGAAAGCACGTGGCAGGGTTAATCCCAGATGGGTTTCAAGGTCTAAGGGTACATAGGCGATTTCGCCATAGAGCACGCAGTCTTGGTCTAAATCTACTTGGCGGCTAAACAACGAAATGAGGATAACCCCGACGGCAAATAGGAAAGTAAAAACAGTGCCCATCGCAGCATCCTCGTTCACCCGCCCCCGGTTTCGGAGCAGCTCGGTAAGCCACGTGGTTAATAGCCCCAGAAGCCCTGCCCCGATTAACATAGGTAGGACGTTACGGCTACCTGTTAGTAAAAAGGCCAGAACAATGCCCGGCAAAACAGCGTGGCTAATGGCATCGGCCAACATGGTAATTTTGCGCAACATCATGAAGGTTCCGACAAGGGCGCAGGCCGTGGCCACCATTACAGCCGTAAAGATGATTTCAAATTCCATGCTCATGTGCGATGGCGATTTTACAATTGGAATAAATACGTAAGTTTGGCCACTCCCATGCGGTTAAGCAGGTCTTCTTCACGGAACCGGATGTGGTCTTGGAAGAAATAACCCGTATTAAACACCAAAAACAGATCGCTACCGGGCCGATGAATCCAATTAATGCGAATATTGGAGCGGAAACGGTGCGAGAAGTTATCATATTGAATCAGGGCATTGGCGAATAATTTTCGACTGGTAGCGGCTTGGACCGTGAGACCATAGGTAGTGGCATCAAAGCGGCCATTGGTTAAGGGCAAATCTATGATATTATAATTAATGGTTTGTTCCGCCTTTAGGTATTTCGAGAAGCGATAGCCGATCAGGTTTTGGAGGAGTGTGCGGGTTCCATGATAAAAACCGCCTGTTTGCGCCGTAGCGGTGATGTAAAGCGGTCGGCTTGGGTCGCTCGAAGCCGTTAATGCAGCAAAGTTGAAGTGGTATTCTCCGGCAGGAATTACCACATCGGGACGTATTGCAAAAGGTGCAATTAGGTTTTCAAATGCCCGGGTCACTTTCAGACCAAACCGATCACGTTTCACAAATAAAACCGTTCCATTAAAAACAACCTCCGAGGATTCTAATGTACCTGCTTGGTTTTTGAGATACTCGCCCGATCCGGTAAAGGATAGTCGTCGGACTTTTTTCTGGCCGGTCCGGCTGATATAAGGATTATAAGAGGCACTCGCAGCATAACGCTGTACATTATCGCGTTCCACAAATCCCAATCCAGGATTATACCCGGCATCTACCTGAGTATATTGGAATTTTGCATTATAGAGGTCTTTCAGGAAAAGCAAAGACAGGTTTCCGGCAGCAGTGTTTTGGTTTTTGCGGGAATCCCAAACAGTATTGAACCAGCCGCTAAGTTCACTCGCGCCCCAAAAGCGATAACTGGCATCAGCTCCAGCCACACGGTTATACGCCTCATCATTCTGGACATTTGTAAAAATGGCTCCAATACTGAGTTGGGGCATCACTTCCGCCCTGAGGCGCATTGCACCATAATTTTGACCCTTTTGTGAGTCATTGCTCTTTGTCTGGATATTTAGGAGACCCACCGAGAGTTTGCCTTGCTGTCCGGTTATTCTTGCCCCCGCCAGAATATCATTGGTAATCCCTATATTGCGGCTAAAAAAAGTTTCCGTTTCGCCGGTATTTCCAAATTCAAATAAACCATTTCGTTCTAAAAAGAACTCTCGCTTTTCGGGTAAAAACAGATTAAAACGGGTAAGATTGATTTGGGCGGCGTCGGCCTCCACTTGTGCAAAATCCGTATTGTATGTCAAGTCTAAGGTCAGGTTAGACGATAAACCATACTTCACATCCACACCTGCATTACGGACAATCTCATTCTTAGCAGTATTATTCGTTTGAAGATTGCGTTGTGCGCCCACAATGGCATAGGGCTTAATCTGTAAATTTCGTCCACGGTTTACATTTTTAATCCCTACTAATTTGGCATATCGTGATACAGACAATAATTCCGATTTATAATTAAGCGGAATAAATGGAAACGTGAGGCGTTCATTTTTGCGGTTAATGACCCGCTGAACCGCGACTCCCATCACCAATTCGTCGTCTTTACTAAACCGAATGGTTTTAAAAGGGATTTTCACCTCCAATACCCAGCCAAAATCGGTAACACGGCCTTCGCTAAAATACACCCCATTCCAATCCCAGTTATACGTTTTTTCATCAGAGATTAGGGCATCGTCCTGTGTGCCCAGCGGGTTCATCTCGAAGATATAGCCATTTCGGCCATCAAAATAGGTATCTAAACCGATTTGGATGTTGTCGTCCTTGTCTATGCGTCCGCCTCGATCAAAGACATTGGCACGGATAAGGTGGGGTTCTTTGTCGTAAAAGACCAAGCCAAAATAGAGGTTGTCTCGGTCGTAAGCAATGCGGAGTTCCGATTTTTCGGTTCCGGGCTGCCCTTCGGAAGGCTGCCTTTGGCGAAAATCCGTTTCCGGGGTAATAGACTGCCAAATGGCCTCATTTAATTGACCATCCACCGTAATTTTTTCTTCTGTAAAATGGGCGGCTATTAGGGGTTGGGTGTTCTGTGCCCGCAGCAGATGCAGGCTGGCAAGGAAAACAAGGGTGAAAATACGCTTCATTGTGTTTGGGAGTTTGGGTACAAAACTTTTGCGTCTCCATCAGACCCAGCCGTCTGTAAAATAGTTACGTACTCGTGCTGGCTGAATTGTTGTAGGGAATGGGCGAGGCATGTGGATCATGTAGAGGATGATTTAGGGTTTGGCGCAGTTTTTCCTCTAATTCAGGTGTAATCATGTGTTCCATTGCCTCGGCATCGGCATGTACGTGGTCATCCGGAAAAGCCAGATGCTCGGCGAGATATACTTCCCAAAGTCGGTGTAACCGCGTAATTCGTATGGCTTCTTCCCAACCTTTTTGTTGAAAAAGGTACCCCCTTTCCGCTTGCCTCACATATCCTTCTTTTACCAAACGCCTCAGACATAAAGCCAGTTCTTGGGGAACAAAAAATCGTTTTTCCGAAATGTCATGAAGTGTAAATAATTGTTTTTCAGGCACTTCTTCATGCAATTGATACAAGGTTTTCAAGACATTTTCCCGCATGATACGCCGCCCTGTTTGCCTGTGTCGCAACCATCTGGCCATTACACCGCGTTCGGGTGCAAAAAACATGGAGGTTGCAAAAATGAATGTGGTGGCCACCACAACACATGGGCCGGTGGGTAAACCCGGAATATAATAGGAGGCAAATGCCCCCAACCACCCACTCAAGGCCCCAAATGCCCCCGCCAGCCACATCATCACACGCAGATCCTCCGTCCAATACCGAGCGGCAACGGCGGGCGTTACCAAAAGAGCAGCCATAAGTACTACGCCAACGGCCTGAATACCTACGGTGATAGCGGCCACCAACAAAGCCGTCAGCAAAGCATCATACCGAAAAACATGAAACCCAACCGAAGACGCAAAAGCGGGATCGAAGCTGATCAATTTCAAGGGATTAAAGAAAATGAACAAAATAAACAGAACACTTCCTCCAATTAATCCGAACAAGACCACATCGCGCCCCATCATCGAGGCCGCCTGCCCGAAGAGAAACTTATCCAAACCTGTTTGGGCCGCCATACCGGATTGCTGAATCATGGTAAGCAAAAAAATCCCGATCCCAAAAAACACAGACAATACCAACGCCAATACAACATCCGGAGGCAGTTTGGTATTTCGTTGCACCACATCCATGAAAAAAGTGGCCAACCCACCCGATATCAACGCGCCTACCAGCAATATAAACGGATCTTTGGTCCCCGTGAACATAAAAGCAAGACACACGCCTGGCAAAACGGCATGTGCAATAGCATCCCCCAACAATGCCCGCCTACGCAAAACCGTAAAACTGCCCAACATGCCTGCTGTCAGTCCCAACAACACCGTTCCAGCCACCACATAACGGGTATTGGCTTCACGAAGCAAGATAAAATCGAGTAGTTCGTTCATCATTCTGGTTTTTTTTCGGCCTGGAGAATATGGCTATGACGGGTAGCCAGATGCGCCACTTCCGAAAGCAGATTGAGGCGTCCGCCATAGGTTTTTTGGAGGTTTTCGGTAGTGAAGGTTTCCTCCATTCGTCCATCGGCAATAAGCCGCATGTTTATCATGAGTACATAGTCAAAATAGTCGGCTACTGTTTGCAGGTCATGATGGACCACCAAGACCGTCCGACCTTCAGCACGCAGGGATTGCAAGAGTTCCAGAATGGCAGCTTCTGTAGCCGCATCCACGCCCGCAAAAGGCTCGTCCATCAAGTATAAGCGGGCTTCTTGGGCCAAAGCACGGGCCAAGAAAATGCGCTGTTGCTGTCCACCCGAAAGTTGTGAGATTTGCCGCTTGGCAAACTCGGCCATACCCACTTTTTCTAAGGCACTCATGGCAGCTTCACGATCGGCCTTTCCTGGGCGGCTAAACAGACCCATTTGGCCATAACGACCCATCATCACAACATCCAGCACATTGGTCGGAAAGTCCCAGTCCACCGATTCTCGCTGCGGCACATAAGCCACTTCTTTGCGTACTGCCTCTAAGGGCTGGTCATAAACCCGAACCTGTCCGGATGCCGCTGTTATCAACCCCATAATGGTTTTGAGCAACGTAGATTTTCCTGCACCATTTGGCCCTACAATGGCAGCAAGTTGCCGCTCTGGTAAAGCAAAATCAACCCCCCAAATCACAGGTTTATCGCGATAGGCCACCGTCAGATCGTGTACTTCTAAGGCGATGGTTTGCCCCTCGGATCGTCGGGCATCGGATACGATCATATTGTTAATTATTTATTTTATATTATCTTATTTACGCTTTTCCATGTACAGCATACCTACCCTTTAACATCCCAATATCGGTGCGCCTTAGACCTTATGTCTTATTTAAGTGCCTGCACAATGGTATAGACGTTGTGGCGCATCATCCCCATATAAGTCCCTTTCGAGGTACCGGGCTGTCCCATCGCATCCGAGAACAAGTGCCCACCAATACGCACCAAATGCCCACGTTGCTTGGCTCCTTCCACCACCGCTTCTATGGCACGCGGCGAGACGCTCGACTCCACAAAAACCGCTTTAATCCGGTTTTGGGTAATAGTATGAACCACCCGCCGTATGTCTCCTAAGCCATATTCTCCCACAGTACTGATGCCTTGAAGCCCCATAACCCGAAAACCATAAGCGCGGCCAAAATATCCAAAAGCATCGTGTGCTGTGAGCAAAATGCGATGCTCCTGCGGAACCTCGGCCACCCGACCATGGATATGGCTCTCTAACTCCCGGAGACGTGCTACATAAGCGGTGGTATTGGCATGGATTTCCATTTGTTTATCCGGTAGCATCGCCGCCAACTTTTGCCCAATCGCTTCGGCCACTCTTTGCCATAGCGACACATCAAACCAAATATGGGGGTCATAGGCCGCCTCCCCTTCTCCGGATAAATGAAGAAGTTTTTCTGGTGGAATGGCTTTACCCAAACTGAGTACCGGTTTTCGACGGGCTAATTTCTCCAGTACCTCACCCATTTTCCCTTCCAAATGAATGCCATTATACAGCACCAAATCTGCATCCATCAGGCTAAACAAATCACCTTGGGTGGCCTTGTATAAATGCGGATCTACACCCGGCCCCATCAATGCTTTCACAGAAACATACTCCCGCCCAATCTCCTTCACGGCATCGGCGATCATACCAGTGGTGGTCACCACGCGAAATTTCCCCTGATCATCGGCTTGTGGCCTGGTACATCCAGCAAAAATCAATACCAAGCCGAAATATAAAAATCTATTCATTAAGCCCCCCTATCCACTTGTTCTACATAGACATAGCAAGCCGCTTTATAGCCCACCATCACCTCGGTTTCCCCAATACGCAATGTTAGCGGCCCCTCAAAAGGCGCCCTATCCATAATCCTTAGCTTCGTTTCCGGAACCAAGTGGCAGTGCATCAAATATCGAAGAAGTTCTTTGCTGTGATCAGAAATCCGACGAACCACCCAATCTACATCTAAAGCGGCTTCGGAAAGGGCTTGATTACACCTCGGCGGAATTAGGCCCTCTTTGGAAGGGATCGGGTCTCCATGAGGATCGTACCGGGGATATCCCAGCAGTGCATCTATACGTTCTTCAAATTGTTCGGAAATGTGATGTTCCAGGTGCTCAGCTTCGTCGTGTAGCTGATCCAACGAATACCCCAAAGCCTGTGCCAGATAGGTTTCGATTAACCGATGATGGCGCAACATTTCTAATGCAATCAGCCGCCCAGAATCGGTAAGGGAAACCCCTCGATACGAGGCATAGGTCACCAATTTCAAGTCTGCAAGACGTTTAAGCATATTGGTTACCGATGCAGCCGCAACGTCCATCCCCCTTGCCAAGTCGTTGGTAGAGGGGCGTCTGCCTTCTGCTTCAAAACGATAAATAAGTTTCAGGTAATCCTGAATGGCCTGAGTGAGCATCAATATATTTTTTAGTCTAATCTAAAAAATATATTTTAACTTGTCAAGTTTGACCATAGATATGATCTATAGCCGCTAAAACCTACCTGGTAACACGGTATTCAGTAACCATAAATAAATTCTCCTTGCCTCTTGACATATCAACGATGATCGCAGTATATTAAATACGACGATCATCGTACTTTTATCATCGTAACAAAAAAAGATATGAAACGAAGTTATACCGGACTGGGTGAAACTGAGATGGAATTATTGCGACACGTATGGCAAGTTGGGCGTTGTACTGTTGCCGATATCCATAAGGCTGTCATGAAATACCGCCCGGTGGCTTATACCACCGTCATGTCCGTCATGAAAAAGTTAGCCGATAAAGGCTATCTGAAGTTCCAGCAAGAAGGTAATGCCTACGTTTATTGGTCTGCCGAACCTGTTTCCGAAATGCAAGGAAAGGTTTTGCAAGAAGTTGTGGACAAAGTCTTTAGCGGCTCGCCCATAGCGCTGGTACAAACCTTGGTCGAACAAGGCAACATGAGCGAAGCGCAACGGGAGGAAATCCTCGCCCTCATCGAGCAATTGAAGCATTAAAATATTATTTGGTGCATCTTGTCACGTTGATACCCCTTAAACCGTCTTTTCAACATCCGCCCATTCATCCTTATACCCCCAAAAAAACGATAACTGTATGAAATTCATATTTAGACTCCTACTGTCCTTTTCTGCCATTGGCACCTCCATTTTTGCCCAAAACCCGCCACCGCCACCTAAGCCGCAAGTTTTTTTAGATTGTATGTTTTGCGATGGCGAATTTATCCGCACCGAAATCCGCTTTGTGGACTATGTTACCGATCGTACCATATCAGATGTTCATGCGCTTATCACCACCGAAACCAACGGGAGCGGCGGTGATACTTATACGATAGAACTAATTGGTCAAAAACGCTTTGAATCCCAAAAACAGGTGCTCAAGTTTAGTACGTCTGGTACCGATACGCAAGATCAGGTTCGGAAAAAATTGGTACAACACTTGAAGGCGGCCTTGATTCCATTTGTATCCGATACGCCAGCCTTTGCCAATCTCCAAATCAGCTACACCCCACCTGCAATAGATGTCAATAAGCCACAAGTATCTGTGGTAGATAAGTGGAATTTGTGGAATTTCCGCTTAGGTACGAATGCCAATATTCAAGCGGAAAGCAGTTATAAATCAGCCGATTATGGCGGGCGTTTTAGTGCTGCACGAACGTCTAACACATGGAAAACCTCAGTTTCCTTAAACCTAAGCCAAAACAGAAACGAATACTCCTACATCAACAGCAACAATCGGGACACAACATTAGTGAACATCAACGACAACTGGTCACTGAATACTTCTGCCATCCGATCTTTAGCCAGACAAACTTCTGGTCGGATTTCGGCCTCGGTTTTTGGCTCCACGTACAACAATATTTTGCGCAATTTCCGCATCAGTCCAGGCTTAGAGTACAGTTTCACGCCCTACGAAGAGTCCACCCGCCGCGCTTTTAAATTGCAGTGGAATCCAAATATTCAGTTTGTGGCCTATGACGAAATCACATTGTTCGACAAAACAAAAGAAACCCTTTTCCAAAACCAATTGAGCGCCATTTTATCGCAGCAACAGCCTTGGGGCTCGGCTTCGCTAACGCTTACCGGATCGCATTATCTACATGACAGCAAGTTTTGGCAACTCTCACTGATGGGTAATGTGGAATGGCGGATTACCAAAGGCTTGTCTTTTAGTGTAGGCGGCTCTTTTGCCTCTATCAACGATCAAATCAGCCTACCCAAGAACGATCCTTCCAGCGAGGACATTCTGACGCGATTTAAGCAGCAAAAAACGAATTTCCGGTATTGGACATTTATGGGGCTTTCATACCGCTTTGGGGCGTTGACCAATAATATTGTGAACTCCCGATTTGACGAAGGTGGTGGTTTTTACATTTCCTATTAACGACTTGTTTTATTCGCATTAACCCAATAAGCCATGACAACTTTTTCTTTTTCTTCGGAACCCGAGATGTGGGCAAATTCTGTGCTTATCCTCTTGGTTTGGAGCATTATTGCTTTACTGGTGTGGGGCGTCCTTGAGGTCAAACGAAACTGGCATCCGGTCCTTCGAACGGGTCTTTACCGAGCTGTTATGATCGCTTTGCCTTTAGGGATTTTTATAGGCGCAATTGGTTTTCCGGTCATGATGTCTGTGAAGGGGTTAACAAAAACCGAAAGCATAGCACCCTCACGCATTACCGAGCCGGTTATATTTGATACGCCTCCTTCTACGCAGGCAGTCCTTGTATCAACGCCACAACCCATAAAGCAAGCCACTGCCAGTTTACCCACCAACCACTTGGCCACCACGCTTCCAAGCCGCGACAGCACATCCCTTTTCTGGGTCATCGGTGGCTTGAGTCTTGGTCTGTTACTGCTATTTCAGATGGGGAAATTTATGTATGAAACCGCTCTACTCCGGCGTTTTCGGCGTAGCCTGAAGGTATCGCTACATCCAGACTTTCAAGACATGTTAAGTGCCTTATCACAACAATTGGGCATTCGTCAGAATCGGGTAATGCTGGCAACGATTCCCACCGAAACCGTCCCTATGACGTTTGGATGGCGGAGACCCATGATTGTACTACCCGCCTCGTTATTGGAAACGCCTTTGGAGGCAGAAATGGCCATTTTCCATGAATTGGTACACATTCGCCGCCACGACTTTGTATGGAATTGGGTTGAGCGGGTATTGAATCTGGCCTTTTGGTTTCATCCATTAATGTACCTAATCCGCAACCGAATTGCTCAGGCCCGAGAACAAGTGTGCGACACCACCGTTCTGAGTATTGGATGTTATCCGGCAGAGGCTTATGCCCGTTTGTTGTTCCAACTTTCGGCAACTCCGGCATATCGTCCTGCCCTGCAAATGGCAGATACGTTTATGAGCCTCAAGGCCCGTCTCGAAACCATGAAAGAGACCGTTCATTCGCAGAACCACATCCAACGTGCAAACCGATTGGGCCATATGATAAGTTTTGCCTTTTTAATCTTAACCACTATTGCTCTTGCCGGAACCAAGTTCCACGAGCCAGAAAAGCGTCTTTCTGCTACTACCCAAATAAATATGACGACCGAAGACTGTACCTTATCGTTTGAAAACGGACAGATTAGCCTGTACGATAACGAAGACCTGGAGGTGGAAGCAACTTATCGTTCCCACAAGGGTTTTTGTTCTGGCATTATTCTACATCCACAAACGGGTTTGATTCGGTTTTCCACGGTTCCATTTCTAAATGCCCGTAAAGCCGGAAGTGTGAGTAATGGTTTGTTGCGGCTTTCGATAGATGGTTTTCAGGCTTCGATTACTTCTCGGAAAGCCATATTAGAAAACCCTAACCGACAGCCCCTCTATGTGGCGCGGTATCCATACATTCAACCCGAAAGTTGGCGAAACAATCGTCCTGAAGGTAGTTTTGAACGCTTCTCAGACCCACTTTGGTACTTTGGACTTGAGGCAGAAATGCCGCCGGAAGAAGAGGAAAATGCCCATTTAACCATTGCAGGATTCCAACATATCGTCATTTTCTCACCACGAATGGTGAATGGGAAACCCGTATCACGCCATGTTTTCACGACAAATAGCCTCCGAGACCAATTCATTTTTTGGTATGTAGAAGGCATTGGCCGGATCGTGTTCTCAGAAACAAAATTTAATGGCGCTACCCTTACGGGCGAGGCAGACGGAAAAAACCTGATCTTACGGTATGATCAACAACAAATCAATGTGTCTTGTGAACACAACCTCTTCCGGGATCGTCGCAAAGGCCAACTTTGGGTGCGGATAGACCCAAACCCCAAACAAAAGCACAGTGGCGTTACCCACGATACCGAAAACATAGATAACATCTGGACCAACCGGGGACGTACCAACAACCTTGGTACTTATACAACAGAAGAGGATAAGAATGAACCTACGAGAGGTTTCCCAAGCAGCTCAGGCAATACCATCGCCTATACAGATAATAACGAAACCAGCCGCGCACATTTCGCTGAAAGTCCAACAGATATCAACCTATCTAATCTTACAACCGAGCCGAGCGATCGGTTATCCCGATTAAAGGCCCTGCTGGAACAACAAAACGAACAACTGCAATGGGAAAATTATCAGGCACAAGATTTTTACAACCAATACCAACGTGCAAACGCCGGGTTTAGCGAGCAAATGCGCCAATATGGTATGCGTATTAATCAAAAGCAAAGTGGTCTTTTGTTGCTACAGTCACAGTTAGAACAGCATGAATCTTTGTATGCACGCGGAAAAGCAACATATTCAGTACAAAGACTGCACGAACTGGAGCAGCGGATACAACAATTACACAACGAGATTGAGGCATTGAAACGCCACAAGCCCCAATTGCCAGCTTCACGCTCGCGTAGTTCTAATTCGGGTAGTAGTAGGGGCAATGGTGAATCGGGGAATGCCTCCGTGTGGCCGCACACTATCGCTGAAACCGCTCCGGCTTGGCCATCCAGCCATAGTGATCACGACCCGGCAAGTGCGCCAAGCGGCGTTTCCGGCTCCGCCCCAGCAAGAACCCTAAATGGCCAGCGTGTGGCGCAACCTGTAAGGGGTACAAGTATAATCAACTCCAATGGCTATGCCTTTGTATGCGAGGCCGGCAATGATTGTTCTGTCACCACATCGTGCGCAGAGAATAAAAACTGTAGTGGGTTCACCACATTTAGTACCAGCCCAATCAACCGAGTAACAGGAAAAGACAACAACAAAACTACAAAGCCTTGTGCGGTCAATCTACCTTGCGCATCCGGTGGTACTGGTACAACACAAGGCCAACAACGCAATAAACTGCCTCAATAATAGCATACCCTATCCTCCTTCAACAACAGGCCCGTTTAAGCAATGCTTTACGGGTTTTGTTGTTTTGTGCCGATGGGGAAAAATGAAAAAGCATCGGATGCGCTTCACCCAATGCCTTTCAAGTGTATAAAGATTCAACGTTGCCTTCTGTGTTACACTTCACCTATGCGCAAACAACATACTCTGGTAAAGATAGAAGCATTCCGTATCAAGCCACTAAATTTTCCCAGATGGATATTATTCCCCTTCATAGATATTGATTTCATCCATGGGAATCATGTTTTTAGGGATCTTTTTTCGTACAATGGTTGGTTTTTTACCCCCTTTAGACGTTTCCGTAACCTGATTCCCCGTCAGAAGGTTTTTGCTCACTTTTTTACTATCGCCATTTGCCCGGTCGTAGTCCACACGGTCTTCTCCAATCAACATCATGCGCTTAAACAGCGCCTCCCAGCGAAATCGTTGTGTTAGGTTGGTGGCTTCACGGGATCCCATCAACTGATCCACAACGACCACACCATTTTTAATCTCTGTTTTCACCGATGTAAGCATACCGCCGCACGTGGTGCATTGTAACACATAATTTCCTACGGTAATCAATTCAAAACCGTTGCCATTCTTTTTCCGAAAAATGATGACCAAGGCACGGTAACGGGTGGTAGGCGCACCATTCTCGTCCTCGGCAGTCAGATCTTCGACCAACTGAAGCGCTGCATCTATGCGCCCGTCTTTGTTGAGGTCTCCGGTAGCTTGTTCTTCCAAAGTCCAGCCTTCAGGAACAAAATCACCGATATTCATGCCTTCCTTGGCAACATCATCCCAGCTAAGTGCACGGATATCTTCGTCTTGGGCCTGTGCCAGTCCGAAGATCCAGCAGAAGCAAAGGGTTAGGAGGAGTTTTTTTTGCATGTTTTTAAATAAAGTTATAGTGAATGAAGTTAATGGGTTATGTGAAAAGAAATTTTCGGACTTAAAACACGAGAAGAACCATTTGGTGGTGTCTTAAAAGAGACAGAACAGCTTGAAGTTACCATAAAATCATTCTAATTTCTACCAGAAGCCAAAAAAATAACACCTCAAGTTTTTTGTGGGCTTCTCTATAGCGATATAGCATAGGACTACCACAAATAACAACAGATGCTGCAACCATTTTACACGATGATTCGTTGAATAATATGTAAATTTAGAACCATACTCCCATAAAGGCTTATCTCTTTTATCCATAACTCCTATGGAAACACCCATTCCCCCCTCCAATACCATCGCCAAGGTCATCAGAAACTCGGCCCTTGCTCTTGGGGCAGCGACCGTCGCCGCATTAAACGCACTTGCCTACCGCCATGCCCATTTACTTACCCGGTATGTGGAGGCGCCTCGCGGATTAAAAAAACACCCCGCCGAACTGACGTCTGCCGAGCGGTTTCAAGCAGCGCTAAAAGGGATCGGAAATCCTCGCCCACAAAACGACCAATTTCCAGAACGCCCCTATAAAACCATAGAAATTCCAGGAAAGGATCACCGTTTGGAAGCGTGGTTTTTGCCCGCAGAACAAGCACTGGGCACCGTTGCTCTTTTTCATGGATACACCAGCAAAAAATCCGACTTACTGGATAAGGCATTGTTTTTCCACGACGCAGGCTATGAGGTTTTACTGGTAGACTTTTCAGGATCAGGTGGATCGGGTGGATCTCAGACCAGTATAGGCTACTACGAAGCGGGCGAGGTGGCAGCGGTTTGTCGGTATCTCGAAGAAACAAGCGAGTCCCACATAATCCTTTTTGGCACTTCGATGGGAGCGGTTGCCATTCTGAAGGCACTGGCTACTGAAGAATTAAATCAACTCAAAAACCAACCTCATGCGCTTATTCTGGAATGCCCGTTTGGCTCGATGTATCGCGCTGTGGCCAATCGGTTCGAAAACATCGGCATCCCAACTTTTCCAGTTGCTGGCCTGATGGTGTTTTGGGGCGGTGTACAAAACGGCTTTTGGGCCTTTCGGCATCGACCAACCGACTATGCAAAACGGGTTTCGGTTCCAACGTTGCTTATCTGGGGCGAAAAAGACCCACATGTCCGCCGAGAAGAGGTGGAGATGGTGTATAAAAACCTTGCAGGTCCCAAACAGCTGTGTTGTTTACCCCATGCCGCCCATTCTGACTTTATGGTGGCCGATGGCGAGCGGTGGCGGCAAGCCGTACATGACTTTATCACACATCCAGACATCACAAACGACTAAATTTGCAAATAAAAAACATTTTCTGCTTGATTCATGAGGGGAAATTCCCGATGTTGTCATTAATGTTCAAATCACCCTAAAGAAGAATAAAAACCATGAAAAATTATTTTTGGATTTACCTTATCGCCGTGACCACTCCTTTCATCTGGGCACAGTCTTCATCAAAAATTCCATCCTATAAAATCCTAAAAATGGTTCCTGTTTCTACAATCGAAAAAGACGCCTTCGACGAACTCCTCACGGAAGTACGCAGCCCACAACTTCAAACACCGGAAGCCATGTTACGATCATTGACAATGGAATCCGGCGCAAAACCTCTCGTATGGTGTGCGGAACCCACAGAACAGGGCAAAAGCCAAGTCTGCACCTTTCGACTCGAAGGCTTGAACGACGACAGTGTGGCGGGAGAGGTGAAAAAAATCCGTTTCCGACAAATCAGTCGGGTATGGATTCCCGAAAAAGTAGAAACTGCTTGGCGGTGTACAGAAGGGCGTGGCAAATCGGATGCTTACCATGCCACCAATTGTCAGTAACCCTCGCATTTCAGTTCCCCAATCGCACAACGGTAGCGGTTGGGGCTTTGTTTTACATTATAACTGATTTAGAAAACGCGGCAGAACTTGTGAACCAAAATCGTTTTCTGTATTATAGGACGCCTAAACGCATCCCACCCCTATATCACCCATGCCTCGATTGATTGGATTAGACTTCGGCGAAAAAAGAATTGGGGTGGCCATGACCGACCCGTTACAACTGATTGCCCAGCCACATGGCACCTATCATCAAACGGAACTCTGGTCGGTATTGACCAAAATGGTGAACGAGCCACCAGGTGTAGAGGCTTTTGTAGTGGGGTGGCCTTTACAGGAAGACGGTTCCGAAGGGGCCTCAACCCTTCGGGTGGCAACTTTTATAGAACAGCTATCCGAAAAATTCGCTGATATTCCGATTCACAAAATAGATGAACGATATACCTCCGAAATGGCCCTTGAAAGCATTCGGGCTTCAGGATTACGCATGAAGGCACGACGCGAAAAATCGCGGGTGGACCGAACGGCAGCCGCCATTTTACTCCGGGACTTTATGGAACTTCGCTAATCCGTTCGATACCTTCGAGTCATGTAATACGTCTTAACTAAACCAAATTTTGAGTAAAACTTATGATCTTGCCGATTAGACGTTATGGAGATCCGGTATTGCGCAAAGAAGCGCAAGAGATAACCTCAAACACACCAGAACTTCAGACACTCATAGACAACATGTTTGAGACCATGAAAAATGCAGACGGTGTTGGTTTGGCGGCACCGCAAATAGGCGAAAGTATCCGACTATTTGTAGTAGATGTTCGCCATTACGAAGAAGACTATCAGGAAAAAACCGGAGAACCTTTCCCTGATGCATGGAAGGAATGTATGGTTTTTATCAATCCGGAAATCATAGCCGAAAGCGACGAGGAATCTGAGTTTGAAGAGGGATGTCTCTCAGTGCCAGACATCCACGAGATGGTAACACGGCCTAGCAAAATCAGCCTTCAATATCTGGACCGGCATTTCACCCCTCAGAAAATGGAGGTGGACAAACTGATGGCACGGGTCATTCAACACGAGCACGACCATTTAGACGGAATTTTATTTTTAGACCATATGAGCGCTTTTAAACGGCGGATGCTTCAACGGAAACTTCGCGACATTCAGCGCGGCGTTCTGGAAACCAAATACCCGATGGCCAAATTGTCTGCTTAAGTCTTTCCCCACATCAGAATGGTAACCATATGTTTTTATTGGAAAATGTAATTCATCAATACGACGGCCAAACCGTTTTGGATATGCCCTTGTGGAAAGCCGAACAAGGTGAACAATGGATCATGCTGGGGCCTTCCGGCTCCGGAAAAACCACGCTCCTCCACATTTTGGCAGGCCTGCTAAAACCCACCAGCGGAAACATAACCATTGCAGGTCAGGACTTGGGTACTTTGGGCGCGGCGCAAATAGACCACTTTCGCGGACAGAATATTGGCATCGTATTTCAGAGAATGCACCTGTTTGGCACACTAACAGTACGCGAGAACCTGTTAATGGCCCAATTTGTGGCCGGGGAACCGCAAAGCGAGGAACGGGTGGATGAGGTGCTGGAAGGGCTGGATATCGGGACCAAAAAATTCGCCTATCCCGCACAACTAAGTGTTGGTCAGGCGCAACGTGTCTCTATTGCACGTGCCGTTATTAATCGGCCAAAAGTGATTCTGGCTGATGAACCAACCTCTGCTTTGGATGATCGGAACTGTGACAAAGTGCTGGAACTGCTTAAGAAGCAGGCAGAAACGCATAAAGCAACACTGGTCATAACTACACATGACCAACGCATCAAAGATGCTTTTGGAAACCAGTTTAATTTGTAGTCCCATCCACCAGCAATAAGCCTGCATAAACCTATGAATTTATTAAAATTAAGCTTGTCTTATATCCGACGGCAAAAACTAACGACACTGCTCAATACTTTTTTGCTGGGTATTGGTATTGCCACCATCATTCTCCTCCTTTTGTTTAGTGCACAATTCGGTGAGAAAATGGAACGCGATGCGAAAGGGATAGATATGGTGGTTGGGGCCAAGGGAAGTCCCCTCCAGTTAATTCTTTCTGGTATTTATCATTTAGATGTTCCGACAGGCAATATACCCCTTTCCGAAGTGGAAAAACTTAGGGCCAACCGAATGGTCAAAGAGGTGATCCCACTATCACTGGGGGATAGCTACAACCAGTTCCGTATTGTCGGAACCACCGAAGCCTATCCAGCCCATTATGAGGCCAAAGTGGCATCTGGGAAAATGTTTAATGGAACTTCCGAAGCCACCATTGGTGCTCAAGTGGCAAAAGAAACGGGCCTGAAAGTGGGGGATACTTTTGTAGGCGCACACGGCTTGGTGGAAGGCGGCGAAGGCCATCACCAACACCCCTATAAGGTGGTCGGGGTACTGGCTCCGACAAATACCGTGATGGACCGACTGATTCTCACCAGCTTGGCTTCTGTATGGGATGTGCATGGTTTACCACACAGCGAAGCGAACAAACCCGAAGACGAACACCATTCCGACGAAGCACACGATCATGAAGAAGAAACCACAGCCAAACCAGACTCTACAGCCAATGTCACCGAGGCAATAAAACCTTTGCCAGTCCCTCCGATTACTGGCCCACCGGCAGTTATGGGGGGTGCATTGCCTTCGGGTGCAATTGCTGAAAGTGGCCCGGAGGTGACTGTTGCCCTCGTGAAATTTGCCAGTCCGATAGCAACCGTAATGCTCCCCCGAAGCATCAACAGCCAGACAAAACTCCAAGCAGCAACGCCCGCACAACAGTTGGCAAACCTGCTACAATTGGTGGGCGTGGGTATTAGCACCATTCGGGTTTTTGGTTTTATACTCATGTTTGCAGCCCTACTAGGCGTATTTATTGCACTCTACAACGCCATTCAGGAGCGCCGTTACGATTTGGCAATGATGCGGGCTTTGGGCGCTTCACGTGAAAAAATCTTTCTTCATGTTCTTTTAGAAGGATTGATCTACGCCATCATGGGGGTTATCGTGGGTTTATTATTGGGACATGGCATCACCGAAATCATCGGCCAAGTACTCTCCTCAGCCAATCAGGTAGAGTTGACAGGACTCCGGTTTGTACCAGGAGAAGTTTGGGTCATACTCGCAGCCCTTGCTACGGGCGTTATCGCAGCCCTAATACCCGCATTCCAAGCATATCGGACCGATATTGCACAGACTCTCGCAGACTGATCGCGTGAAGCATCGTATAAACGATAAGCCGGAAGTCAACATGACCTTCGGCTTTTTTTATGGAACTAAAAATAGACTTTATGAAAGCCAATTCCCAATGCCACCCCATTTCCTGATTGTTAGGGAATGCCACTTGGTTTATTGTCATCAAGGAGGTTAATGGTTGAACCTTTCAAAAATAGTCTTATATACCACCTACTCTGAACATCACCCCAAAGAACAACATGCAAACACCCGTTACGGTTACAGCTACAATATGAAATCCCATGAGCGGGAGTTTTTCCGGTGTCAGGAATGGGATGATAAAAAACTGTGCATGGATGGTCAATCCAAATGTGAGGAACAACAAGAGCAACTTAAACGAAATGACACGCTGGAGGGGATCGTCAAAGGACATTAAAGTCAATCCATAATGCCCGAAAGCGATCCAGACACCTGTAATAATTTGCACCAACAAAGATGGAATGCCAATGACTTCATATTGGCGTTCAAACATTCGAATCATCGAGATGTCCTTCTCCTTGATGGCAGCGGGTAAGTAACGCAAGGCCAACAAGAGGTGTCCACCGACCCAGACGGCTGCACCAAGTACATGAAAGAAAAGAGTAGTTTTATACATCATTTGGGTTTAGAATTACAAAATATTGAGATAACAATTTAACAAGGCATCAGACAATTGGTTGGCATGTCGTAGAATTTGGTAACCACCTCGTCCGAATATTTGCGGGAGGTAGAACTTGGCCGTTTCATCAATAGCAATTGCAGAGACGTGCATTTGCTTTTCTCGTGCCTCGCCAATCGCTTTTTGTGTGTCGTAAATGCCATATTGTCCTTCGTAAGTGTCGTAGTCATTGGGCTTTCCGTCGGTTAACAGCAACAGCCACTTGGTATCTGCCCGGACTTGCGAAAGTAAATAGGTGGCATGACGAATAGCAGGCCCGATTCTTGTGTAGCCACTGCTTTCGATAGCACCAATGTAATCACGACTGGCCTCCCATGTATGGTGAAAAGCTTTGGCTGTATGATAATAACAATGGTTATGGGTCCGGCTGGAGAAGGTGTCTAACTGAAATCGCACACCTAATTGCCGCCAGACCTCCGAGACCATTACCAAGGCTTCTTTTTCGGTATCCAAAATCCGTTTATTGTTGCTATACCCATCTGTACTTAGGCTTACATCTGTCAGAACCAGAATAGCAATTTCCTTGGTTCGTTTTCGCTTTGCATTATAAAGATTTTCTGACGGTGTAATGCCGCATCGTCTATCAACAAAGGCTTCTACGGTGGCATCTAGGTCTGGTTCGTCTCCCCATGCCAGCCTTTTCTTTACATGATAATCGGTAAGAAACCGTTCCGCATGTTTTAACATTTGGCGGATGTGCCCTTGATTTTCATGGATAATTTTTTGGGTGTATAAAAGTTTTTTCTCTTTTATAAAAGCGGGAAATACCTTGCAAAACCCTAATTTATACTGCTTTTTATTCCGATCCCACTCGTCGTATTGTAAATGGAAAGCCGTTTGCCCTGGTGCATGAACCTCGATCAAGCCAAGCGAATCCACAAATTCCGATTTATAAATGGAGTGAACAGGGTTATCCACCCGTACCACATGCCTCAAGTCCAAGTCGCGTAGTGCCTCGCTGTGTTCCTCCAAATCGTCACTGCCATCAAAGTCTCGCCAACGCCCTGAGAACTCGTCTAAGGTCTCAATTTTCTCGAAATTATGTGTAAGAGTATAATTCTCCTGTTCTCGGGTATCCACCTTTAGCAACTCGGTTTGTTCTTTGGCGGGGGCTTGATGTTCCGTATAGCCTTCTTTATCCTTATCATCGGCCACGGTATTTCGGTTGACCACTCCTTTTAGCGCCTCCAACACCTCCAACTCGTCTATGCTCGTATATAGCCATTTCCCGTACACGAAAGAGGTGTCAAAGCGCATTTCTTCGATCCCATTTTTTTTTTGCTTTCGTTGAAATGATTTTTCCTGATTGAGCACCGAACGATATAGGTCTGGAAATGCCGCAAACTCCTTGCTCAGGAAATGAAGGACTTCCTCGGCTTGTTCCTGTGCCTTTGTCACCGATGCTTCGTAGGTATGGTTGTTGTGGTCTGTCCAAACATGCCGGAGCGTATATTGCCCATACAAAAACAGGGTTCGGAACAGGAAAAAGGCTTCATTTGCCTCGCGAGAATCGCCGCGGTCATAGAGGCGCGGTAGAAAAAAGGAGGTGCCCTTATAGCCACCCACCTCTTCCGAAGGATGTAAGGTAATGGCATTTCCACATAAAAGCCGTGCCAGCGACGTAAGACGAGGTGAGATTTCCTCTAAAGCAACCGCCCGGGCCACTCGTTCGGGATCAGGTTTCTGCGATCGGGCAAACGTGACCAAACGGTGGATTTTTTTGAAGACGAATTGATCCCATTCCATAATAATCGCCTAAAAAATCATCGCAATTAGGTCTTTTAGAGAAGCCTTCACATCTTCGTCGTCGGTCAGGGTTTCGGCAATCGAAACGGTACAGGCCAACCGAGGTGGTAAACCACTGGCAATCAACTTTCCCGCATCCACCAGCAACCTCGTAGAAACTGTTTCGGTAAGGCCCAATTCTACGCTGTTACGAATTTTGGCTGCGATGGCCACCAATTTTTGCGCCACATTTTTCTCCACCTTGGTCTCCGAGAGGATGATTTCCATTTCAAGTTCTTTGGCCGGATACTGAAAAGACAGCGTGACAAACCGCTGACGAGTGGAAGGTTTCAATTCTTTGTATCCCTTCTGATACCCCGGATTAAAAGAAGCCACGAGCATAAAATGATCTGGAGCCTTCAGGTTTTCGTGATGCCGATCTAAGTACAGCATCCGACGATGGTCGGTAAGCGAGTGAATCGCCACCATAACATCGGGGCGAGCTTCGGCAATTTCATCCAAATAGATAATTCCACCTCCCCGAACAGCACTCGTGAGCGGGCCATCTATCCACTCGGTATCATTTCCTTTGATAATATAGCGGCCCAATAAGTCCACTGTAGAAGTCTCTTCGTGGCACATAACCGTTATACAAGGTAGATCTAACTTCTGGGCCATGTATTCCACAAACCGTGACTTGCCCGACCCTGTGGGACCTTTTAATAAAAGTGGGAGACGATTTCGAAAACAATGATCAAAAACCTCGACCTCCCGGGCAATAGGTTTATAATAAACTTGTTCGATAGTGGGCGAGAACAACACTTCCATAGATTAAGTCAGAAAAAAAGGGTTCCGCAGCGGGCAGAACCCTTTAAGGTGAAAATTTATACCACAACTGTGGTATCTTCGGAAACGCCAAGCGCTTCATCCGACGGGAAGCCGAACTTGGTGAAGTCGAAAATGTATAGGGCAATTCCCACCGTAAACAGGCTTGCTGCCAATACCAACCCCAAGAAATGAGGTTCTACCTCGCGCTGAACCTGCAAAAAGTCCATACCCATCTTCCGCTCTAAATACACTTGGGCAATACCTGCAACCGCAAAAGCACCCGTCATACCCAGCATACCGATATTGGATAACCAAAAGGCCAGATTACCCGTCATGCTTCCATAATTCTTACGGCCTGTCATGAGCGGCATCGAATAATTAATAATGGCCAGAACAATCATGGCATATGCCCCCCAAAACGCCAAATGTCCGTGCATGGCCGTCACCAACGTACCATGCGTATAGAGGTTAACCTGTGGTAATGTATGTGCAAACCCTAAAAATCCTGCACCTACAAAAGACATAATGGCACACCCCATAGTCCACATCAAAGCCAATTTATTAGGGTGCTCACGACCACTCCGACGGTACATGGTGATCGCAAACAATGCCATTCCCAGAAATGCCAAAGGCTCTAACGCAGAGAAAATACCGCCCACCCAGAGCCAGTACTTCGGTGCGCCAATGTAATAATAGTGATGGCCCGTTCCCAAAATACCCGATAAGAAGGTAAGCCCCACAATGATGTACAACCACTTTTCTATTACTTCGCGATCTACGCCGGTTAGTTTGATTAATAAATAAGCCAAAATGCCACCCATGATTAACTCCCAAACCCCTTCTACCCAAAGATGCACCACCCACCAACGAAAATAGGAGTCCATCGTCTGGTTCTCGAAATATATCATGCCGGGCAAATATAGCAAAGCTGCTGCCACCAAGCCCGTATAAAGAACGATCGAGGTGGTGGAGGCTCGATTCGCCTTGAACACCGTCATCCCGATGTTGAACAAAAACGTGAGAACATTCACAACCACTAAATAATCTAATGGGCGTGGAATTTCCAAAAACTTGCGACCTTCCCACCAGTTTACATGGAAGCCAATCAGCGCAACTACGCCAACCACAACCAATGAACCAAGTTGAATGTAGGCCAACTTAACGGAATAAAGCTCGCGCTGTACCTCGTCTGGAATAATGTAATGCGCTGCTCCCATAAAGCCTGTTAATAACCACACAACCAAAAGGTTGGTATGCACCGCACGGGCTGTATTAAATGGGATCAAATCGTGTAAAACATCAAACCCCATATGGGCAAAACCCATAATGAAGCCATAAATTAGTTGGAGAGTAAAAAGCAGCATACAGGTTGCAAAAAACCAAAAAGCTACTTTCTGAGAGGCGTATTTCATAGTTAAGACCTGTTAAAGGATTATTTTAGGGTTTGAAGGAAAGCCACAAGTTGGGAAATGTCCCCGTCTGATAAGCCTAATTTTGGCATCTTGGAGTCTGGTTTTACCGACATAGGGTCTTTGATGCGCTTTGTCATCTCCTCCGCACTCATGCGGCTGGCTACTCCGTCTAAGGCCGGGCCAACATTGCCGCCTTTGCCTCCAACACTATGACACGCCGTGCATAATTGCGAGAACGTAGACGGAGCGCCTTTTAACAAGTCCAGATTAGAGACGGGGGCAGATGCCGTGGTGGCAGATAAGGTGGGCTTCGCCGGAAAACCATTCAAATCCACCTCGCCTGCCCATTTTAGAAAAGCAATTACATCGTTAATTTGGTTGTCAGAAAAATGATAATTCGTCATCTTCCGCTCTCCGGGATACATGGCTTCAGGATCCTTCAAAAATGTTTTTAACCAAACCTCTCCACGCCTTTCCACTACTTTGGTTAGTTCCGGTGCATAATAAGCACCTTCTCCAAAGATGGTATGACATCCCATGCAGTTATTAGCTTCCCAAATTTTTTTGCCCCGATCTACAGCGGGCGTAATATTGGCGGCTCGTGTCTGATTGGGCACCTGTCGTATGGTATCTACCGTAAGCCATAGGAAAACACCGGAGAAAAAAATGGTACCAACAATAAAAAACAGCCTTGCCTGAGATTTTGAAAGCATAGCGTCTGAATGTTTAGGGTGTGCATATTTCGGATCGTCAACCGACAATCCATGTAGTTTTATTATTCAAATCCAATTTTCTTACTCACCAAGTCCCAAGTAAGCTCGTCCACATAGGTTTCGATCAGTATCCGGTTTAGATCAACCTTCAGCCCTTCGTAGTATGGATGGATAGGACATGGGGACTCGGAGGAGCAACGTTCTAAGCCTAAGCCGCATTGCTCGAACAAGCCAACGCCCTCGATGGCCACCACGATTTCTTTCAGATTGATGCGTCTATCCAAGGGCAATCGAAAACCACCTTTTGGCCCGTTTAGAGAAGTCACCAAATGCGCCTTCCGCAAACGTTGCAGAACTTTAGCGGTATAGGCTATAGGCGTGTGTATCCCAGACGCGATGGTTACAAGGCTTACCCACCCTTCTTGATCAGGCTGTAAAGCCAAAAAACACATAGCCTTAATGGCATAAGTGGTTGCCTTGACAAACATGGCATAGAGAGTTAGTACCTTTCCAGTAGGGCATCAATAGGTCAACGCCTGATGTGCAGAAAATATGAAATCCAAATTCAATTAAGGACTCACATATCCGATATTCAATAAAAAAGAATAAAGGGTCTTTTAATATTTTTTAATATTAAAAAAAGATATATCGCATCAAATATACATATTAAAAATCCTTAAATCGTTGTACAACAAAATAAGGATTTGGCATATGCTTTTTGACCGTCTGTAGATATGACACCTAATCTTTTAATTCGCCGCTTGATAAGAAAATCTCTATTCTGAGAGGCGTTTATTCAGTTGCTTTCTGTTTAAGCCATCTTCTGATTGACCAATAACGCTACCTGATTTTGCGCACTCTCTCGGATGGAGTGATGGCTTAGCTGGTGCATCACCTTATGACGCGCCGTAGAGAAGCTGTTGTGTAGAAAACAAGGATTATCTGTAGAGCAAGATGTGAAGCCCATCACGCAGCGCATCAACTCACCCAAGCCGTCTGTTACCTCCACAACCCGTAAAATGGGCATTGCTAACTGCTCTTCTGTTAGATAGAACCCCCCGCCTGGGCCTTTAACAGACGTGACAACCCCAAACCGCGCCAAAATTTGTAAGACTTTTGCCAAGTAAGGTTCCGGAATTTCTAAAGTTGCAGCCATGCTTTTAACGCCCAGCCGATTCTGGGCAGACGCTTGCTCAGCCAAATACAATACCGCACGCAAGGCGTAGATACACGAGTTTGAGAACATTTTGTAGGTGTTTTCACTACACAGGGTTAAGGAGAAGACGTGAAAAAAATAATAAAAGACTTTTTTATCTTTTAATTAATACCGTACTGAGTTTGAAAAATAACAAATCCTTGACCAATTGTTTTGGAGAAGAACGCAACGAAGAGGACTTGTGCCTACTCATCGAATAAAATTCACCTAATCCTTAATTTACTATGAAATACTTAACAACACTCGTTCTATGCTTGGGTATATCAGGCTTTAGCCTCTCTTTCATGGGGTGTTCATCCAATACAAACGAAACCAGTTCGGGTAAAATGATCAATGCTGAGTTGACCGATCCCCCATTTGTTCCAAAGGCCGATATTGGCGACCGCGCCCCTATCAAGTGGCGGGTGGACTTGGAGGTTATCGAAAAGACCGCACGTATGGCCGATGGGGTGGAATATACCTTCTGGACCTTTGGCGGGGTTGTTCCCGGGAAATTCATCCGTACCCGTGTAGGAGACGAGGTGGAGTTTCATCTAAAGAACAATCCGAGTAGCAAGTTACCGCACAACATAGATCTACACTCCGTCACAGGACCGGGCGGGGGAGCTGCCGCTTCTTTTACTGCACCAGGGCACGAGTCCGTATTTTCTTTTAAGCTCATCAATCCGGGCCTGTATGTGTATCACTGTGCTACAGCCCCGGTTGGGATGCACGTTGCAAATGGGATGTATGGCCTTATTCTGGTAGAGCCAAAAGGTGGTTTACCGAAAGTGGATAGAGAATACTACGTAATGCAAGGCGATTTTTATACCAAAGGTGCTTATGGCGAAGCAGGACTTCAGCCTTTTGATATGGAAAAAGCCATTGCCGAAAAACCAGACTATGTGGTGTTTAACGGCTCGGTTGGAGCCTTGACAGGTGATAAAGCACTTAAAGCAAATGTGGGCGAAACCGTACGCTTGTACATTGGCAATGGTGGCCCGAACATGGTTTCCTCTTTTCACGTCATTGGCGAGATTTTCGACAAGGTATATATAGAAGGGGGCGATACCATCAACAACAATATTCAAACAACGCTTATTCCGGCAGGTGGCTCGGCAATTGCAGAATTTAAGGTGGACGTACCCGGTACCTTTATTCTGGTGGATCACTCCATCTTTAGGGCCTTCAATAAAGGAGCCTTGGGTATGTTGAAAGTTGAAGGTCAGGAGGATAAAACCATCTACTCCGGCAAACAAGACGACCGGATTTATCAACCCGAAGGAGGAGCGATCCAAACCATAACTGCGGATAAACCCGTTGCACCTTTAGCTAAAAACTTACAAGAGCGCATTGCAATGGGTAAATCCCTGTATGCCGCCAATTGCCAAGCATGTCATCAGGCAGAAGGACAGGGGCTTAAGGGCGCCTTCCCGCCACTGGCTAAGTCCGATTATTTGAACGTAGATCCCAAGCGTGGGATTCATGCAGTGGTAAATGGCTTGAACGGCAAAATAGTTGTCAATGGCGAACACTATGATGGTATCATGCCAAAGTTATCTCTTAATGACGAGCAGACGGCGAATGTCCTCACGTTTGTCCTAAATAGTTGGGGTAACAAGGGCGGAGAAATTACGCCTACCCAAGTAAAATCCATTCGGAAATAATACCCAACAACCGATATGAAATACCTTTTTTTGATTGGATTAATACTTTGGTCTTCTTGTCAGACGCCAGAGGAAAAGAAGACCGAAGGCAACATGATCCATGTGCTATCTCAAGCCAAAGAAAGTGCCTATTTGACACAAAACAATCGTGTGGAGATGGTTCCTATAAAAAGTGGGAAATATCGGGCATTTTACGGAAAAGACGCAGCATTGGTGACGGTCCAAGACTTTGAGCTAGACTCAACGCCCGTTACCAATGCCCAATATCTACGCTTTGTGGAACAATTCCCAGAGTGGAGAAAAGGAGCGATTGCCTCCATTCGGGCAGATTCATCATATCTGGCATTATGGACAGACCCGCTCGTACTGGGAGAAAAAGCCCCGCCCAATGCTCCCGTCGTAAGTATTTCTTGGTTTGCAGCAAAAGCCTATTGTACTTGTATGGGAAAACGATTGCCCACAATGGATGAGTGGGAATTTGTGGCCAGGGCCGATGATAAGCAACCGGATGCCCGCAACAACCCTGCCGCTTATCAAAGGTGGTTAGACTGGTATTCCGAAGCAAAAAAAACTGTTCTGCCCAATATCCGACACACCCAACCTAACTACTGGGGCGTGTATGACCAATATGGATTGGTTTGGGAATGGGTGTCTGACTTCAACGCCGTGCTGATTTCCGGTGAGTCGCGGAAAGATGCCAAAGTAGATGACTCGCGGCTATTTTGTTCGGGTGGGTCGGTGGGCGTAGAAGACCTCAAAAACTACGCTGCTTTTATGCGGTATGCCTTCCGTGGGAGCCTCAAAGCCCGATATACCATTCATAATTTAGGATTTAGGTGCGCCAAATCCAAAACATCTTGAGGATTTAGAGATGAAAAAGTTACTCTTATTCTGTCTATTATTTATCGTAGGATGCAAAAAAGAAGAAAGCCTTCCACCAGCAAAAACCATAACGATGAAGCAAGGCGAAGGTCAGTCAATCTTCCAGTTACCCGGTACGTGGGCGACACAAGAAGGAGTCTCCACCCAATTGGGTTCCTTAAAAGGAAAAACCACTCTATTGGCTATGATCTATACCTCATGCACTTTTGCCTGTCCACGACTATTGGCAGATATGAGACGGATAGAGGCCAAAATTCCTACTTCCGAACGATCTAACATGCGCTTTATCCTGATCAGTATAGACCCAGAACGGGATACGCCCCAAAAACTAAAGCAGTTTGCGGCTGATAATAAATTAGACTTGGCTTATTGGACGCTTATGCGGGGATCACAGTCTGATTTAGAGGAACTCTCCGCAGTACTCGGTTTCCGATTCCAGAAAATCAGCCCGATAGATTTTGCACATTCCAACCTGCTTACGGTGTTTAATCCCCAAGGCGAAATGGTCTTCCAACAAGAAGGCATTGGCGCCAATCCAGACGAGATAGTGTCTGTGATGCAACAAACTGTCCAAAAACTCAGATAGGTTAATAAATAAGGCGCACCAGCAAAAAAGGTGTGACACAATGCTGTCACACCTTTTTTGATATTATCGATTCAACACGGCGTACTTCGACATAGCCA
>ERZ761607.1465-NODE-1465-length-29316-cov-4.623765_pt1 | contig 29316 bp, 26 predicted proteins | sample MGYA00511164_ERZ761607 | MGnify/ENA primary metagenome ERZ761607 (study PRJEB28899, sample SAMN02445080) | bioreactor sludge metagenome | biome: EBPR sludge | place: Australia: Brisbane, Thorneside Wastewater Treatment Plant | collected 2011-06-22 ... | reverse complement strand
GCCTTGTACTGGTCGAGGATCGCGGCGGCCTCGGCGGCACGGGCGCGGTCCTCGGCCTTCAGTTCGTCGGCGCGGAGCCGTGAGTAAAAGGTGCCGATCGCCGGGTCGGTGATCCGGAAGCCGTAGGTCGCGGTTACTTCGTCGACCCGCTCCGCCGCCGGGATGAAGGTCGTGTACCAGGCCTTGAAGCCATCGTGGTTGGTCACGCAGAAGAGGAGCAGTGCGGCGATCAGGGTAACGAGGCCGGAGGCCCAGCGAAGGCCGCGGCGGGACCAGGGCCGTGCGACCCCGGTCGGCTGGATTCCGAAGGCAATGGCGGTCTGGACGAGCACGCCGGCCATGGCGTTGATGCCGACATCGCGGTAATCGAAATGGCGGCGCGGCACGATCCACTGGATCACTTCGTCGATCAAGCCGAGCAGGATACCGAGCAGCGCGGCGACCAGGTAGACCGAGGGATCGGAAAGCCGGTGCCGCAGCGCCCGGTACAGCAGGATGCCGAGCACGCCGTACTGGACGAAGTGGAGGGATTCCTCGGGATTCAGCCGGAGGTTCCAGGTCATGGTGCAGAAGACGCCGAGGATGACGCCCAGCACGATCATGCCGGAAGGGCGGCAGCGCAGGTGGCCGCGCCAGATGGCGCGGACCAGCAGCAGGGCGGCCACCGCGAAGGCGCCGAAGGTCGCGACGAGGAACAGGGTCTTGCCGCCGTGGTCACGCACGTATTCCTGGATGGTGCGGGCCAGCGGGATGGTCACATAGATGAACAGCAGCCAGCAGCCCGCCCACAACCAGGACGTCGCCTCGTCTTCCGCGCCATGCCGTGTTTCCTTGACCATCCTGTCACTCTAGCGACGGCGCCCGGTCGCGTCCATAGCGCAGGTAGATGAACAGCAACAGCGCCATTATGATGGCCAGGGCAATCCACAATTCGAGTTCGGTCGCAACGGTCACCAGATGATCGCTGACCGGGCTGGTATAGGGATAATCGAGATCGGCCGAACCGGCGGCCAGTTCCAGCGTGGCATGGTCCCATACCATTCCGGAAGCGACGAGCGATGCCGTGAAATACTTCTCCAGCAACTGGTTTTCACGGTATGCCACGGTCAGGTGGTGGACAAAGCGACGGGGGTCCTTTTCCAGGTACTGCCCCGCAGTACTGAGGTAATGATCGCGCCGGTGCAGGTGGACGCGGAATTCGTGCAAGAGCGGATCCGAGGAGGCACTGAACAGGCTGATGAATTCGCGGTAGTCAACCAGCGCCCGGTAACGGCGCACCAGCTCGCCGACGTCCGCTCCCCGCATCCGGTCCGTGCGGATCAGCTCACCCATGGTCAATCGCGAGAAAAACACGCCGATCTGGGGATCTCGGTGACGGTAACCGAATTCCGCCATCACGCTCTCGTTGTTGTAGAGGAAACGCATGAAGGGAATGCGGGTCGCGTAGATATCCACCCGGGCAGGGGTATTGGCGATGGCTCCGCCGAGGCATAGCAGGGTGACCAGGGCCACCTTGCAGAGCAGCCGGATCGATGCGGGCTGTATCCTGCTTTGAATGCCCGAAGGATTGATGACCAACGCGATGATGCCCTGAATCAGCAACCCCGCCATCGCATTAAGCCGTATGTCACGGAAGTCCCAGTAGCGGCCGGGCATCATCCATTGGAGGAACTCGTCGAGGGACGCGATCAGCAGCAGCGACATCAGCGAGATCGGGTAGATCAGCCGATCCGTCACATGGTGGGTCCAGGCCCGGAAGAGCAGGAAACTCAGAATGCCGTACTGGAAGAAGTGAATGGCCTCGGCGGGGGTTTGCAACTGGTTGCGCATCACCCATACCGATCCGGCCAGCAACAGGGCCAGCCAGCCCAGGCGACGGGCGATCCGACGTTTCCGGCGGCGGAAAATATAGGAGGCCAGCACGATGGCCAGGAACACACCCATGATCGCGGCGGCGACAAAATAAGCACGACGCCCGAACCATGCCTCGAAAAGACCCTGGATCAACCGGGCCAGCGGGATGGTGCAGAAGATCAGCAGGGAAAAAAGGATAACGAGCAACCAGGAGTTCCTGCGCTGCCCCGGATCAGGAAGTTGTAAAAAGATGTTCCGCATGCGCGCGCAACGTTGTCACGGTAGTGATAGCAGGTTGCCAGGCGAAGGCACAGGGCAAAAAAAGACCCGGCCAGTGGCCGGGTCTTGTTCAGAGGCGTCGGGATGTTTACTGCTTGATGGCTTCGATCTCGAGGATCAGCCGGACCTGGTCGCCGACGACCACACCACCGCCGTCAAGGGCCTTGCTCCAGGTGAGGCCGAAGTCCTGGCGGTTGATGGTGGTGCCGCCGGAGAGGCCGATGATCACGCTGCCCCAGGGGTTGGTGATCGGGCCACCGACTTCAACCGGGATGGAAACTTCCTTGGTCACACCTTTCATGGTCAGATTGCCGACCAAGGTGAGGTTCGGCAGCTCGCCTTCAACGCGGGTGGTTTCGAAGGTGATGGTGGGGAACTGGGGGGCGTCGAAGAAATCCTCGTTGCGCAGGTGATCGTCACGCTTCTCGTTCGCGGTATCGATGCTGGCGACCTGGATCACCGCCGAGGCCTTCATCGAGGACGGATCATTCTCATCGAATTCGATGGTGCCCTCAAACTCGCCAAAGCTGCCCTTGACGTTGCTGACCATCATGTGGCGGACGGAAAATCCGATGGTGGTATGGGCGGCATCGAGCTTGTAGGTGGCGGCTTGGGCAAAGGAACCGAGCATGCCGGCAGTCATCAACAGGGCAAACGACTTCTTCAACGATTTGTGCATAAGGAATCTCCTTCAGGTTGTTGGTGAACGCTACGCCGCCCCTGCCCACTCGTCAAGGACGGCATCGGGATTGGACACCATGCCGCGCACCATGTTCATTTACGGAACAGGATAGCCCGGGCGAGCCGCGCCTCCTCGAAGCCGACCGCCCCACCCGAGGCCTGCACCACGGCGGACAGGCTCTTGGATCCGGCGGAGGCGAACCAGGCGGCAATCTCGTCGCGCCGGTGGGTGTTCATCAACCGGTCGGGATCCTTGATCAACCCCTCAGCCAGGGCCTCCTCGACATACCGGATCACCGAGGACACCTTGATCCCGCGCTCCTCGGCCGCCTCCTCGACCGTTCGACCTGCATTGAGCAGATCGACCGTCTGGCGAATGGCATTGCGCGAATCGGAGCGCGGTGCGACGGGGGCGGACGGCTCGGTGGGGACCGTCGCGGGTTGGCCCTCTCGGTAGGTTCGCACGACGGCAAGAAAATCGTCGCCATAGGCTTCCAGTTTCTGCGTTCCGACACCCACCACCTGGCGCATTTCCAGGGATGTACCCGGTTTACGGGCCGCCATATCGCGCAAGGTTCGGTCGCTGAAGATCACGTAGGCCGGCACACCGGATTCGCGGGCGAGGCGGGCACGTTCGGCACGCAGCAGGGTAAAGAGCGCGGCATCGGCCTCGGGCCATTCGAGAAGCATGGTGGCCGCGCTGCGCCGGGCTGCTTTCTCCGCGACCCGCAGCATGGTGAACGGTGTCTGACCGCGCATGATGCTGCGGCCCTTGGCGGTCATGACGAGGCCGCCGTGGCGTTCGGGATCGGCGACCAGCGCCTCCTGCGCGACGAGCCCATCCACAACCCGCCGCCAGTAGGTCACCGGCTCGTTCTTGCCGCATCCCCAGGTCGGGAGCTGGTCGTGGCCGAGTTGGCGCATGCGTTCAGTGGCGGCGCCGCGCACGAGTTCGATCAGGTGGCCGGCCCCGAAACGCTGACCGGTGCGCACCACTGCGGAGAGGATCTTCTGGGCGGCGACCGAGGCATCGACCGATTCGACTTCGCCAACGCAGACATCGCAGTGGCCGCAGGATTCCGCGGCATAGGTCTCCCCGAAATAGCCCAGCAGGCTTCGTCGGCGGCAAACCTGCTGTTCGGCGAAACGAACCATCTGGTTCATCTGGGCGAGTCCGGCACTGCGCTGCTGTTCATCCTCGACCTGGTCGATGAAGTGGCGCAGGCGCACGATGTCGCCACGACCGAAATACAGCACGCATCGGGCCGGCTCGCCGTCGCGACCGGCCCGGCCGGTTTCCTGGTAGTAGCCCTCGATGTTCCGTGGAAGATCGGCGTGGAGCACATAGCGTATGTTCGATTTGTCGATGCCCATGCCGAACGCGATGGTTGCGACAACCACTTGCACCTCGTCGCGGTTGAACGCATCCTGGTTCGCCCGACGTTCCTCGGCGGGCAGGCCGGCGTGGTAGGCCAGGGCCTTGATGCCGGCGGCGTTGAGCCGCGCGGCGGTCGTTTCCACGGACTTGCGCGAGCCCCGGTACACGATGCCGGAATCGCCGTGGGCGGCGCGGATGAAGGCGATCAGTTGCTGATCGACCTGGTCCTTCGGCTCGACCTTGTAGTACAGATTCGGGCGGTCGAACGAGGCGCGCACGAGGAACGGGTCGCGCAGGCCCAGCCGGGTGACGATGTCCTGCTGCACGCGGTGGGTCGCGGTGGCGGTGAAGGCGGCGACCGGGATGCCGGGGAATTCCTTCACGATGCGGGCGAGTTCGAGGTAATCGGGTCGGAAATCATGGCCCCATTCGGAGATGCAATGGGCCTCGTCGATGGCAAAGAAGCGGATGCGCCACGACTGCATGCCCGCGCAGAAGTCCGGCAAGGCAAACCGTTCGGGCGAGAGGTACAGCAGGTCCAGGGTACCCTCCCCGATCGCCCGGTAGACGCGGCTCCGCTCGGCCGCAGTCAGCGTACTGTTCAGGTATTCGGCGCGCAGGCCGTTCTCTCGGGCGGCGTCGACCTGGTCCTTCATCAGGGAGATCAGCGGACTCACCACCACGCAGAGGCCATCGAGCACCCGCGCGGGCAGTTGATAACACAACGACTTGCCGCCGCCAGTCGGCATAACCGCAAACACGTCACGCCCGGCCAGCACGGCTTCGACGATCTCGCGCTGGTTCGGCCGAAAGGATGAAAAGCCGAACACCTCGGCCAGCACCGAAGCGGCGCGGCGCGAACGGTCTTCGTGGATGGCGACGGGGACATGCATGGATTGAGAGGCGGCGAGAATCCGCACCAACGCAGGAAAGGTCAAGCGATTACAACACGTGAACCGCATTGACATTCGGGTATGGCCATATCAGGATACTTCCATGAGAACCACGGTCAAGGCAACGTACACCTTGCTTCCCCAGACCATCCGAAAACTGGAGCAATTGGCGGAACGATGGGGTGTGACGAAATCGGAAGTCATACGCCGTTCGATTGACCAGCTCTCGTGCCAGGATCCAATCCACGATCAGGAAAAGCCAGATCCGTTGCTGGCCTTGAAACAGTACCAGGCAGCGATGCATCTCACCCGCGAGGAACGAGCCCGATGGATCGATGACGTGCGCAAGGAGCGTCATGCGCGTCATCCATCTTGATACGAATTTTCTCGTTGCCGCATCGTCAACCGACTCCGTTGCCGCCACGTGCTTGACCAACTGGATACGTGACGGCGTACTGTTGTCCATGTCGTCGGTGGCCTGGACGGAGTTTCTCTGTGGTCCAGTTACACTGGCGCAGCGTCAGGCCGCGCTTGTCCTGCTGAGCCATGTCGAACCCTACCAGGATGAGGATGCGGCCTTGGCAGCCTACTTGTTTAATTGCTCCGGCCGGAGGCGTGGCATACTGGTTGACTGTATGATTGCCGCCGCAGCCATTCGCGCAGGAGCCGCGCTCGCCACACTGAACCGAGGCGACTTCGAACCGTTGACTGCCTACGGGTTGGACCTCGCGCTTCCGCCTCACTCGTAGCGCAGCGCCTCGACCGGGTCCATGCGCGAAGCGCGGATGGCCGGAGCCATGCCGAAGACCAGACCGACCAGCCACGACACGGCCAGCGAGGCGAAAACCGCGCCCGGGGTGATGACACCCTCCCAGCCGGTGAAGCGCGAGGCGAGCGGCACCAGGATGAACCCGCACAGGCAGCCGAGCACCCCACCGATCGAGGACAGGGTGACCGTCTCGGCGAGGAACTGGTAGAGGATGTCCTGGCGGGTCGCGCCGATCGCCCGCCGGATGCCGATCTCGGGAATACGCTCGGTGACCACCGCGAGCATGATGTTCATGATGCCGATGCCACCGACGACGAGGGAGATCGCGGCGATCGCGATCAGCACGAGGTTCAGGATGCGTTGCGTGCGTTGCTTGGCCGACAGGATTTCCAGCGGAACAGTCATGCGGAAATCGCCCTGCGGATGGTTGACCTCGAGATTCCGGCGGACCAGCGCGGCGGCGGCGGGTACGTCGTCCTCGGATGGCAACCGGAGGATGATCTGACCGAGTTCACTCTTGGTGAACTCGACACTGCCGGCTTCGCGACGGATGCTGGTGGTGCCGTAGGTGGTACGGGCGGTCCGGTAAGGGATGTAAACCCGCGAATCGCCACCTTGTGCCGCCTGGCGGACCACCCCGACCACCTCGTAGAACACCTGACCGATGCGAATCGGTCGCGCAGCCAGGCTGCCCGGGGGGTGGTACAGGTGGGCAAGGTTCTCGCTGACCACGGCGACGCGGTTCGCCCGTTCGTCGTCGGCTTCGGTGAGACCGCGACCGGCAATCACCTGGGCATGGAAAAAGGAGAAGTAGTCGGGCAAGACGCCCATGGCACGCGCATCGATCCGGCTGCTGTTGAGGTACACCCGCGCGGCGATCATGTGGGTAATGGTCGAGTCGGCCTGCGGGAGCAGTGACTGGAGTTGCCGCACATCACGGTGGGTCAGGCCGAAGGTGAGCAGGCGCAGGCCGCGTCGACCGGATTGACTGGAACTGGATTCCGCGGGTTTGGTCGGCTGGATCGATTCGGCGATGATGTTGCGCAAGCCGAGACCGGAGATCTCGCGCAGCACGGAACGTTGCGCGCCCTCCCCGATCCCGAGCATGGTGATGACGGCAGCAACACCGAAAAACACGCCGAGCAAGGTCAGCAAGGAGCGCAACTTGTGGCGCAGCAGGTTGCGCGCCCCGCTGGTCATGAATTCGAGGATGCGGGCCGGGGCGATCACGTCGCGGCCTCCTCGGTCACCCGTCCGTCGTTGATCCGGATCAACCGCGGCAGGCGGCGCGCGATACCGATATCGTGGGTGATCATGATGATGGTGGTGCCCTCGGCATGAAGCTGGTCGAGCAGGTCGAGGATGTCCTGGCCGGTCTTGCTGTCGAGGTTGCCGGTGGGTTCGTCGGCGAGCAGCATGACCGGTTTGGTCACGAGGGCGCGGGCGATGGCGGTGCGCTGGCGTTCGCCCCCGGACAGTTGCGAGGGGGCGTGGGTCAGGCGGTGGGACATGCGGACCTGTTCGAGGCGGGCTCGGGCGCGCTCGCGCCGCTCGGCTGCGGGAACGCCTTGGTAGAACAACGGCATCTCCACATTCTCCAGCACGGTCAGGTTCGGGATCAGATGGAACGACTGGAAGATGAAACCGATCTCGCGACCTCGTGTCCGCGAGGCTTCCTCGTCGCTCATGGTCGCGACGTCCCGGCCGCGGTACAGGAACCGGCCGCGGCTGGGCCGATCAAGCAGGCCGAGGATGTGGAGCAAGGTGGATTTGCCGGAACCGGAAGGCCCGAGGATGCCAACATACTCACGGGCCTCGATGGACAGGGTCACATCGTCGAGCACGGTCAGCGCCGTCCCGTTCAGGTAGGTTTTGCCAACTTTTTCCAGACGGATCACGTTTACTCCAGCACCGGATTGAGGAGCACCCGCTCGCCCTTCTTGAGTCCATCAAGCACCTCGATATGGGTCACGGAGATGCGACCGATCCCGACCGGCTTCTTCTCGGCGGTTGCGGGAGCGCCCTTGTACACAACCCAGCCATCGCCATCACGGAATACCGCCTGGATCGGCAGCAACAAGGTTTCCGGCACGACATCGACAACAATCTCGGCCTCGCAACTGAATCCGGGGCGCAACCCCTCCCCGCCCGGCAGTGAGATCTCCACCTTGAATTCCTTAACATCGGCGCTCATCCATCCGCTGGGATTGGCGACTTCGGCCACCCGCACCACCTCCCCGGTGAAACTGCGCCGCCCCATCGCCTCGATATAGACCGAGGCCGGCTGCCCGGCCTTGACCTTGTCCACATCCGCCTCGGGCACGTTCACGTTGGCCATCATCGCGGACATGTCGGGCAGGGTGAACAGGACCTCGCCGGGATTGAGGTTCATGCCGACCTGGATATCGCCTCGGCGCCATTGGTTGTTCGGATCGCCGTAATTCACCACGCCGCCAATCGGGGCGCGGACTTCGAAATCGACCCGCTCCTTGCGCAGGGCGTCGAGGTCGAGCACGGCGCGATCGCGGGCGCGTATCGCGTTGTCGAGGGCCTGCCGTTTGTTCTGGCCCTGTACCTCGTTCTTCTTGCTGGTCTTTTCCAGCTCGGTGCGGGCCTTCTCGAGATTGCTGAGGGCCTTGTTGCGCCGCAGCGGCAGGTCATACTCATGGAGGATGCGCAATTCGAGCTGCGCCGTTTCGGCCTCGACCGCGGCGGTCTCCATGGCGATGCGTTCCTCCTCGACCTGGTCCTCGGTGATGAATCCCTCCTTGAGCAGATCCTTGGCCTCGGCATGTTTTCGGATGGTACGGTCGCGCTCGCTCTCCGAGGTGGCGATCCGCAATTCGGCGGCGCGCACGTCCTTGGGTTCATCGCCCTCGGTGAATTTCTTAAGCTCGAGTTGGGCATCGCTGACCGCCTGTTCGGCGAGTTTCAAGGCATTGGCGTTGTCCAGTTCCTGGATCTCCAGGTCGGTGCGGGCCGAGACGACCTGCAGTTCGCGGTCAGCCAGGGTGGCCTCGGCCTCGTTGAGGCGCTGGTCGATTTCCTCGGAGGCGAACCGGGCCATGACATCGTCCTTCGCGACGCGTGACCCCTCGGGCACCATGAACGAGACCTGCACGGAACGTTTGATGCGTGGGATGATGCGGTTGGCCTCGCGCGAGAGGACTTCACCGGATGCGCGCACCGTGACCTTCATCGCGCCCTGGGCGACTTCGGCATACACGCCATCGGGTGCGGCCGCGTCGCCGCTGCCTCCGCAGGAGCGGATGAGCAGGAGCAGGGCGATCACCACCGCGGCAATCCGCGCGGGGCGAGAGGTAAACCAGGTCTTCTTCATTGTTTCATCCTTCCGGGCTCCGTTCGATGATCGCCCCGTCGCGCGCGACACCGAGCAGGCCGACCTGACGCAGCAGGTTGAGCCGCTGGACCTCGTAGTCGGTCAACGCGGTGATGTAGGCATTGCGGGCATCGAGCAACTGGTTGGCCGCCTCAACGACATCGCGGTTGGAAAGGGTGCCGTTACGGAACTGGAGCAGGGCGTTCTTCGCGCGTTTTTCGGCGATCTCGATGTTCTTGAGCTGGATATCCACCGACACGGTAAGGGAGCGGAGGCGGCTGTAGCTCTCGCGCACCTCGAGGAGGATCACATCGAATTGTTCGGCGTACCGCCGCTCCGCCGCTTCGCGATCCAGCTCGGCGCGCCGGATCGCATCACGCCGGTCGCGCCGGTCGAACGGGATCTCCGCAGTCACCCCGGCACGCCAGTCGTTGCCGAAGGTCTGGTCGCCGAGGGAGTCGGCCTCGTCCGCGGTCCATTCGGAACTGCCGAAGGCGTTGACCTCGGGCAGGTAGGCGTTACGGGCGACGGCGACCCGGCGGCGCGCATCCTCGACCCGGTCGCGCGCGGTCATCAGATCGAGGCGGTTGCTGACGGCAAGGGCAAGCGCGCGGTTTTCGTCAAGATCGACCCGAATCATCGCCGGGATGTCGTCGGCAAGTTCGGCACGTGTGGCCGAGGGCAGTCCGAGTTGGACGAGGAACCGTCCAACCGCGATGGTGTAGGATTCATCGGTGGTGGTGAGACGGTTGAGGGCGGTGAGCTCCTCCTGCTGGGAGCGGAGGACATCGATGGCGGGTGCACGGTTGACCTGGAAGAGTGCCTCGGAACGTTGGCGCAGGAAGACGAACTGCTGGTAGTTGGTGCGGGTATTTTCCACGGTCTTGCGCTGGCCGAGCAGGGTGTAGTAGTCGCGCACGACATCGATGGCGAATTGCTGGCGCTGAAGGCTGAAGTCGCGCAGGGCGTAGAGGTAATCACGCTCGGCCTGGATCAGGTCCTCGTGGCTGGCACCGTAACCGGCCCCGGCAAGCAGGGGTTGGTCGAGGCGGGCCTGGGCGCGGCTGCTGAAGCGGTTACCCTCGTCGCGCGCCGTGTCATCGGTGACCTGCTGTTCGCCGGTCAGGCGGGCGCGGGCGCCGGTGGGCAGGATGCGTTCGAGGGACACCGTCGCCGTGCCATCGCGCCGCTCGTCGCGGTCATCGCCGGCCGCGACGACATACTCAAGGGTACCGTCGAGGTTGAATCCGAAATCGCGGCGGGTGCCAAACAGGGACAAGCCGGCACGGTACAGATCGTCGCGCCGGTTCTGCAGGTTGCGGCTCGACGCGGCGGCGATGCCCAGGACACTGCGGACATCAAGGATGACGGGCTCGTCACCGGCCGCGACCGGGGTTGGCGGCTCCATGGATTGGGCGCTGTCGGCCACGGTCTCGGCCGAAAGTCCGGCATGGGCATCGGCGGTTTCCGCAGCCAGGCGGGTGACGCTTCGGTCCAGCGAACGGGGGCTGTAGCAACCGGACGCGAAGGTCAGCAACAAGCCGATGGCACAGCGGACCATGGTGCCAGGGATTGGACAACCGGCGCGGCGTAGATTCCAGGGGTTGGACAGTGGTTCAGGCATACAGGAAATCAATAACCCAGTTTGCCTCAATCGGCCACCCGGTACAACTTGGATCCTTGCCGGCGAAAAAGGGTTCAAACGCCCGCACCCGGCTTTCCACGCAGCGTTGACTTTTTGCGCGGTTGTCGTAGGTATGGGCCATGGCATTTCCCGACATTCATCATCGTTCCGTCGTCATCACCGGCTGCTCGACCGGCATCGGTCTTGCCACCGCCCGTTTGTTGCGCGAGCGCGGCTGGACGGTGGCCGCCACGGCGCGCAAACCGGAGGATCTGGACCGCCTGCGCGCCGAGGGCTTCACTGCGGTAGCGCTGGATGTGGCCGACGCTGCGTCGGTCGAGCGGGCCGCACCGGAGCTGATCGCGGGCTGCGGGGGCAAGGTCGGCGCGCTGGTGAACAATGCCGGGTTCGGACAGGTGGGCGCGATGGAGGATCTCAGCCGAGCGGCGATCGACTACCAATTCGCGGTGAACGTGGTGGGGCTGCAAGATCTGACCAACCGGCTGTTGCCGGTCATGCGCACGCAGGGCTACGGCCGCATCGTCAATATCAGTTCGGTGCTCGGACGGGTCAGCCTGCCGTTTATGGGGGTGTATTCGGCGAGCAAGTTTGCCCTGGAGGGCATCAGCGACGCGATGCGCGTCGAGCTGGCGGGCAGCGGCATCGCGGTAGTGTTGGTGGAGCCCGGCCCGATCGCCACCGCGTTCCGGGAGAACGTCGCGGCGCGCGGCCACGCCACACTGGACCCTTCCCAGGTCCGGCATGCCGACTACTACCGGCGGGAGATCAAACGGCGGGCCGAACAGAACCGGAGTCCGGGTGCGTTCACCGCCGGGCCGGAGGCGGTTGCGGAGAAAATCCGGCATGCCCTGGAAAGCCGCCGGCCGAAGACCCGCTACAAGGTTACCTTCCCCGCCTACCTTGGAGCCTTCATGGCGCGGTTTGCCCCGGACTGGGTGATCGACGCCATGATGGCGGCGCAGGTCGGCACGAAAAAAGCCGCCTCCCGGTGACGGGGGCGGCTTTGCCACGGCGCACAGGGCGCGGCCGAATCAGACCTTGATCTTCGTCGGGCGGCGCAACAGCGTGCGCATTTCCTGCGGGGTCAGTTTGTTGACCTTGTCCTCGGGTAACCCGAGCTTCACCAACCGCTTCCGGTGCACTTTCTGGCGGGCGCGCTTGTCGGCTTCGCTCTTCTTCGGGCGGTTGGACGGTGTGTGACGATCGGCTTTTGTAGTCATAATCCTGTTCCTTAACTCAAAGTGAAGCGGGCTTTGTAGAGGGAAAAGCCACCAAAGGCAATGTTTTTCCGCGGGGCGGTTTGGCCCCGCCCCGCGCGGTGCACTATAGGACCTCGATCAGGTAGAACAAGGCATCGGCCTCGCCGACCTGGTCGGTGAAGCTGTTCATGGCCGGCACGTAGGGCAGGTTGGAGCCTATGCAGATGTAGGTCCCCTCGATCAGGCTGGCCGCCCGGTAGAGGTTGTAGCTGCGGCCATTGGCTCCGTGCCAGCGGATGACCACGTGGCGCGGATCGGCCTGGTGTTCCATCTGGGCCGCACGCAGGTACTCGGTGGAGTCCTTGGGATTGGTACCGGCCCGGAATTCATCGCGGTCGCGGAAACCGTTTCCGTCCCAGTCCGAGGTGGCATTGGCGGTGGTCAGGTTGCCGAAGTGCAGCATTTCCCAGGCGTCATCGATCCCATCGCCATCGCTGTCCACGAAGCCCGGCGTGCGGGTGATCGTGACGCTGTCGGCAAAGACCTGCCCTGCCCCGCCAGGCGAGGTTAGCGTCGGGTTGTCAAAGTAGTAATCGTAGTTGGAGCCGACCCCGCCGTTGTAGTTCCAGACGCGGAGTTGCGCGATCGCGCCGTTGACCGTGCCGGTCAGGGTGGTCGCGCCGATGGTCACCGCATAGGTTGTCGGCGTGACCAGCGTAAACCGCACGGTCTGGGGCTCATCCGTCCAGCCGATGCCACTGGATCGTCCATCCGCCGCATCGGAAACCGTGTAGTGGTCGTCGCCTCCGTTGAAGAAGAACTGGAACAACGATTCGCCGGAGGCGTTGCGCAAGGCCATACCGACGCCTTGCTGCCCTTCGAGGATATAGTTGTTGCGCAAGGTGACCGATACCGACTGGCCGGCGGACAACGCCGCAGGCAATGGGCGGATCGCTTCAGCGAGGTTGCCGACTTGCGCCCAAAGACCGAATCCGTTCGCCCCGATGAAATGACCGGCCGTGGGGTTCGCGAACAGCGACCAGGGACCAAACCCGGTGCCGAGGTTGGCTCCATTGGTCCAGCCGCCGGAGTAATTTGCCGCCGCATCCACGGCGGAGGTGATGATGCCCGATCCGCTATTCGTTCCGGACACGGTGATGACGTTGTCACCAACCCCGAGGGCAATGCCCGCAATCGACCAGGGCGTTGCGGCGGTGACGGACCCGCCGGAACCGGTAAGGGTGTTCGACCAGCGCAGCAGGCCCACGATATCCGGCCCGACCACACCGGAAACCGTGGTCGTCCCGGCCTGCACGCCGACGGTGATGTTCGAGGCCGGGGTGGTAATGACCACGCCGCTGACCGCATCGCACCCGGACAAGGTCAGCTTCCAGTCGTTGCCGCTGTTGTTGTCCCAGAGGCCGGCACCGTTGTTGAATACGGCATTGATCTCCGTGGCGCCCGGCGGCGGCGTGTAGGTGTAGGTCCAGAACCCATCCGGCTCGAGGGTCATCGCCGGATTCGGCAGCACGACATTCTTCCAGCCGCTATGGCCGACATGGATGTACACCGGCTGGGCCGTTTTCAACGATCCCTCATTCGCGCGGTAGCGAATGGTCACCGGGTCACAACCGACCGGGACCGCAGGGGCCCATTGCACGATGGACGGTCCGTTGTTGGTGTTGCAGGCGGCGACGGTGAAGACCCAATTCGAACCGCCGCGGTTGTCCACCGGGGTGCCACCCGGCCCGGCAAACCACACCTGCAGGTTGGTCACGCCGGCCAGGTTCGCATTGGTATGGATCCAGGCGCTACCGGCGGCAGCCATCGTGTATTGGACGGGTGAGACCGCTTGATTGGTCCGCGCAAACATCGTGACCGGGGATGCGTTGCTCAAGACGCCGCCGGCGGGATGGTAGGTCACCACCAACGGCTGGCATTGCTGGGGGGAAGAAGGGTTGACCGTGACATACGAGGGACCATTGGTCGACTGGTCGCAACCGGTTACGGTGGCGTTCCAGTTCACGCCCCCGTTGCTATCCCAGGAACCCGCGCCGTTGTTGAAGGCCACATTGATCTGCAGGGTGCCGGGTGCGGGTGTGTAGGTGTAGGTCCAGAAGTCGCCTGAATCGGTCATCGCCGGATTCGGGAGGATGGTACCCTGCCAGTTGTTTCGGCCGATGTGGATGTAGACCTGGCCGGCCCCGAGCGGGCTGCCGGTCTTGCGGTACTTCACGGTCACCGGATCGCAGCCGGACGGGCTGGGTGGATCAAACGTGACGTACGAGGAGATGTTGTTGCTGCCGGAGGCGTTGCCCACCCAGACGTGCTGGATGATACTGCGGTTGGTGTTACCGCGCGTGTCCACGGCCTCGATGTAATACGAGACCAGCGTATTTGTCGCTCCCTCGATACGTCCGGTGTACCGCATCGCGCGGGCCAGCGGCTCGGGCGATTTCGGGCCGCGCACCGTAGGATACCAGTCACCGCTCATGGCTACGTTGTTCCACGGGCTGTTCTTGCCCGGCGTTTGCGCGTAGATCTCGTGCGCATACTCGTTGAGATTCTTGTACGAGGTGTAGTCGGCGGTGCGCCACTTCAACGTCGCCGCAGCCACGCCGTTCACGTCGTCGATGAATGACCAGACATCGAAATCGGAGGGCTGGTTCGCGGTCTCGTCCCAATGCTTGCCGCCCGGATTCCAGATCTTGCGCTGCGGGGGGAAGATCGAAGGTCCAAACGGGTCGTTGGAAGGATGGCGGTTGATCACCTTGTTCGCCTCGACCATGGAGAGGTTGGCGCCGCGGGTGGCGTTGCCGTCCCACGGGTTCGCACGGTCGTAGTCCCAATACCAGTGGCAGGAGGTCTCGGACTGCAGGTAGTAGCGCCAGGCCTTGGCGGTGTCGTTGCCGATGCCCCAGCGCACATCGTTCATCGAGTAGTTGTTTTCCAGCTTGTCGGCATGGATGACGCGGTTCTGCGCGGCGATGATCATCGACCACGACCAGTAGTCGGGATGCTCGCCGTCCCGGCTGTTGTTCTCGACCCATTTGTCGAAGTAGGGTGTGCCGCCGTCGATCCCGATCCACGAACCCGCCTCGGCGTGGATATAATCATCCGCCGGCACCGGATACATCGAGAGGTAGTCCTGCACCGTGGTGTGCTCGAAGTTGGGATTGCTTTGGATCATGTTCAGGAACAGGCCGTGCTGGCCGTGCCAGGCATCCGCATTCTTCATGCCGAAATTGTCACCATCGCTGTGGCAGACAATCAGCATCGGGCGCTGGGCGTTGTTGTTCTTGTCGATCTTGTTGCCCCAGACGTTTTCGGGCTTGAACGCGCCGTAGCCGCCGCGCCCGTTCTCGTTGCCCTCGTAACGCGCGGCCGGCACGGCGATCATCGACTTCACCGACGGATTGGCCGGTGAGCTGTTGGGATCGACGTAGCGGACGCGGTGCGGCTGGTAGCTGAAGGGTGCAGCCACTGGCGTCGGAGCCCAGACATTCTGCAGCTGGACCCAGGAGCTGGCCTTGCTGGCCGCCGTGCCGTTACGGACATCGGCGAGGTTCGGACGGATCGAACTCGCACCCGACCAGGGGAAGTCCTCCAGCGTCCGGTCGAAATGCCCGCTGTCCACGAAGACCCATTCGATGCCTTCGTCAACCAAGGCCGGGATCATGTGGGTGGCATAGGACGATTCCGGCGGGAAGAATCCCTTGGAATACTGGGTGGTGCCCCAATGGTCGAAATAGGCCTCCTTATGCAGCCGGATCTGCATGCGCATGGATTCGTAGCAGGTCAGTGGCATCAGCGAGTGGTGGTAGGCAAAACCGACCATGTCCAGGCGGGGGTTATTGAGCGAGGTGCGCAACCCATTGCGGGCCCAGCGCCAATGGTCCCGCCACCCGTTGCCCCAGATACCGCTCAGATTCTCCATCAGCGAACCCGAGAAACTGGCCTGGGCGCCGGCATGCGGCAGACCGCGGTCATGCCCCTGCTGGATCGCGTTCTTAGGCCAATCGTTGTAGTTGCCCGATCGCTCGTCATGGATGCCCCGTACGCTGTAGACGAAACGGTTGTTGTTGTCGGTCGCGGTGACACTCTCGTAAGGGTAGTAGATGGGCTGATGCATGTGCCACTGGTAGGTCACATGGATCGGATGCTGGGCTGCAACCGGCCATCCGCCCGCGAACAACAACGCTGCCACCACCCAAAGGTTACCCGATCGATTCATGGTATCATCTCCCGAACCGCCACCTGACACCCACGGCAAGTAAAACGATTCTAACCAAAACGTAACCTCACCCCCCATTCACGTTAAGGGCTTTAATAAAAAGTCGGCATATTTTACTAAAACGTTCTTGTCGGGGTCTTCCATCCACTTCGTGCTTGTCGGTGTACAATGCGGTGGGTAACGTGTTGTCCATCATACTGTAACCCGGATGATGATGGCGTTGCCGCCGGGTACTGCACCAATGAGGAGGACATGCGATGAACCGTTGGATCGTAACCGTTTGTTTGGTCTGCGGCTGGATGATGCATTCGGCGAGGGCGGAAGAACCTGTAGTCACCGAAACCGAGATCGGCCTAGCCGAGGTTGTTGAAGTGGGTTTGTTGCCGGAGCAGGTCGAGCAGGCGGCACCTGCAGAACAATCACCCGAAACGATCATCGATGAAACCCCGGCTACCGATGCCGACCCCGAAGCGGTTGAGGCATCAAAGCCGCCGACCTTTGCGGTAATCCTGCCCGAACGGATTGACCACGATTGGTATTGGTTCCTCTATACCGACACGGCGCAACACATTGTCCAGAGTGCCGTGGAGAAAGCCCTGATTCGCGCCGGAATCGAGGTCATCGACTTGAACACCACCACCCTTCCCTCGTTCGGCAACAACTGGGAGCGACTCGTTTCCAATGCATTCGCCCTTGAAGCCGGCAAACAACTCAAGGCTGATTACGTGGTTACCGGGCAAGCCACCGCGGTAAAGGCGAGTCAGGGCGTGGCCTACGGCGTAACGGTGTACCGTTCGCAAGCGGAGATCACGGCAAAGATTGTGCGGGTTAGCGATGGCAAGATCATCGCCATCGAGGACGCGAGCATCCAGGAAGGTGGCCAGTCCGCCCAGGCCGCCGGCCAAGCCGCGCTGAAGAAAGCCAGCGGACAGATCGGTGGGAAGATCGCACGCGCCGCCCGCGGCATCGTCAACGACGACGCCGCGCCGCAGTGAAACACACGCACACCCGCCGGTTCGACCATGCCTTCAGTTGGCCAGACCCACCCTTTCATGTGGTGCTGGTCGAACCGGAAATCCCCCCCAATACCGGCAATATCGCCCGCCTCTGCGCGGCGACCGGGTGCCAACTGCACCTGATCGAACCGCTCGGCTTCACCATCGATGATGCCAAACTGCGCCGGGCCGGCCTCGATTACTGGGACTCGATCGCACCGGCCATCCACCCGTCCTGGAAGGCCTACCTGGAAGCAGCGCGACCTGCCCGGATGTTCCTGTTCAGCACCGGCGCACCGGCATCCATTTTTGAAGCCCGCTTCAAACCCGGCGACCACCTGGTGTTCGGCTCGGAAACCCGCGGCTTGTCCGATGAACTGTTGGCCCGTTATCCGGATCAGCGCCTCGGCATCCCGCTGCAAACCGCCCATGTGCGCTCCCTGAACCTTTCCACCGCCGCAGGAATCGCGGTGTACGAGGCACTGCGACAACAACAAAAATTTTGAACGGAACCATTCAGGAACCATCCAAGTTCAACACATTGAGACGCATCGTCGCACGAAGCATGCAGCCCGGAGCGACCGCGTTTCGTACGAGGAGCATCACGCATGAGCACGGGTATTACCGCCATCAATGAACAGGTCCGCGAACACAGCGCGTTCGTCAACGCGTTGCGCGCGGAAATCGGCACGATCATCGTCGGCCAACAGTATGTCATCGATCGCCTGATCATGGGCCTGCTGGCCAACGGGCATATCCTGTTGGAAGGCATGCCCGGCCTGGCCAAGACCCTCGCCGTGAAAACCCTGGCCGGTGCGATCAGCGCTTCGATGCAACGCATCCAGTTCACCCCCGACCTGCTTCCCGCCGATATCATCGGTACCCAGCTCTACAACCCGAAGGAAGGACAGTTCACCATCCGCAAGGGCCCGGTGTTCGCGAACCTGATCCTCGCCGACGAAATCAACCGCGCCCCGGCCAAGGTCCAGAGCGCCCTGCTGGAAGCGATGCAGGAACGCCAGGTGACCATCGGTCCGGAAACCTTCCGCCTGCCCGAACCGTTCCTCGTCCTCGCCACCCAGAACCCGATCGAACAGGAAGGTACCTACCCCCTGCCGGAGGCCCAGGTCGACCGCTTCATGCTGAAACTGAAAGTTCAGTACCCGAGTCTGGAGGAGGAACGGCGAATCCTCGATGCGATGGCCAGCACGAAGGCCCACACCCCGGCCCGGCCCGTGGTGAAACTGGAACAGATCATCGCCGCACGCTATGTGGTGGACAACATCTACGTGGATGACAAGATCAAGGACTACATCCTGTCCATTGTCTTTGCCACCCGCGATCCCGTCGCCTACCAGCTCGACCTCAAGCCCTACATCCGCTATGGCGCTTCCCCGCGCGCGACGATCTACCTGACCCTCGCGGCCAAAGCACAGGCTTTTCTCAACGGTCGCGGTTATGTCACCCCGCAGGATGTGAAGTCGGTCGCCCCTGACGTGCTGCGCCACCGCGTGCTCGTCTCCTACGAGGCCGAGGCCGAGGACCTGACCACCGACGACCTCATTACCCGCATCCTGAACAAATTACCCGTCCCATAGTATTCGAATGGAAACAAACCACGAATGAACACGAATAAACGCGAATGAATGGAGCTGCTATTCGCTACTATTCGTATCCATTGGTGTCCATTCGTGGTTGTCACAAACAATCGAAAAGTCTGAACACAGAACGCGTGTCGTCATGATCCCGCCCGATGTCCTCAAGAAAATCCGCCAGATCCAGATCCGCACCACCCACATGGTGAGCGATCTGTTCGCCGGCCAATACCATTCGGTGTTCAAGGGCCAGGGCATGGAGTTCCAGGAGGTGCGCGAGTACCAGGCCGGGGACGATATCCGGACGATCGACTGGAACGTGACCGCACGCATGGGCCACCCGTTCATCAAGAAGTTTGTCGAGGAGCGCGAGCTGACCGTCATGCTGGTCGTGGACATCAGCCGCTCGAACCAGTTCGGAAGTGCGAGCCAGATCAAGCGCGACCTCGCCGCTGAACTGGCTGCGGTGCTGGCTTTCGCGGCCACCCGCAACAACGACCGCGTCGGATTGATCCTGTTTACCGACGAGGCCGAACACTTCATCCCCCCGCGCAAGGGAACCCGGCACGTACTCCGGGTGATCCGTGACGTCCTCTACATGCCGCCAAAACGACATGGCACCTCGATCACCGCCGCCCTGCAATTCCTGAACCGGATCTCCACCCGCAAGACCGTGACCTTCCTGGTCAGTGACTTCATCGATCACGGCTTCGCCTCCGCCCTCGCCGTATCCGCGAAACGGCACGACATGATCGCCGTCGCCATCCGCGACCCCCGCGAACGCCAGCTCGTTCCGGCCGGCGTCATCGAGTGGGAAGATGCGGAATCCGGACAGCGCCTGTTGCTCGACACCTCCGACCGCGCCACCCGGATGGCCTTCGAGGAACAAGCCGCCCGCCGCGATGCCGCGCTCCGCGACCTGTTCCGCAAGCACGGGGTGGATACGATCGAACTGACCACCGGGAAACCGTATGCCCGCGAGCTGGTCCGGTTCTTCCGCCAACGGGAGCGCCGTCGATGAACCGCAGCCACGCCATCCTGCTTGCCCTGGTGGTCACCGCGCTGACCGCTTCCGCGGCCAGTGACCTGACCGCCACCCTGAGCACGAACCGCATCCTTGTCGGCGACCGCGTCACCCTGACCATCACCGCCATACTGGACGAGGGCGAGAGCCTGCTGATCCCGTCGCTGGACCGGTCTCCGGTAATCACCGTGTGGGATCAGCAACAAGCCCGTCGCGCACGGCCCGACGGCAAGTCCGAATCGAGCACGACAATCCAGCTCACCTCGTTCATCGTCGGCGAACACCGCGTGGCCACCAATCCGGTCCTGGCGGCGAAAGCCGGCGGCGAGGAAACCCGGCTGGATCTGCCCCCCCTGCTACTGCACGTCTCCTCCGTACTGAGCAATCCCCCGCCGGAACTCGCCGACATCAAGGGACCGGTCTCCGCCGGTGGCCCCCCGTGGTCGACCATCGCCGCTGTGATCGCCGCCACCACCCTCCTAGCCGCAGCGATGGCGCTGCTGGCCCGAAAGCTCCTTCGCCGCCCCACGACCCAGCCCTCCCCGCGCCTATTACCGCCCCACGACCTCGCCCTCTCCGCGTTGCAGGCCCTCCGGGCTCGTGGCTGGATCGAGACCGGAAATACCGGGCCGTTTTTCGTCGAAGTATCCGCCATTGTGCGCCTCTACCTCGAACAACGGTTTGACCTCAATGCCCCGGAGCAAACCACCGAGGAATTCATCCGCACCTCCAGCCAGTCCGACATCCTGAGCCTGGCGCACCGGCAACTGACCCAGTCGTTCCTCGAGCAGAGCGACCTGGTGAAATTCGCCCGCTTTGCCCCGGCCGCAGCCGACATGGAAGCCGCCCTCGCCGCAGCCGAGCGGCTCGTCCGGGAAACCATCCCTCCCCCGCCCACCGGAGGTGCGCAATGATCTTCCGCTACCCGTGGGCCTTCCTGCTTCTCCTGCTGATCCCGATCCTGCTGTACCTCCGGTACAGCCGACGCCACCGCACGGCGGTTCGCACCAGCGATGGCGGCATGATGGCATCGGTTTCACCGGGATGGGCCGTACGCGCCCAACCCGTGCTACCCATCCTGTATGCCGCAGCTTGCGTCTTGCTCGTGGTTGCCCTGGCCCGTCCACAGCGTGGCATCGAGGAGAGCAGCGTGCGCACGGAGGGCATCGACATTGTCTTGAGCGTGGATGTCTCGACTTCAATGCTCGCCGAGGATTTCGCCGACAGCGGCAAGCCGATCAACCGCATCGGCGCGGCCAAGGAGGTGCTTGAGGCCTTCATCGGGAACCGGCCGCACGACCGGATGGGCTTGGTCGCCTTCGCCGCCATGCCGTTCACCATGGCTCCGCTGACCATGGACCATGGCTGGTTGCTCCAGCAAGTGCAACGTCTTGAAACCGGAGTCCTGCCCGATGGAACCGCCATTGGCTCGGGCCTCGCCGCAGCCATCAACCGCCTGCGCGACAGCACTGCCGCCTCCCGGATCGTCGTGCTGCTGACCGATGGCGTGAACAACGCCGGCGAGATCTCCCCGCTGAATGCCGCAGCCTCCGCCAAGGCTCTCGGCATCAAGGTGTACACGGTTGGTGCCGGCACCGACGGCCTCGTGCGCGTGCCGATCCGCGACCCGTTCGGTGGCACCCAGTACATCCGGCAACCATCCGAGATCGACGAGGAAACCCTGAAGGAGATGGCGCGACTCACCGGCGGCCAGTACTTCCGTGCGCGCGACCTGGACGGACTGCGCCGGGTGTACGAGGAAATCGACAAGCTGGAGAAGACGGAAATCACCATCGACCAGTACCGCTATTTCGAGGAACGGTTTGTCCCGTTCCTCGCCCTCGCCCTCGGCCTGCTGGCGCTCGAAAAAATACTCTCGGTTGGACGCATCGGGAGGTTGCCATGAACTGGGGTGCTCCGGAACGACTTCACCTGGTGTGGGCGCTCGCCCTGTTTGCCGGACTGGTGGTGCTGCTGCAACGCCACCGCTTGCGCCGCTTCAGCACCCTGTTTGACCAGGGGGTATGGTCGGTCATCGCACCGGCCTGGATCCATCAACGGGTCATGAACCGGCTCGCCTGGTGGTGCGCGGCCGCGTTGTGCTTCACCATCGCCCTCGCCCGACCGCAATGGGGCTTTACCTGGCGGGAGATCAAACGCACCGGACTCGATGTCATGGTCGTGGTGGACACCTCGCGTTCCATGCTGGCCACCGACCTGAAACCAAACCGTCTGCAACAGACCAAATGGGCGCTTCGCGACCTGGTCGGCGAATTGCGCGGCGACCGCATCGGCATGGTCGTATTCGCGGGCGCCAGTTACCTGCAAAGCCCGCTGACCTCGGACTACGCCGCCTTTATGATGTATGTGGAGGATCTGAATGTCGGCCTGGTGCCCCGCGGAGGTTCGGCCATTGCCGATGCGCTGCGCACCGCCATGCGTTCGTTCGACCCGAACAGCACGGCGGACCGGCTGATCGTCCTGATCTCGGATGGGGAGGACACCCAGGAGGATCCCCTCACCCTGCTGCCCGAACTGGAGAAACAGGGCATTCGCGTGTACACCATCGGCGTCGGCAATCCGGAGGGTGAACTGATCCCGGTGCGTGACGCTTCCGGACGCGAAAATTTCCTGCGCGACCGCGATGGCAACGTCGTGAAGAGCTCCCTGAATGAAAGCCTGCTCGCCCGATTGGCGCTCGGTACCGGAGGCGCGTACTTGCGGGCCCAACCCGGCCAGTTTGGCATCGAACGAATCGTTCGCGAGGAATGGTCGAAACTTCAGGCCGCCACCGGCGAAAGCCAGCGCATCAAGGTGTACGAGGAGCGCGCCGGATGGTTCATCGCGCTTGGCTGCCTCTGCCTGGCCATCGAGGCGGTCCGCAGCGAACGGCGGAGGTTGAAACCGTGAAACACCTGCTGCTCATTCTGTTCATGCTTGTCGCTGCCGCCATTCGGGCGGATGACACGGTCGCCGTGCGCCAACTCCATGAAGCTGTTCGCTGGTACGACCGTGAGGACTATGCCAAGGGCCTGGACCTTCTCCAGCAAGCCTTGACCAACAGCACCTCCCTGACCGAACCGACCCGCGCCCTACTGCACTACAACAGCGGCGTCGGCCACTATCGGTTGAGTCGCCCGGAGGAGGCTGCCCGGTCGTTTCAGGCCGCCTTGCGCACCACCGACCTGGATGTACAGCGCCGGACCTATTTCAACCTCGGCAACACCCGGCACCAGATGGCGCGACAGGCCCTCGACGAAGGTGATATCGTGAATGCCTTCAAGGGGTTCCAGGCGGCACAAACCAACTACATGGCGGCCCTGCGCCTTGACCCGACAGACCGCGACGCCAAGGTGAATGTGGAGCTGAGCATCCTTGGCCAGCAGCGGATCCTTGAACTGGTGGCCATGGCCATGATGCGCCTCGAGCAAGGTGCGACGATGGTCGATTCCTACCGATTCATCGAAGCCGCCCGATGGTTCCAGGACCAGATGCCGGTCATGACCAAGGCCCTGGAACTGGAACCCGAAAAGAAGAAGGCGCTTGAAACCATGGCCGAACGAACCGCCGGGGTCGCCGAGATTCTCGTCACGCCGCCGGAAGGAGCCATGCCATGAAGCGCATCCTCATCATCGCGGCCATGGCGGGTGCCATGGCCGGTTCCACCATCGCGCAACACGCCCAGGTTTCGCCACCGACCGACTACTTCAACCGCGGATCCGCGATCTTTATCCGCGAGTCACCCGAACAGGCACTGGCCATCGTCAACGAGGGCCTGGTGCATTATCCCGAAGACTCGGCGCTGATCCGGCTCAAGGAACTGATCGAACGCCAGCAGGATCAGCAGCAACAACAGCAGCAACAGCAACAATCATCCTCATCCGAGTCCTCTCCGGACGAACAACCCCCGCCGGAGGGCGAGCAACCACCGGAGGAACAACCATCACCCCCGGATGAACAGGAGCAGGACCAGCAGGATCAAAACGAAGCGGACAAGGACCAGCAACCCGACGAATCCCGCGAACAACCAGGCGAACCGAAAACCGCCGAGGAGATGACCGAGGAGGAGGCGGAGATGGTGCTCGACAGTTTACGCCAGCTTGAAGAGGCTCAGCGCGAACAAGTAAACCAGGAAATGATACGGCGCTCCATGCGGAACATGCCTCCGGTGGAAAAGGATTGGTGAGATGCAGGTCGCAATCGAAAACCTTCGGCGATGGCTGACCACCCTTGCGGTGGCCTTCGCCGCGTTTTCCGCTACGGCCCAGCAGGTCATGCTGGATGTACAGCCGAGAACCATGCGGCTGAACGAGACCGCCGTGATGAAGTTGTCCTTCGTGGATGTTCCCATGCCGCAGGCGCCGGCCCTGCCGGAAATCCCGGGATTCCAGGTCCATTTCGTCGGCCAGGAGACGCAGTTCCAGATGATCAATGGCCGCCAGCAACACCGGTTGTCGTACAATTTCCGGCTGCAACCACTGGCCACCGGGCAGTTTCGCCTGGGCCCCTTCACCCTCACCGTCAACGGACAGAACTTCGACCTCGAGCCGGTGATGGTGGAGGTGCTCCCTCCCGCGAATGCAGCGGGAGGCGACGGCCAGGCAACCATCGACGAGCTGGTCTTCGCCCGCCTGAACCTCCCGCGCACCGAGCTCTACCTGCAGGAGCGCTTTGATGTCGAACTGTCCCTCTATTACCGGGGCGTGCAACTGGACCGCACCATCCAGCTGCAGAACCTGCCCAGCACCGGACTGAACCTCGATGAATTCCAGGAGCTCGGCGGATCGCGCGAAAACATCAACGGCGAGTTGTACGACGTGCGCCGCTTCCGCATGCGTGCGACCGCGATGACCGCCGGAACCTTCACACTGGATCCGATGGTGCGGGTGCATGTGCTGGTCCGCCGCGAGCAATCGCGCGACCCGTTTGGCTTCGATGCCTTCTTCGGCCGCTACGAGGCCCAGCCGCTGGTCGTTCCCGCCGAACCGCTCGCCGTGAACATCCGCCCGCTACCCGCAGACGGACGGCCCGGCAATTTCAGTGGCGCAGTCGGCCAGTTCACCATGGACCTGCAGGTGCAGCCGACCGAAGTCACGGTGGGCGATCCGATCACCCTGACCGTCACCATCACCGGCCGCGGCAATCTCGAGACCATCGCCATGCCGGCCATCGAACTGGGTGATGACTTCCGCCGCTACGACCCCAAGCTGATCGCCAGCGGGCCACAACAGAAGGTCTTCGAACAGGTGGTGCTGCCCCGCACCGATCAGTTGAGCGCAGTACCGCCGGTCACCTTCACCTACTTCGACCCGCAGCAGGCGGCATACCAGACCATTGTACGCGGACCGTTTCCGTTGCTGGTGAAAACCGGCGGGGCCACCCAGCCGCACCTGTTCCAAACACCAACCGTGGCATCAAGCTCGATCCGCCAGCCGCTGGGCATCGACATCATCGGACCCAAACGGGCTCCCGAATCGTGGACCCCGGTCATCGAACCGGGACGGGCCACGGCATGGCCATCCCCGCTGCACCTCGCACCGGTCGCGGCCCTGATGGTGGCACTGGCCGTGCAGCGACGCCGCGACGCACTCGACCGCGATGTGTCACGCCGACGCCGCGCGCTGGCTCCGCGTTCCGCGCGGGCGGCCATCCGCGAGGCCGAAGCAGCCCTCGCCGCCAGCGATCCGCACGCTTTCTATGCGGCGCTCTGGCGCGCCTTCGCCGATTACACGGCGCACCGGGCCAACCTCGAGGCCGGAGAAGTTTCGCCGGAACTGATCCTGCGCACGTTCGCGCCGGCGTTGCCTACCGGTGACCGCGACGAACTTGGCGTGTTGCTTGCCGTCTGCGATGAAACCCGCTTCGCCGCCCGGTCCTCCGACCACCCGGATGCCGCCCGCCTGAAGCGACACCTGCAGCGCACCCAGGAATGGCTGCGCGCCTTCGAAAGGATCTCCGTGTCATGCGTGTGATGCGGTGTTTTCTATTCGCGCTTCTCCTCGCGGTAGGCTTTCCGGCGGTATCGGGTCACGCCCATGCGGCCGGGCCCGAAGCAGAACCGGCCGCCCTTTTCGAGAAAGCCCACGCCGCCTACGTCGCCGCCGATTATGCCACCGCCGAGCATGTTTACCGCACCTTGATTGCCCAGGGCCATGCTACCAGCGAGGTCTGGTACAACCTCGGCAACACGCTGTTCCACGCCGGCCGGTTGGGCGAGGCGATCCTGCACTACCGGCGGGCGTGGTTGCTGGCACCGCGTGATGCTGACAGCCTCGCCAACCTGAATCTCGCCGCCCAGCGGACCGGGGCCACCCTACCCGAACCGGGCTGGTGGAGCCGGTATGCCCACGAAGCATCCGCCTCCGAATGGCGCATCATTCTTCTCACCGGTTACTGGATCCTGCTTGCCGCCGCCCTTCTCGCGGTCATCGCCCCGGGCTTCCGCCGGTTCGCCCGGCCGGTGATCCTGGCCGCACTGTTCACGATCGTACTTGGTGCCGCCGGATGGAGTTACTGGCATGCCTGGCTCCGGCAACCGGAAGCCGTCGTGCTGCATGGCGAGCAAACCGCCCGGTATGAACCGCGCACCAGCGCGACGCCCTACTTTTCCCTCCCCGAAGGATCCATCGTGCGCATTGAGGACACCTTTGATGCCTGGATGAAAGTTGCGGCCGGCGGGAAAAGCGGATGGATCGAACGCTCCGCCATCGAACCTGTATATCCTTGGCAACCGGGTGGAATGCGGTAGATTGAGGGGATGAAACCGCCCAGCCCGACACGATGGCTCTGGTGGCTCGCCCTGATCATCGGTCTGGCGGCCTATGGCATCGTGTATGGCTTGCAACAGGATGTCGGCAATCTCAAGGCCCAGCAAAACATCAATGCCGTGGTGATGTTTGCCGTGGTGGCCATCGGGTTATGCATCATTTCCGCCACCTCGCACTGGTGGCTGCGCCGCTGATTCCGGATGGCCGGTAAAGCGGGACCGGCATCACCCACGGTACACGCGCTCAGCCAGCGGATCGATGCTGGTCAACACCTCGTAGGCAATGGTCCGGGCCATGCGCGCCATTTCATCAGCCCAGAACGACTCCCCGCCTTGCGCACCCATCAGCACCACTTCATCACCCGGCTCCACCCCGCTGTCAAGGCCGACATCCAGCGTGATCCAGTTCATGCTCACGCGGCCGACCACCGGATACCGGTTGCCGCGCACCAGTGCAAAACCGCGGTTACCCAGCAACCGGTGGTAACCATCGGAATAGCCGGCGGCGATGGTGGCGATGCACGTCTCCTTCGACGTGGCATAGCTGCTGTAGTAGCCGACCGCGAACTGGGCCGGCACCCGTTTCACCATCATCACGCGCGTTTTCCAGTGAAGGATCGGCGCGGTGGGGGCGCGCATTGCCGCGTCGCGGGCACCGTAACCGTACAACACGATGCCGGGCCGTACGGCATCGAAATCCCAGTCGGGAAAACACTCGAAGGCGCGGCTGCTCGACACATGGCGCATCAGCGGCTGGTCGGTGATCTTCGCGACGGCATCGGTGATCATCCGGAACCGTTCCACCTGCACCGGCCCGAGGGACGGACGTGCGACTTCGACCGAGGCGAAATGCGTGCAGATCCCGACGATGCCGAGGCCCGGCAATTTCTGGATCCGCGCAAAGGAATCAACGGCGGACTCCCACGGCACACCGAAGCGGCCCATGCCGGTATCCACCTTCAGATGGGCCTTCAGGCGGATACCCAGCCGCACCGCCGCCGCCGACAGCCGCTCCGCGTGCGTCTCGTCCACGAGGATGGGCAGGATGGATTGCTCGTGCAGCAGCGCCACGTCCTCTGGCTCCACCGCGCCGAGGATCACGATCGAGGCCTTCGGCGCAACAGCGCGCACGGCGACCGCTTCGCCCACATACGCCACCGCGAACCAGGTCACGCCCTCGCGCGCGGCATGCCGCGCCACCTCGCGCAACCCGTGACCATAGGCATTCGCCTTTACGACGAACACCAGCTTGGTTGCCGCGGGAAGCGCACCGCGCACCGATGCGATGTTCGCACTCAACTGCCGCACATCAATTTCAACCCATGACCGTTGCATCGCCCGGTTATACGACCCCGCACCGTCCGGTTCAATCCCAACCGCAACGGGTTCGGCTCAGGAGGCGGGCTGGCGGCGGTAGTGGGCCGGGGACACACCAACACTGCGGCTGAAGGCCCGGGAGAAGATCGATGGATCCTCGTAGCCCAGGCGCTCCGCGATGGCTTTTACCGGGAGGTCGGTCCGTTGCAGCAGGGCGCAGGCCCGGCGCATCAGGATGCGTTGACTGTACTGTTTGGGCGACAGGCCGAACGCGGCGTGGAATTCGCGGATGAAGTGCGAGTCCGACATGCCCACCTCGCGGGCCAATCGGCTAACCGATCCGGGATCAAACCAGGCTCGGTGTTCGATCAGTGTGCGGGCCTTGAGCAGAGCGGCCTGACGACTGAACATCGGCGGCAACGGCACGTTTGTCCCCGCCCGTCCCTGCTCCCGGGCCGCGCGGGAAAACAGGACGATCAGCTGCAGGACGCCGGCAATGAGGTCGCCGCCCACGCCGTAGCCGGGACGGGAGAGCAGGCCGCTGATCGCATCCGCGCGCTCCGCCACCGCCGACCAACCGGCGCCGGAAAGCGGCATCTGGAGTTCGCCCCGGCTGAAAAAACAATCGTAGAACGGCACGAAACCGATCTCCACATGCTCCCCCTCCTCCATCGGCATGCGGGCGACCTCCAGGCCGATATCAAAATCGATCATCAACGCCCGCCACACGGTGCGGGAGGGCAGCGACCAGCTCGACTGGTGAACCATGCGCGGGGGAAAAACCATCAGGTCCCCGGGCTTCACCGGGATGGCGGCGTCGGTGCGGCGATCCGTTTCGATCACACCTTCGCCATCCAGCACCAGCATCAACTCCGAGTGCGGGTGGGTGTGCCGCGGGTAATGGCCGGAGCCGACGTGGTCATGGAGTGCGACATAGCGGAGATTGAAGTCAACGCCTTCGGCGTGAAGATGGACCGGGCCGCGCCAGCTCCGGCTGATATAGCGGACGGTATTCGAGGGCCACGGTTGCACCGCCCCGTCCACGGGCACGCGGTCAACGATCCGGCTTCCATACTGCGGGCGAGGCGGTTCCTTCATCACTCCGGCATGCTGACGCACGCACGGGGAGCTGTCATGCCGAATCGTGCGACAGCCAACCGGACCGGCGGATACGGGCGGGGTTCAGACGCGGATATCGAGCTTCGGGATGTTCAGCCGCTGGCGCGAGGTTTCGCCGGGGAGCAGGTCGCTGCGGCGCAACGGTTTCTCGTCGCGTTCGGTGATGCGGTGCTGCCCGAGGTGCAACCCGGTGCCGAGGCATACCGCATGTTTTCCGTAGCGCTCGGC
>ERZ761607.1464-NODE-1464-length-29322-cov-6.612430_pt1 | contig 29322 bp, 31 predicted proteins | sample MGYA00511164_ERZ761607 | MGnify/ENA primary metagenome ERZ761607 (study PRJEB28899, sample SAMN02445080) | bioreactor sludge metagenome | biome: EBPR sludge | place: Australia: Brisbane, Thorneside Wastewater Treatment Plant | collected 2011-06-22 ... | reverse complement strand
GTGGTGTGGCTGGGGATGCGGCGGCGGTGAGGGGCGGCGGGCACGCGGGGAGCCGGCACGATTTGTGCTGCCATCGAAATGGGGTCGATCTGACCGACCCAACCGCCTGAGCGGCCGCTTGCAACAGGCGGTTCACTGACCAGTGTTAGTCTTGGATCAATGGGTCATTCCGCTTTACAACCAACCGATTTATCAAATTCTTTGACTCCGGACGCCAACAAAATGGAAAACGTTCTCGCCAAGGTAGGCGCCCTGCTGTACGGCATGCGGTTCACCATGCTCTTCTTCTACGTGGGGCTGGTAGCGATCATCATCGGCATACTGGGCAAGTTCCTGCTCGAAAGCTACAAGCTCATGCAAACCTTGCTGTTCGGTGACCTGGAGAAAATTGCACTCATCATCAAGGTCCTGGAATTGGTGGACATGACGATGGTGGCCCAGTTGGTGTGGGTGGTGGCGCTGGCGGGAGTTTCGCTGTTCGTCACCACCGGGCACTTTGACAAGACCGAGATGAAAAAGCCGGACTGGCTGGACCATGTCAACACCTACAACCTCAAACTGAAACTGGCTTTTGCCATCATTTCCATTTCGGGCGTCCATGCGCTCAAAACCTATCTGAGCAGCGACCTGAGCCTGCCAAGCATTCAGACCGTGACCCTGGTGGCCGTCATCCACTTCACCTTCGTGCTGTCCGCGATGGGCATCTCTTTTGCCGAGCGGATGACCCGAGAGCACTAGGGCACCACAGCACTGGCGCGCCCTGCCCTGGCAAAGCCCCGGTCTGACAGCCCGGGGCGGGGGGTTGCAATCAGTTTGTGGCCCAGGCCAACAGGTTGCCGGCCGCCAGGGCGCCGCCCCACCAAAGCAGCATGACCGAGGCCACCGCGGCGATGGCAACCCCGTAGCCCGCCAGCAGCATCAGGCCGTCGCGCAGCCGCAGGCCCCAGGCGATCAGAACAATGGCCATGGCGGGCAGCACGTTGTCAAATGAGATCATCGGGACAGGGACCACCATGGCGAGCCCGGAAGCGCCCAGCATCAGCCCGTTGAAGAATCGGGCCGGCCGATTGCTCAAAGCCAGCATACGGGGCCGTCCCAGGCGGGCGATGATGTGAACCGCGCGGTGGAGCATGCTGGCCAGCAGGCCCTTGACGCGGGCACTCAGCTCGCGCCTGGCAAGCCACCCGGGCAAAGGGATTGATTGACCCAGGCACAGTCCGAGCGCCACCAGCAGACACAAAGTGCCCACCCCCGAGGCCATGCCGGGCAAAGCAATCGGAAACAGCAGCGGCATGGCCAGCAAACCCAGCCAGACCAGCCGCTGCCGGGCCCCCAGACCGACGGTATCGGCCACCGTGTCGCCCATCGCAGCCAGGTGAGCCGCCGCAATCCGGTCCACCGAAGATCGGCGCCTGATCCTCGCTTCTGCCGGACCGCGAGCGTTTCGGATCAATTTTTCTGACGGAGATTGAGGCAACCTGCGACCCCCCATTTCAAGCAATGATGCAAACCCTGCGAACCAGGATTGTCAAACAATTCTGAAATGGACGCTTATTCAGGCTTCGGCCACCGGAATTAGCTGAACCGTTGCCCCCGCTTTACCCGAACACCCTCATGATCGCGGCAATCGGGCGGTTCCATCCAATGCGCTGCCCCCGGCCGCGCCGGTGGCGCTGGACCGTGCCGGGAAACCACGCCGAACCCGAGGGCCGGGATGGCGACCGCACCACTTTCGACGACCAGTTGGAGCACGACCGATGGCCTTCAGCCTTCGCATCCCCACGCAAAGCAGCTCGCCGCAGGCCGTCGCGCCGGGTCCGCGCTTTGACCCCGCGGCGACACTGCTGTTCGTTGTCAACGCATCCTCGGGAGCCCAGGACATCGAGGCCAAATGCGCCGTGATCGAATCGGCCCTTTCAGCCGGGGGGCGTCGTGGCGAGCTGCTGATTTGCGGGCCCGCGGATCTTCCGCGGGTAGCCACCGAAGCAGCCGCCAGGGCGATGGCACGCGGCTCCGCCGTGGTGGCGGTGGGCGGCGATGGGAGCCTCAGCACCGTGGCCCAGGCCGCCCACGCGGCCGGTTGTGCGATGGGAGTGATTCCGTACGGCACCTTCAACTACTTTGCGCGCACACACGGCATTCCCACCGACCCGGCCGCCGCTGCACGGCTGCTGCTGACTGCCCAACCCGGCCCGGTTCAGGTGGCCGCGATCAACGACAGAATGTTCCTGGTCAACGCCAGCCTGGGCGTTTACCCCGAGTTGCTGCAAGACCGCGAGGCCTTCAAGGCCCGGTTTGGTCGAAGCCGCTGGGTGGCCTTTGTGGCCGCCGCAGCCACCTTGCTGCGCGCCCAGCGTCGGTTGCGGCTGCACATCGAAACGGGAAACACAACACGCGACGTGCAGACCTTGACGCTTTTTGTGGGCAACAACCGCCTGCAACTGGAGCAGGTGGGTGCCGAGCCCGCCGACACCCTGGCCGGCACACCGGGCCACGGCAGCATGGCCGCGCTGATGTTGCGGCCCATTGGGACCCTGGCCATGATCCGGCTCATGCTGCATGGTGCCATGGGCCGGCTGGGGGAGGCCGCCGGGGTGGAAAGCTTCGAGTTCCACCACATGGTGGTGCGGCCCAGGCTGGCACCCGGACGCAAAGAGGTGGTGGTGGCGTTCGACGGCGAAGTGGCCCGCATGCGCTCACCGATCGACATCCGTGTGCTCGACAGGCCTTTGTACCTGCTCCAGGCTTCTGACGACGACCCCATGGCCGGCGCGCCAGGGGAGGTCGCATGAGTGTGCTGCTGCACCTGTCCGACACCCACTTTGGCACCGAGCGGCCGCAAGTGGTCGAGGCCTTGCTGGCCCTGGCGGCGCAGCAGCGCCCCGATGGAGTGGTGCTGTCGGGCGACATCACACAACGCGCGCGGCCCGCGCAGTTCCGCGCAGCCAAGGCCTTTGTGGACCAACTGGGTGCGCCTGTTCTCGCCATCCCGGGCAACCACGACATTGCGCTGTTCGACCTGTGGGCACGGCTGACCCGCCCCTATGCGCGTTTCGCCCGGGTCTTCGGAGCCGATCTGGAGCCCGTCGCGATCTCGCCCGACTGGCTCATCGTGGGGGTGAACACCACCCGTGCGCGGCGTCACACTCAGGGGGAGGTATCGGAGGCGCAAGTTGCCCGGGTGGCCAGCCTGCTGGCCGCAGCCGGGCCGCAGCAACTGCGCGTGGTGGTGGTACACCAGCCGCTGGCAGTACCCGAGGCGGGCGAAGCGTCCAACCTGCTGCGTGGGCATGCGCGGGCCGCCCGGGCCTGGGCACAGGCCGGGGCCGACCTGGTGCTGGGCGGCCACATCCACCTGCCCTACACGCTGCCACTGCAGGGCCTGGCGCGGCGGCTGTGGGTGGTGCAAGCGGGCACCGCCGTCTCCGCGCGCACACGCCCCGGGGTGCCCAACTCGGTCAACCTGCTGCGATGGAGCGATACGGCGGCCACGCTGGACGCCGACCCGCCCGGCGGCCCCCCGCCAGGCAAATGCTGCCTGATCGAGCGGTGGGACTTTTCCGAGCGTCAGCAGGCGTTTGAACGCAGACAGGTCACGGCCTTGCAGCCGGAACGTGCCACCCGACTCCGTTGATCCGCCATGACGGCCGGCCCGCGCAACAGCCGCGCGTTCACTGGCCTTCCTGCGCGACCGCCTGGTTTGCGGGCGACAAGGCGCGCCAGGTGTCTCTAAAAACCGCCTGTTCCACTTTGGCGCGCTGTCCGACCGGACAGGCCACACGGACTACCAGCACCAGGTGTTCAGGGTCTGAAAAATCCCACGACACTTTGGTTTTCCCCGAGGGGAGTGCGATGAAGTTCTCTTCAGAGGCCTTGCGAAAATGGTTCATTGCCTCTTCGCTCCAGACGGCGGTCGCGCGGTCGGCAGCAGCCAGAGCCGCGGCCTCGATGTGGTCCAGGTCATGCGAGAGGCGTTCAGGGATGGGAATCTGGATGGCGTGCAGCACGTAGGCGCCGTTGGGAGACGCATTGATCAGCGGGTGGGTGAGCAACAGCCCGTTGGGAAATTCGGCCACTTTTCCGGTACGCTGGCCGGCCTTGTCAAGCTCCACCAGCGTGGTGGCAAACATGTCGATATCGACCACACGGCCGTGCAAATGGTTGAACTCGATCACGTCGCCTATCTTGAAGGGCTGCACCAGGGTCACATACAGGTAGCCGTGAACGCACATGACGAGCTCCTTGCTGACGATCAGCAGCGCGCCCGCCACCGCCGCGACAGACAGCGCGAAACCCGCGATCGTGGAAGCCCAGACTGACACAATGACCAGCAGCGCCGCAAACCAGATGATGTTGCGCGCCCAGACCAGGTGGAGGCGGCGCTTCTCCGCCGAAATCGAGCCGCGCGAGAGATAGCGCGCCCACAGGTGCGACGCAAGCAAGGCCATGCCAACCAGCAAGGCCGTGACAATGACCTTTTCCCACTGCCCGGGAATCAGGGCGGCCAGGCGTTCAAACAAGGACATGGGGCACCTTCAGAGGGGTCGAGCCATTGGGGGATGGCGAAAGCCGGAAATCGGAAATCGGTCTCGCCCGAAGGCGGTTCGGGCAGGGCGCTTGGGGTCAGAACAGCAAAGCCGCGGCAAACACGCCCACCATGATGAAGGCGAGCACCACTTTGGCAAGCAGCCCCAGCATGATGCCAACCCAGGTCGCAAAGCCGACCTTGACCGCACGGGTTTCGTCCTTGCGCGCCAGATACTCACCCAGAGCAGCGCCCACCAGAGGCATGAACAGCACGCCCACCAGCCCCATAAAGAGTCCCAGCACCGTGCCCACCGCAGCGCCCAGCAGGGCCAGTTTGCTGGCACCGGCCTTTTTCGCGCCCAGCAGCCCGGCGGCATAGTCCAGGCCCCAAGCCAGCACCCCCAGCACGCTGATGAACACCACGGTGGTGACGCTGACCCGGGCAAAGTCGTCAATCCAGGCGCCCAACACGATGCCCGCCCAGACCAGCAAGGTGCCCGGTAGCACGGGCAGCACCGTGCCCGCCAACCCCAAAAGAATCAGGGCGATGCACAAACCCCACAACAAGATCATTTCCATGGCCTGCTTTCAAGATCAAAACTCATCTGGCCCCCAGACAGGTGAAGCCTCCGTGCCGTTATTCAAGGCCCGATCCGGCGTGTACCGGGTGCGGGTACGCGCCCAGCACCGCTGTGGCGGCCACCAGACGAACCGAAACCCTTGCCACGACACGATTTGACACCAAACAGGCCAATACCCAGCATAAAAAGGTCATTTGATGCTACACAATCAGGACTTATCAGGAGGCCCGATGACGACGCCATCGCCGCGGTTCCGGGAGCTTTTCTTCACGCTGTACGAAGGCCTGCCGCGGCAGGGGCCGGGCACCGGCCCTGGCGGTTTGCTTCGGGCTGCTGCGCCCGGGCGGCTACCTGGCCTTACCGACGCGGTGTGGAGCAGCGCATTGCCACGCTACGCCTGCAGCACGCCGGCGAAGCCGAGGTGATCCTGGATCAGCTGGCGCAGGAGCCCGAGATGCACCGCCGCTTTGGCGACCACGGCGCCTGCGAATTTTTCGTGGCCCGCACCCCCCACGGCGACGAACGTCCCGGCGATTGACGCGCCCGGCGGCGGCACGCCGGGTGTGGCTGGTACGCGCTCAGTCCAGAGACTCGAAATGAGTCGTCGAGTGTGCACACGCTTGCCATGGACACCCGTTCACATTCGCATGGGTGTGTCAGCGCAACGGGACTGGGCTGGCCCCAGCAGGACCTTTGCCCAAAGCCGCTTCCCGGCCGCCGAATCGGGCGACCAGTGCGTCTTGATCGGCCTTGGCGCGCTGGTCGGTGGCCACGGGGTCGAGCATCTGGTTCAAAAGCGCTTGCATGTGGTCCCGGATCGGCCGGGCGCTGTCATGCGCAGCGAGATCCACGCTCTGGCCTGGATCAGATGCCATGTCAAACAATTCCGGCTCGTAGCCTACATAGTGGTGATAGGCCCATGGGCCTTGTCGCACCAGATAGGCGGCGCTCGGGGAGCCGACGGCATGGTATTCACTGAAGCCGATCCGTTGGGGGTCATCCTTCTCATTGGCGATCGCCACAAGCGAGCGGCCCGGTAGCGTGGGGTCAGCGGGCAGGTTTGCGTTGTCGAGTACGGTCGGGGCGATGTCGATCAGGTTGGTGTGGGTCGCGCAGACTTTGCCTGACGGTATGCCCGGCCCAGCCAGGATCAAGGGGATATGGGTGGCTTCCCGGTAGAGGGTCGATTTGTTCCACATCCCTCGCACACCCTGGTTGTCGCCATGGTCGCTGCTCATGATCACTCGGGTGGATTCTTGCAAGCCCGTCTGCTTCAATGCGGTCAGCACCTTGCCGATTTGCTCGTCAATGAAGCCTGTCAACGCGTAGTAGCAAGCCAATGCCAAGCGGCGGCGCTCAGGCGTGCCCAATTCATCGTCTGCATTTGAAAAATCCGCATGCCGCTGCACCCAGGGGTGACGCTGGTAGCCGTTGACGGGATGAAGCCTGGGGCACGCGATGGCTTCGCGATCGATTGCATCGAGATAGCGCTGGGGCACGACCAAGGGAAAATGCGGTGCAACGAAACCGACGAACAAGGTCCACGGGACGGTATCTTTTTCGGCCGCTTTGTCGTGCAGCCACTGCGCTGCATGCTCTGCCGATTGCATGTCGTATCGGTTGTAGCTCGATTCTCCAGCGCCGAGCTCGGTGAACAGGCGCGAGGGGCGCGGCGCGTCGGGCAACGGGTTGCGCACCGAGCCCCAGACTTGGCCAATGCCGTCGGCCAGATGCAGGGGGGCATGCTGCTCGGAAAAGCCGGTGGGTGCAGCGGCATTGACATAGTGCAGTTTCCCGATCGACGCGACGCAGTGGCCAGCAGCCTGCAGTGCATGCCCCCAACCGGCTATCCGCCCGTCGTAGCCCATGGCGTTATCCCAATAAGCGATGTCATGCACCCAGCGCCCCGTTGCCAGCGCGGCCCGTGCGGGTACGCAGATGGGCGAAGGCGTGAGGGCTTGGGTGAATCGCGTGCCACGCGCAGCGAGTGCGTCCAGATGGGGTGTCCTGACGAAGGGGTGGCCAGCGCAGCCCAGGGCGTGCGCGTCTTGCTCGTCTGTAAGAAGAATCAGAGTATTACAAGTCATGATGTGATGACGTTAGGCGGGACCCACTGTCTCAGGCAAGGGCTTGCGAATATCGTCAGGACGACCCATGAGCCGCTGCATCAACTCGTCGCGCAAGCCACGATGGTTGGGATCGTCAAAGCGATTGATGCATTCGTGGGGATCGTTGTGCAGGTCATACATCTCGCCCGCGCCGCTGCCAAGCTCAAAGGTGAGCTTGGCGCTGCGGGTGCGCACCGTGCGCAAGTCCAAGGCCACGCCACAACGTGATGGCCCGAGGCGCCATTCGTTGTAAGCGTGGTCGCGCGTTGCATCGCCCGCACGCGTGAGCAGCGGGCGCAGGCTTTTGCCATGTCGGGCAGAGGGAACAGGCGTCGAGGCATAGTCGCCAAAGGTGGCGGCCAGATCAAGCGTGGAGACAGGCTCATCGTTCTTTCGATCTGCGGCGATATCGGGGCCACGCATGATCAACCCGACTCGTAGCAGCCCTTCGTAATGCATCGGGCCCTTGAGCATGAGGCCATGATCGCCCAGCAACTCCCCGTGGTCAGAGGTGAACACGACCAGCGTGTTGTCAGCCAGTCCAGCATCCTCCAGCGCCGCCAACATACGCCCCACCTGGTGGTCCACCAGAGAAATCATGCCGTAGTAGTTGGCGATGATTTCACGCAGCTGAGCATCGGTTTGCTGCGGCATGCGTGAATACTCCTCACGCACTTTTCGGCTTTCCGGTGTGCCACCGGGTGTGTTTTCCAACGCTGCTTTGTGCCACCACGGGCGCTTGTCCAGATCCCGGCTGCGGTGCACCGGAAGATCGACCTCCTCCGGGCGATGCATCCAGCACCAGGGCGCAGGCGCATCAAACGGATGATGCGGGTCGGCCATCGACACCCAGGCGCAAAACGGTTGCGCGTTCGCCTGGGCACCGGCCGCTTCTCGCTGGCGCCGCCCTTGCGCCGCGATGTACTCGACCGTGCGGTCCCCCACCCACGTGCTGTTGTGCCACGCCGTGGGCAGGGCGCTGTTGTGCGTTTGGGCAGCGGTCGTCTGGGGGTCAAGTCGCTGGCTGTAAAGGGCGTTTTTCAACGCACCCAAGCCATCCCTGTGATACCAGCGCTCGTAGTGCAGGCCACCCGGGCTGGCCTCGGGAAGCCAGTAGTTATGCCCCAGCTGCATCAACTCGACCTGCTCAAAGCCCATGTAAGGGCCTTTCCAGTCGTCGGCAAACAGATGCGAACTGGGAATGTTCTCGCAGCGGCCGGTGGGTCGGTTTGCGTAGGAGTGATTGCTCGAAAAATGCGCCTTGCCAATGAACCGCGTGTCGTAGCCCGCTTTGCGAAGGGACCCTGCAAAGCCTCCCGCCGCGATGGATTCGTCAAGGTCGATGCCGTTGTCGTGTACCCCGCTGGTGAGCGGCAGCATACCGGTCAAGATGGCGCTTCGTGCGGGCATGCACACCACATTGGGCGTGATGCAATTGGTGAACCGCGTGCCTTGCCGGGCGAGCAGATCAAGATGCGGCGTCCGTACCCGACGCCCCTCGAATCCGAAGCAATCAGCGCGGTGCTGATCGCTCATGATCAGCAAAATGTTGGGTCGCATCAAAGGGCAAGACCGGGTTTCGTGGGATAGGGGCGCATCAGTTTTCAGCGGTGTATCCCGTGGCTTTGATGACGGGCCCCCAGCGCTCAAAATCCTCTTTGAGATGGCGAGCCAGATCAGCAGAAGACCTGACGTCGGAATCAAACTCCAGCTTTTCAATGGCGGCCACCAGGCGCGGGCTGCGCGCCGCAGCCACAATCGCCTTCTCCAGTTCCAGTTGGACAGCCGCCGGTGCTTTGCTCGATGCAAAAAGCGCAAACACCTCCGTGAGCTGCAATTCCGGGTAGCCCTGTTCTTTGAAGGTGGGCACCCCTGGCAAGCCGGGCAAGGGCTTGTCGCCGCTGAAGGCAAGAATGCGAAGTTTGCCGGACTTGTGATGCGTCACGAGGTTGGGCAACGTGGTGGCGAGAGCGGGAATCGTCCCGCCCAGCACATCCGTCATTGCGGCTGCCCCACCGCGATACGGCACATGTTGAAGGTCAATGCCGGCCTTGCGCCCGAACATCACGCCCATGAAGTGCATGGCGGTGCCGGCGCCTGGCGTGCCGTAGCTGGCTTTCCCGGGGTTGGCCTTGGCCCAATCCACAAACTCCTTGAGCGTCCTGGCGGGCGTGCCCGGCCCGACGCCCAAACCAAACTGGAAAGAGCAAACACCCGCGAGCGGCGCGAGATCGCTCAAGGCATAGCGCAGCTTGGGATAGACATGCGGAAAAATCGTGGCATTGCCCCCCGGCATCATCACAATCGTGCTGCCGTCGGCTGGTGCGGCCAGCATCGCCTCGGTCGCGAGCTGCCCGGCGGCGCCCGTGCGGTTTTCGACGATGGCGTTGTAGCCTGCGGCGCGCAGCTCTTCACCGACCTGGCGAGCCACCACATCCACAGCGCCCCCGGCAGGGTAGCCCACCAGGATTTTCAAGGGCTTGCCTTGCGCGAAGACGAGGCTGGGCCCGAAGCCTGCGCAAGCGCCGGTTCCGAGGTAGGTCAGGCAGTGGCGGCGAGTCAACATGGGGATCCTTTTGAGGAAACTGCGATCAGCATTCGACATGGGCGCAAGCGCTTTGAGGCCCATGGGTGAATGAGCCGATACTGCGCCGGACTTGAGCCGGTTTCAGTTACTTCGGTAACAATGAGGGATGACCCCTAGTCACCCGGCCTCCGGCGATCGCTTTTCCGCAGAACTTCTGCAAAGCCGTCGCCTGGGTCGCAGGTTCGCGAGCGCCCTTGCGCAACCGATGGCCCTGGAGACCCGACCGCTGCGCCGCTTCGAGGTGGGGGTGAGCTTGTTCAAAGCGGGGGATCGTGTCACGCAATTGCCTTACGTCGTGAGCGGACGGCTGGATGCCGTGGTGCACGTGCCGGGCGCCCAGGGCGGCCAAATCGTACCGATCTCTTTTCGCGCCGGCGAAATGGCTTTCCTGTCTTATTTGTTCAACCAGCTTCCCAGCGGAAGCGACTTGCTGGTCGGGGAGCCAAGCGTCATTCAATGGCTGCCGCTGCAAGACATTGAAACCTGCCTGTTGAATGATCAGGGCTTGCTCTTGATGCTGGTGCGCTTTCTTGGGCAGCGCCTGCGGGAGGTGCAAGCACGCGAGCGCAGCTGGGCTGCGAGGGGTGTGCATCCCCGGCTGTGCGCCGGCCTGGCGCGCATGGCCGCTGATGTGCCCGAACGCTCCGACGGGCGTACGGTTGTTGTTGCCACGCACGAGCAGTTGGCGGCCAGCTGCGGCATCAGCCGTCCCAAAGCTTCCATTGCACTCAAAGCGCTGGCGGGCGATGGTGTGTTGGCACTCGGTCGCGGCTGGATCGAGGTGTTGAATTGGCGGACGCTGGTTGAAAAGGCGGGCTGAACCAGCCATCGTGACAGGCAGTGTCCGGCGTTGGCGTTGTCTCATTGCCGTCTGGTGCCAGGCGCCGATTGCGACCTGGTCAAGCGCTGGCAGATGATGAACGCCATTCGCTTCGACACCATCATGCTCAAGACCCGGACCGTGCGTGCCCAGGCCACACCCGAAGGCATCGAAGTGACCTTGGCGCCAGCGCAGGAGGGCGACTTCGCCCGCGCCGCAAACCGGTGACCGGGTGCTGCAGGCCGTGGGACACACGCCCGATGGCAAGAAGATCGCGGTCGACAAAGCCGGCAGGGCCGTGACCAACCGCGGCGTCATCACCGTCCACGGCCAGATTCAAGCCTGCTGGACCCGGCGCACTTACACGTCTGCACAGTCAACGGCGTGATCCAGGACGTGGTGAACGACCGTTGTGCTTCCCAGAAGCGGGTGTTCGCGGCCGTCAGCGCCTGTTGCGTCGCGGCCAATCGGATCAATGCCGTGGCTCACCGCATTCTGGTCGAATCCGGACCGTCGCCCCCCCTCGCAAGTCAGATGCCCCCGGTATTTCAACAAAATACCCGGTTTCCCAGCGTCGTCCGGTCACAGTCAGCTATCAAAGTGGAAGCGTTTGTTTCGACAACCAACACGCGCCCACCGTCAAGACCCATCCTGCATCAACCGGAATCCAACGCCCCGCCTGCCTGCAGTTCTTCGCCGGCAAGGCATCAAATGTCTGGACGTTGCTGAAGGCCAGCAACGGCTCCCAGCCCAGGGCGAAGGGAAAGGTCCGTTGCGCGGCCGAGAACGTCCGCGGCCAGTCCCCCGTCGGGTTGGGCAAGTCGTCAGATCCCACCCCACGCATGGCGCACCATCAGCAGTGCCAGCACGGCCATCGTCACGCCGATCAACCCGTCCAGCACACGCCAGGCGGTGGGCCGGGCGAACCACGGTGCCAGCCAGCGCGCGCCCACGCCCAGCAGGCTGAACCAGGCCAGGCTGGCCGTGCTGGCGCCGGCGGCAAACCAGCCCTGCAGCGGCGCCGGCTGCTGCGCGCCCAGGCCGCCCACCAGCAGCACCGTGTCCAGGTAGACATGCGGGTTGAGCAGCGTGAAGGCGGCAGCCTGGGCCAGCGCGGCGCGGCGGCCCAGGGCCTCGCCGCCGGCACTGGCCTGCAGACTGCCGGCGTGGCGCATGCGCTGGAAGGCTTTCCAGCCGTACCAGGCGAGGAACACCGCGCCCGCCAGCGCCAGCGCGCGCGCCAGCTGCGGGCGCTCGCCCAAGGCGCGGGCCATGCCGAAGACGCCGGCGGTGATCAGCGCCGCATCCATCAGCGCACAGAACGCCACCACCGCGCCCACATGCTCGCGCCGCAGGCCCTGGCGCAGCACAAAGGCGTTCTGCGCACCGATGGCCACGATCAGGCCCAGCCCCAGGGCGAAGCCTTGGGTGAACACCGGGGCGCCAACCGCGCATGCAACACTCATGGCGCCAGCTTGCCGGGTCTGGCGGGTGAAGCCAAGCTACATTTCCTAAACACACCTTAGCAACACTTCATTCATGCTGGACTACCCCTCACTGTTTGCGCTGGCCGCCGTGGTGCGTGAAGGCAGTTTCGAGCGCGCCGCGCGGGCGCTGCACGTCACGCCGTCGGCCGTGTCGCAGCGGGTGCGGCTGCTGGAAGAGCGGGTGGGCTGTGCGCTGGTGGTGCGCGGCCAGCCCTGCGTGCCGACCGAGGCCGGACGCCGCCTGTGCCAGCACGCCGACCAGGTGCGCCTGCTGGAAGGTGAACTGCGAGAAGCGCTGCCCGCCGCCACGCCGGTGGACGACCCGACCGGCGCGCGGCGCGTCACCCTGCCGGTGGCGGTGAACGCCGACAGCCTGGCCACCTGGTTCCTGCCGGCCGTCACCGCGTTTGCCGCCAGCGCACCGGTGCTGGTGCAGCTGGCGGTGGATGACGAGGGCCACACCGCCGACTGGCTGCGTCAGGGCACGGTGCTGGCCGCCGTGACCGCCCAGGCCCAGCCCGCAGCCGGCTGCAGCAGCCGCGCGCTCGGTGCGATGCGCTACATCGCCGCGGCCAGTCCGGCCTTTGTCGCGCGGCATTTTGCCGACGGGGTGTCCGCCGCCCGCCTGGCCGCCGCGCCCAGCCTGGTCTTCAACGCCAAAGACAGCCTGCAGCAGCGCTGGGTGCAACGCACCGTGGGCGCGCCCGTTCCCCTGCCCGGCCACACCCTGCCGTCGTCACACGCGTTTGTGGCGGCATCCCTGGCCGGCATGGGCTGGGCCTTGCACCCGCTGGCCCTGGTGGAGCCGCACCTGGCCCGGGGTGAACTGGTGGCGCTGCTGCCCGGCACGCCGCTGGACGTTCCCCTGTACTGGCACCAGGCCCGGCTGGCCTCGACCGGGCTGCGCGCCCTGTCTGACGCGGTGGCGCGCGCGGCCGCCGCCGGGCTGGTGGCGGTACCGTGACGGTCTTGCCGGGCCGCCAGCCGCCGGTTCGCAGCACGCGGCCCGGCGGGCGCGACACAATCCGGGCATGACCGCCTTCAAACCCTACCTGAGCGCCATCGAGGCGCCGACGCGCGCCGACGTGGACGCACTGCCCGGCCTGACCGTTCTGGAGTTCGGCACCACCTGGTGCGGTCATTGCCGCGCCGCCCAGCCCGCGGTGGCCGAGGCGCTGGCGCAACACCCGCAGTGGCAGCACCTGCGGGTGGAGGACGGGCCGGGTCAGCCGCTGGGGCGCAGCTACCGCGTCAAGCTCTGGCCCACGCTGGTGCTGCTGAAAGACGGGCAGGAAGTGGCCCGCGTGGTGCGCCCCAGGCAAACCGCCGACCTTGCCGACGCCCTGAACGGCGCCTGATCAGCCCCCGATCAGCCCCGGACCGGTGCGCCGGTGGTGTGGCAGCGCTTTTTGAGTCAAAAGTGCCATTACCCAGCGTCGAATGGTGATGGCTTGCTCTCTTTTCAGGACTCTTCAGGCGCCACCGCCTCGATGCGCGCCGGCACCCATTTGTGCCACGGCGTGCCGGCAAAGGCGTCACGGTCGTCCAGGTGCGTGAGTTCGTTCGGCGCAGTGCCGGTGAGGGCGGCCTCGCCGTCGACGCCGGGAAAGTCCACGCCCTGGCCATTGGGCAGCGACACGTGGCCGGGCCTCATGCGATCGCTCAGCGCCACCGTGACCTCGGCCTGCCCGCTGCGGGTGACCAGACGCGCGCGGTCGCCGTCCGCCAGGCCCAGGCGGGCCGCGTCGGCGGGGTTCAGCGCCAGCGCGCCGGCGCGGTCCTTGCGGCGCCAGTCGGGGTTGCGGACGATGGTGTTGGCGGTGTAGCTGCGGCGCTCGCCGGCGGAGAGCACGAAGGGGAATTCGGCCGGCGGCTGCGGCGCGGGCTCGGCCGCCAGCGCAAGGATTTCCTCGTAGAACTCCGGCAGCGCCAGCTGGATGCGGCCGTTGGGCGTGGACACACGGCGCAGCGATGCGTCCCAGTCGTCGGCCGAGAACGCCAGGCCCGAGGGCGCAGCCAGTATGGCGTCGAACAGCGCGTCGGCCAGTTCGGCGCTGTCTTGGGCCTCCAGGCCGATGCCGGCCCGGCGGATCGATTCGCGCTGGTGCTTCACGGCCAACTGGCACACGCCCCACAGGCCCGCGCCTTCGGCCAGGCCAGGCGGCAGCAGGTCGCCGATGGCGCGGTACAGCAGCACCGGCAACAGGGCCAGCACCTGCGGTGTGGCGGCGGCCAGCTCGCCAAACGCACGGCGGAAGGCCGGGCGGCCGGCCTGCCAGGCGGTGCGCAACGCCTGCACCGCCTCGGCCGGCAGCACGCCGGCAGTCTCCAGCAGGCGGGCGTGCAGCTCGGCCTCGGAGAACAGGCCATCCGGCGGCGGCAGCAAGGCGCGGCGCAGGTGGAAGACGTTGTGCGGAAATTCGAAGTTGAAGAAGGTGGCCTCGGCCTTTTCCAGCTGGCTGGCCACCGGCAGCACGTAGTGCGCCAGGCGCGCGGTTTCGGTCATGGCCACGTCCACCACCACCAGCAGGTCGAGCGCGGCCAGCGCCTCGCGCATGCGCGGTCCGTCGGCCAGCGAATGCGCGGGGTTGGCCGACTCCACCCACAGGCCTCGGAAGCGCTGCGGGTGGTCGGTGAGGATTTCCTCGGGGATGCTGTTGCACGGCATCAGCCCGCCGATGATGGGCGCGCCGGTGACCGGCGTGCGCTTGTAGCTGCCCGGGCCAGAGGCCGTGCCGACGATGGGCACCAGCGCCGTGGGGCGGTACAGCGCGCCGGGTTTGCCGAAGTGCCCGGTGAGCAGCACCAGCAGCAGGTGCAGGTAGGACACCAGCGTGCTGTGCCGGTTCATCTGCACGCCCAGGTCTTCAAAGCTGGCCACGCTGCGCGCTCGGGCGATGCGGCGCGCCACGTCGCGCACCACCGACTCGTCGATGCCGGCTTTCTGGGCGTGCGCGGCCACGTCCAGACCGGCGAACAGGTCCGTCACGTCGGCGGCGCCGTCGGCGTGCGCCTGCAGCCAGGCGTCGGCGAGCAGGCCTTCCTGCACCACGGTGCCGATCATCGCGGCCAGCAGGAAGGCGTCGGCGCCGGGACGCACCGCGAGGTGGATGTCGGCGATGTCCGCCGTCTCGCTGCGGCGCGGGTCGATGACGATCAGGGTGCGCGCCGGGTCGCGGGCGATCTCGCGCAGCGTGACCCGCGCTTTGGGGATGCCGTGCGAATGCCAGGGGTTCTTGCCGATCAGCAGCGCCACCTCGGCGTGCTCGAAGTCGGCCCGCGCCACGCCGCCGAGCATGCAGCCGGCCACGTAGAAGGCGCCGGTTTTTTCCTGCGCGATGGCGCTGCTCTGGTAGCGCATGCCCAGCGCCGCCCGCATCGCGCGGCTGTACAGACCCGGCAAGTGGTTGCCCTGGCCGCCGCCACCGTAATACAGCAGGCTGGCGCCGCCGTGGCGGCCGGCCAGCGCCATCGCGCACTGCGTGACCTCGCGCAGCGCGGTGTCCCAGGCTATGGCCTCGAAGCTCCCGTCGGGGCGCCGGCGCATCGGGCGGGTCAGGCGCTGCGGGCCGTTCTGGTAGTAGTCCATGCGCGAGGCTTTTTCGCAGGCGTAGCCGCGCGAGGCCGGGTGGGCGTCGTCGCCGCGCACCCGCACCAGGTGGCGGCCGCCCTCGCCGCCGAGCTCCGCCTCCAGGCCGCAGTTGTTCTCGCACAGGATGCAGGCGGTGCGCTGCCAGGGGGCATGGCGGTGCGCGCCGTCGTCGGCGTCGGCCTGGGGTGCGGTGGCGGAGGGGCTGTCGGGGGACGGGCTGTGCATGCGCTTTCTCCGGATTTCGACGAAACAGGATGTGGACTATACTTTTTATATGGCAATGCGCAAGCGGGATCACGATGAAACGCAGTGAGCTGGCCGACCGGGCGTGCCCCGTGTCGCGCGCGGCCGCGCAGCTGGCGGACGCTTGGACCTTCGTGGTGCTGCGCGAGTTGTTCCTGGGCAACCGGCGCTTCGAGGGCCTGCGGCTGCACACCGGCATGTCGCCGCGTTCGCTGGCCCTGCGTCTGGCGCAGTTGGCGGCGCAGGATGTGATCGTGCGCGTGACGCCCGATGCGGCGTCGGCGCAAAGTGAGTACCGGCTGACCGAGAAGGGCCTGGACCTGTGGCCGGTGCTGGTGACGCTGCGCCAGTGGGGCGAACGCTGGGCCGGCCCCTGGGCCGAAGACGGCCCGCCCCTGGCGCTGGAGCACCGCGGCCGCGGCCATGCGCTGCGGGCCGAACTGCGCTGCGCCGAGTGCGGCGAGCCGGTGCAGGCGCGCTCCGCCCGGGTCGTTCCCACCGAGCAGGCCTTGCGCGAGCGCGCCGCGTTCGCCGACGCCGAGCGCGCCCGCACGCCCCGGCGCGCGCGCCGCGCCGCCCAGGACCCCGCCCGGGAACCCCGCCGCCCGAAGCCGCCTGCGGCCGTCTGAGCGCCCCGGGAGCCGGCGCAGAAGGCCCCTGGAGCGCCGTTTTCAGCGCCGAATCACGACGCTGCCTGCGCCAACCGGCCACCAGCAGCTATCTTTTCAGGAGTTATCGGCTCGCCTTGCGGCCGGCACGAACCCGCCCCACTATGATGACCCCATGCTGCTGAACCTGATCTGGCTGGGCTTCTTCGTCAGTGCCTTTGCGGTGGCGCTGGGCCGGCTGGCAATGGGGGACATGGAGGTGTTCTCGCAGCTGCTGGCGGCGATGTTCGACGCGGCGCGCACCGGTTTCGACATCTCGATCGGGCTGGTGGGCGTGATGGCGCTGTGGCTGGGCATTCTGCGCGTGGGCGAGCGCGCGGGCCTGGTGCAGGCGCTGGCGCGCGGGGCGGCGCCGGCGCTGCGGCATCTGTTTCCCGGCGTGCCGGCGGGGCACCCGGCGCAGGGCGCGATGGTGATGAATGTCTCGGCCAACCTGCTGGGGCTGGACAACGCGGCCACGCCGCTGGGCCTCAAAGCCATGCAGGAGCTGCAGACGCTCAACCCGAGCCCCGAGCGCGCCACCGACGCGCAGATTTTGTTCATCGTGCTCAACACGGCCGGGCTGACGCTGATTCCGACCTCGGTGATCGCGATCCGGCAGGCGATGGCGGTCAGGCAGGGGCTGGCGGGGTTCAACGCGGCGGACATCTTCTTGCCGACGCTGATGGCCACGGCGATCTCGTTGCTGGCGGCGCTGCTGGCGGTGGCCGTGGTGCAGCGCCGGCCGATCTGGCGCGCACAGCTGCTGGTGCCGCTGGCGGCCTTTGGTGCCGCCATTGGCGCGGTACTGTGGGGCCTGGGCCGGCTACCGCCCGAGGTGGCCGCGCGCGCGGTGGGGCTGACCGGCAGCCTGGTGATCGTCACGCTGTTGCTGGTGTTCCTGCTGGCGGGTGCCGGTGTACGAGGTGTTCGTCGAGGGCGCGAAGGAGGGTTTCGGGGTGGCGGTCGCCATCGTTCCCTACCTGGTGGCGATGCTGGTGGCCATCGGCGTGTTCCGCGCGGCCGGCTGCATGGACGCCGTGATGGGCGCCATCGGCGCGGGCGTGACGGCGCTGGGCTGGAACACCGACTTCCTGCCGGCGATGCCGGTGGGGCTGATGAAGATTCTCTCGGGCTCGGGCGCGCGCGCTGATGGTGGACGTGATGCAGACCCACAGCATCGACTCGTTCCCGGCCCGGCTGGCGGCCATCATCCAGGGATCGACCGAGACCAACTTCTATGTGCTGGCGGTGTATTTCGGCAGCGTGGGCGTGAAGGACACGCGCCATGCGCTGGGCTGCGCGCTGTTCGCCAACGCGGTGGGCATCGTGGCGGCGATCGGCGCGGCCTACGGGTTCTACCGCTGAACGTCAGAGCCGCGCCAGACCGGCGACATGTTCGCCGATCGCCAGTGACGAGGTCAGGCCCGGACTTTCGATGCCGAACAAGGCGATCACCCCCGGTTGGCTGTCGTCGATGACAAAGTCCCGCTGTGGCTGGCCAGGCCCGTGCAGTTTGGGACGGATGCCGGCATAGTCCGGGTAAAAGGCGCCGTCAGGCAGCCCCGGCCAGAAGCGGCGCACATAGTCCTCGAAATACCTCACCCGAGCTGGATCGACGACATAGTCCGGCGCATCGACAAACTCCAGGTCCGGCCCGAAGCGGGCCTGCCCCCCCAGGTCGCGCCGGTAATGAATGCCCAGCGCGCCCGGAATGGGCGGCGGATAGATCAGGCGCTGGAACGGCGCGTGGCCGGTCAGCGCGAAATAGCTGCCTTTGCCGTAATGCAGGGCGGGGATGCGTTCTTCAGGAAAACCTTGCACCCAGGTCGCCGTTTCCTGCGATTGCAGGCCGCCCGCCAGGATCAGGCGGCGGGTGGTGACGGTGCTGGGGTCGTCCCCGCCGATGCGCACCTCGACCTGTCCGGCCGATGGCGTCGCCCCCAGAAAAGGGGAGTTCAGCACTACCACGCCGCCATGCGCCTCAATCGCGCCAACCAGCGCGTCCATGTAGCCATGCGCATCGAAGACCCCGCTTTCGGCCGAGTGCAACGCGCCCACCGTGCGCAAGGCCGGCTCCAGGGCCAGGGCCTGCGCGGCGTCCAGGCGGGTCACGCCTTCGACCCCATTGGCCTCGCCGCGCGCGGCCAGTGCGTCCAGCGCCGCGAGTTCATCGTCCTGCGTGGCCACGATGAGCTTGCCACATTTGTTGTAGGCAACGTGGTGGCGATCGAGGAAGTGGTACAGCAGGCGCCGGCCCTCGACACAGAAACGGGCCTTCAGCGAACCTGGCGGGTAGTGCAGGCCGGCGTGGATCACCTCCGAATTGCGCGAGGAGATGCCCGCACCCACACGGCGCTCACGCTCCAGCACCGCCACGCTGTGGCCCTGGCGGGCCAGCGCATACCCGCAGGCCAGGCCCACTGCACCGGCCCCCACCACGATTGCGTCAAAGTCGATTGTCATGGCCCAAGGATAGCCGAGCGCCGCCCGCGCCGGTAGCCGGCCAGCGCACTGCGGCAGAATGAACGACCTTGGCCGCGGCGGCGCCGCGCCGACCAGCCTGTCCCCAACCCTTCAAGCGCACCACGATGGATGTTTCGAGCCAGCAGATCGGCCCCGTGACCGTGTTTTTCGGCGACCGCAACGGCAAGTACCCCGACGGCAACCAGGTGGTCGTGGCCGGTTCGGACCTGCGCGTGGCCTTCGATACGCCGCTGGTGGCCAACCGCATCGGGCCGGCGCTGGATGGCGTCGATGCCGTCATGCTGGGTCATGTGCACGAAGACCACATGGCCGGCCTGCACCGCCTGCCGCGCGCCGCGGTGTGGGCACACGAGGCTGATGTCGAGGCCGCCCGCAGCTGGCCCGGGCTGGCGCGCCACTACGGCTACCCGGCCGACACCAGCGAGCGCCTGCGCACCATGATCGAGGCCAAGTTCCACTACCACCCCCGGCCGGACGCGCAAGCCTATGCCGACGGCCAGCGCTGGGACCTGGGTGGCGGCGTGAGCGTGACCGCCTTTCATCTGCCCGGCCACACCCGCGGCCACTGCGCGCTGCTGGTGGAGCCCGAAGGCGTGGCCTTCATCGGCGACATCGACCTCACCGGCTTCGGCCCCTACTACGGCGACGCGACCTCCAGCCTGACGGCGTTCCGGCGCTCGCTGCGGGCGGTGCAGGACATTCCGGCCCGCGTGTGGGTCACCTCCCACCACCGGGGCGTGGTCAGCGACCGGGCGGCCTTTCTGGCGCACCTGGCCGCGTTCACCGCCCGCATCGACGAGCGCACCGAACGGCTGCTGCAGATGCTGGCCGACGGACCCTCCACCCTGGAGGCGCTGGTGCAGCGCCGGCTGACCTACCCGGTGGGCTACGACGAGGTCTGGGTGAACGACGCGGAGCGCCGCACCATCACCCAGCACCTGGACGAGCTGGTGGCCGAAGGCCGCGCGCGGGTGCTGGAAGACGGGCGGTTTGCACGCGCCTGAGCACCGGCGGGCAGGCCGCAAACAGTTCACGCGCCGGGGGACGCGGGTTTTTGACCGGTTTCACAACAAAGTTGGCCGATACCCAGCGTGAAAAGGTCACTGTTTGCTATATTTTCAGGACTCCTGGTCATCCCGACCGGCTTTTCGCAGCGCCAGCGCCGCGTCGTACAGGGTGTTTTTGGGGCGACCGGTAATCTCCGCCGCCAGTTTCACAGCGGTTTTCAGCGGCAGTTCGGCCAGCAGAAGCCTGAGCACGCGCTGGTCGTCACCCGCATCCGCCGCTACGGGGGCGCCGTGCACCACCACCACGAATTCGCCACGCGTACGGTTCGCATCGGCCGCCAGCCAGGCCGGGCCGTCGCGGGCGGGCACGGTAGCGACTTCCTCGAACTGCTTGGTCAGTTCGCGTCCGAAGGTCACTGGTCGCTCGCCGAGGGTTGCCAGCGCGCCGGCCAGGGCCTCGATGCGGTGGGGCGCTTCCAGCAGCACCACGGCGCGCGGCTCACCGGCCAGCTGCAGCACGGCGCGTTCACGCTCGGCGGCCTTGGACGACAAAAAGCCCGCGAACACGAAACCGCCCTCCTGCGTCATGCCGGCGGCGCAGAGCAGTGTGGTGATGCTGCTGGCACCGGGCAGCGGCACCACCGGCAGTCCGGCGGCGCGTACGGCGGCCACCAGGCGCGCGCCGGGGTCGCTGACGGCGGGTGTGCCGGCATCTGACACATAGGCGATGCGTTGGCCGTGGCGCAGGTGGTCGATCACCGTGTGCGCCGCCTCGGCTTCATTGTGCTGGTGCACGGCCAGCAACTGTGCGCCGGGGCGCTCGATGCCGTAGGCGCGCAGCAGCTGCTGGGTGTGGCGCGTGTCTTCGCAGGCCACGGCATCGACGAGGGCCAGCACATGCAGCGCGCGCAGCGTGATGTCGGCCAGGTTGCCGATGGGCGTGGCCACGACGAACAGCGCGCCCTGCGGATAATGCTGGTGCGCCGCTGCCTCGCGGGCCGCGCTCAGGGCCGGGGCAAAGGAAGCGCTCAAGGAGTGGGTCAATGGATTTCCTGACGAAACGGTCCGCGGCGCAGGCGGGGGCAGCCCGGCCGCCCACCACCAAGCAGAAGGGCGACGCCGCCGAAGATGCCGCGCTGCGCCATCTGCAAGCCGCCGGCCTGCGGCTGCTGGCGCGCAATTATCGGACGCCAGGACGCGGCGGCGGCGAAATTGACCTGGTTCTGCGCGCGCCGGATGGCACCCTGGTGTTTGCCGAGGTGCGTCAGCGCAGTGCCACGACCCATGGCGGTGCGGCGGCCAGCATCGGCCACGTGAAACGGCAACGCATCATTTTTGCCGCGCGCCACTATCTGATGCGGCTGCCGTCACCCCCGCCATGCCGCTTCGACGTGATCGTCGTGGAACCTCCGGGGCTGCAATGGCTCCAAGGGGCATTCGACGCCGGGTAACACCCCAAGAGCGTCGGCAATCCACAGGTATCATGGCCTCCCATGCTTGAGCCGCGCATACAACAGCAATTCATCGACAGCGCCGACCTGAACTACAAGCTGGCCCCGACCCTTTCGGGCGCTGTCGACGCCGCAGTGCAGGCGCTGCTGGCCTGCGTGACCGGTGGCCATACCCTGCTGGTCGGCGCGACCGGTCGCAGCGCCATGCTGGCGCAGTATTTCGCGGACGCATTCGTCGGGCCGTTCGAACGGGAGCGACCCGAACTGAGGGCGCTGGCCCTGACCACCCGTTCTGGTCCCAGCGGGACCCCCGACCTGGCCCGGCAGGTGCGTGCCTTGGGAGCCCCGGGGGATGTGCTCCTGCTGATTTCCACCACCGGTCAGGGGCCCTTGCTGCAGGAGGCCGCATCCGCAGCCCACGCGCGCGAGATGACCGTCATTGCGCTCACCGGCGCCGACGGCGGGGAACTGCGCCGCAGACTGAATGAAACCGATGTGCTGGTGTGTGTGCCCCATGAACGCGCGGCGCGCATCCGCGAAGTACATCTGCTGGTCCTGAACTGTCTGTGTGACGGTGTCGACAGCCATCTGCTTGGAGAACAGGAGAACCTGACATGAAATTTGCCCCGGGCCGCAGTGCGGCATGGATTCTTGTGGCCGCGCTGGCCGGTGGCGCTGTGCTCAGTGGCTGCGCGCCGCTGGCTGTGGGCGGCGCGGTGCTGGTCGCGACCGACCGGCGCACTTCAGGCGCTCAGCTGGAGGACGAAGGCATCGAGCTGCGGTCGGCCAATCGCCTGCGTGAGGCGCTGGGCGACCGCGCCCACATCAATGTGACCAGCTACAACCGGCAGGTTCTGCTGACCGGCGAGGTGCCCGGCGCAGCCGAGCGGCAGCAGGTGGAACAGATCGTTTCGCGGGTCGAGAACGTGCGCGCCATCATCAACGATCTGGCGGTGCTGGGGAATTCGACGCTCGGCCAGCGCTCCAATGACGTGCTGATCACCGGCAAGGTGAAAGCATCCCTGGTCGACGCGCGCGACTTGTTTGCCAACGCCTTCAAGGTGGTCACCGAACGCGGCACGGTGTACCTGATGGGACGCGTCACCCAGCGCGAAGCCGATCGCGCGACGGAAATCACCCGTTCCGTCGGCGGCGTTCAGAAGGTCGTCCGGGTGATGGAGATCATCAGCGAAGAGGAGTTGCAGCGCATGCTGCCCAAGCCCGCGCCAGAGCCTGGCGGCAGCACCCCGCCCGCCGCGAACCGGACCTGACCGGGAAGCTCATGCGAAACGCCCCTGGAGTCAGTGGGGGGGCAGCTCAGCGCAGGCGGCGGATCAGACTGGAAGTATCCCAGCGGTTGCCGCCCATCTGCTGCACGTCGGCATAGAACTGGTCCACCAGCGCGGTCACCGGCAACCGTGCGCCGTTGCGCCTGGCCTCTTCCAGCACCAGGCCGAGATCCTTGCGCATCCAGTCGACAGCGAAACCGAAATCGAACCGATCGGCCACCATGGTCTTGCCGCGGTTGTCCAGTTGCCAGCTCTGGGCCGCGCCTTTGCCGATCACATCCAGGACCTGGTTCATGTCCAGGCCGGCTTTCTGGCCAAATGCGACGGCTTCACTCAAGCCCTGCACCAGTCCGGCGATGCATATCTGGTTGACCATTTTGGTCAGTTGCCCGGCGCCGCTGGAGCCCATGCGGGTAAAGGCGCGCGAGAACGCCAGGGCAACCGGTCGTGCGGCATCGAAGGGCGCCTGGTCACCACCACACATGACCGTCAGCTGCCCATTTTGCGCCCCCGCCTGTCCCCCGGAGACGGGTGCGTCGACAAAATGCAGATCCGCCGCGCGCGCGACGGCGTAGAGCTCTCTTGCCACGTCAGCGGAAGCGGTGGTGTGGTCGACGAAGACCGACCCCGGCGTCATGCCGGCGAAAGCCCCGTCTGCCCCCAGGGTCACCGAGCGCAGATCGTCGTCGTTGCCGACGCAACAGAACACCAGGTCCGCGCCTTGGGCCGCCTGGCAGGGAGTTAGGGCATGTTTATGGCCATTACCCCGCGCAAATTCGTCACACCATGCTATCGCTTTTGGTTCGGTGCGATTGAACACGGTGACGGTGTGCCCCGCTTGGGCCAAATGGGCGGCCATAGGGTAGCCCATCACACCCAGACCGAGAAAGGCAACGCGGCGCGCAGGGGTGGTTTCGTAGGAACGTGGATTGATACTGGGCATGAAAGGGATCAGACGATGGACAGATGTTCGGTTCCGGCGGATAGATCAGCCGACTTGGCGCGCTGGCTCTGCAGCTTGATCTGCAACCGAAGGTCGTTGACGGAATCGGCGTTCCGCAGTGCGTCTTCATAGGAAATGGTTTCGGCCTCGAACAGGTCAAACAAGGCCTGGTCAAAGGTCTGCATGCCCAGATTGCGGCTCTTCTTCATGATCTCCTTGACCTCTCCGACCTCGCCTTTGAAGATCAGGTCGGCAATGAGTGGCGTGTTGATCATGATTTCTACTGCAGCGGTACGGCCTTTGCCGTTCTGCCGGGGCACCAGCCGCTGGGAGATCATGGACTTGAGGTTGAGCGACAGGTCCATGAGCAGCTGGGTACGTCGCTCTTCGGGGAAGAAGTTGATGATGCGGTCCAGCGCCTGGTTGGCACTGTTGGCATGCAATGTCGCCAGGCACAGGTGGCCGGTTTCGGCAAACGCGACCGCGTGCTCCATGGTTTCACGATCGCGAATCTCGCCCATCAGGATGACGTCGGGCGCCTGACGCAAGGTGTTCTTCAGCGCCGCTTCCCAGGAGTCGGTGTCCAACCCCACCTCGCGCTGGGTGACCACGCAGTTCTTGTGCGGGTGCACAAATTCCACCGGGTCTTCGACCGTGATGATGTGTCCGTAGGAATTCTCGTTGCGCCAGTCGACCATCGCGGCCAATGTCGTCGACTTGCCCGAGCCGGTGGCGCCCACCAGGATACACAGGCCACGCTTGGCCAACACCAGTTCCTTGAGCACCTTGGGCATGCCCAGCCCGTCCAGGGTCGGCAAGGTTTGCGGAATCAGGCGAAGAACCATGCCGATCTTGCCCTGCTGCACGAAGGCATTGACACGGAATCGCCCCACCTGGGCCGGTGCAATGGCGAAATTGCACTCTTTCGTGCGCTCGAAATCGGCCGACTGCTTGTCGTTCATGATCGAGCGCGCCAGCGCCTGGGTGTGTGCCCCTGTCAGAGGCTGCGGCGAGAGTTTGGTCACCTTGCCGTCGACCTTGATGGCTGGCGGAAAATCGGCCGTGATGAACAGGTCGCTGCCGTTGCGGCTGATCATCAGCTTCAGCAGGTCGTTGATGAATTTGCTTGCCTGGTCGCGCTCCATTCCTGTCTCCGGTTTAGCGCGAGCCTCAGCCGCGTTGCTGATAGCTCAACTTGGCTCCCATCGCACGCAGGCGCAGGGACAGCTTGCGAGCCAGCAGACCGATAAGCGCAGCCGACAGATGGGGCGCCTGCACAATCATTTCATCCAGTGCCTGCGCACTGAGAACTGCCATGTGGCATTCGTCGATGGTGGTGCAGTCGGAGAACCGCTTGCCGCCATCCAGCAGCGACATCTCCCCCAGGACCTCACCGGGTTTGGCCTCGCTCAATCGCAGGCGTTCGCCCCACGGCTGGTTGCGTTCCACCGCCATCGAGCCGTTGAGCAGGACGACCATAAAGCTGCCATATTCGTCCTGGCGCATCACGTCGCGCTGCGAAGGGACCACCGCAAAATCGAAAAAATGCACCAGATGGTCCATCGCCTGACCCTGCAGGTGTTTCATGTGATGGTCTTTGACCCACAGGCTTCGCATCAGCGCACCCCCTTTTTCCGAGGGGAAGCGCTTGGCACCGATTTCGACAGCCCGCGCCTCCCAGGGAATGGCTTCCTCCGCGGAAATGCCGTGGTCGGCGAACGCCGTGGCAAAGAACACCGACTCCGGTGCGTCGTCGTTCTCCTGGTTGGCCGACTTGCCACGCAGGACATCGAGCAGATTTTTCATGGAACCCCCTAATTTCCCTGGTGTGGTCAGGCGACTCAGCCGGGGAAGTTTTCTGGAATCTTGGCTTTGGAGCGCGCTTCACCCGGCGTGATCATGTTGCGTTTGACCAGGTCGGAGAGGTTTTGGTCCAGCGTCTGCATGCCCACACTGTTGCCCGTCTGGATGGCCGAATACATCTGCGCGACCTTGGCCTCGCGAATCAGGTTGCGGATGGCGCTGGTGCCGATCATGATCTCGTGGGCCGCCACCCGACCGGAACCGTCCTTGGTTTTGCACAGGGTCTGCGAGATCACCGCCACCAGCGATTCGGACAACATGGCCCGCACCATGTCCTTCTCTTCGGCCGGAAAAACGTCAATAACCCGGTCGATGGTCTTGGCAGCACTGGAGGTATGCAAGGTGCCAAACACCAGATGCCCTGTTTCGGCTGCGGTCATGGCCAGGCGAATGGTTTCCAGATCGCGCAATTCTCCCACCAGGATGGCGTCCGGGTCTTCCCGCAGGGCGGACCGCAAGGCGGCGTTGAAGCTCAGAGTGTGCGGGCCAACTTCACGCTGGTTGACCAGGCACTTTTTGGATTCGTGCACGAACTCGATCGGGTCTTCAATGGTCAGCACATGGCCATACTCATTCTCGTTGAGGTGATTCACCATGCCCGCCAGTGTGGTCGACTTGCCCGAGCCGGTCGGTCCGGTGACCAGCACCAGCCCACGGGGTTTGAGCGCCAGATCGGCGAAGATGCGGGGCGCGTTGAGCTGCTCCAGCGTCAGGATCTTGGACGGAATGGTCCGGAACACCGCGCCGGCACCCCGGTTCTGGTTGAAGGCATTGACCCGGAAGCGGGCAAGTCCTTCGATCTCGAACGAAAAGTCCACCTCCAGGAATTCTTCATAGGTCTTTCGCTGGCTGTCGTTCATGATGTCGTAGACCATGGCGTACACGGTCTTGTGACTGAGCGCCTCGACGTTGATGCGACGCACATCACCATGGACCCGGATCATCGGGGGCAGACCCGCCGACAAGTGCAGATCGGAAGCCTTGTTCTTGACGCTGAATGCCAGCAGCTGGGTGATGTCCACGAATCCCTCGGTCGGTTTGCTACGCTCGGGCCCATTATGACGACGATTGCCGACAAGCTCCAGACCGTTCGGGCCCGCATCGATGCCGCATGTCGGCAGTGTGGGCGCGACCCCGCCTCCATAAGGCTACTGGCGGTTTCAAAGACCTTTGGGCCGGAGGCTGTTCGCGAGGCCTGGGCCGCGGGGCAACCCGCCTTTGGCGAAAACTACGTGCAAGAGGCCGTGGAGAAGATTCAGGCCCTGCAGGATCTCCCCATCGAGTGGCACTGTATCGGACCCCTGCAGAGCAACAAGACCCGGCTGGTGGCTGCCCACTTTCACTGGGTGCACTCGGTCGACCGACTGGCCATTGCCCAGCGACTGAGCCTCCAGCGTCCCGCGACCCTGCCGCCGCTGCAGATTTGCCTGCAAGTCAACGTGGACGGCGGCCAGACGAAGTCCGGCGTCGCGCCGGAATCGGCCGCTCAACTGGCACACGCAATCAAGAGCCTGAGCGGCATCCGCCTGCGCGGATTGATGACCATTCCCGAGCCATCCGACGACTTCACCCGCATGCTGGCCGTCCACCAGCGTACCCGGGCCTTGTTCGACCAGCTCAACGCGCAGGGCTTCGCGCTGGATACCCTGTCCATGGGCATGTCGGCCGACCTGGAAGCTGCGGTGCAGGCCGGCAGCACCCTGGTGCGGGTCGGCACGGCCCTCTTTGGCGTGCGCGCTGACCCGGCCTGAGAGCCCACCGCCGATCAGGCGGCGACCGCTTCCCGTGCGGCTTCCGGTGCCGGCATGGGGGCCGGCGTGCGGATCAGGTGATCGAAAGCGCTCAAGGCGGCCGTGGCGCCGGCGCCGGCCGCGATCACGATCTGCTTGAACGGCACGGTGGTGCAGTCACCGGCGGCGAACACGCCCGGTACGCTGGTCTGGCCCTTGGCATCGATCACGATCTCGCCGAACTTCGTCAGCTCCAGCGTGCCCCTGAGCCATTCGGTGTTCGGCACCAGGCCGATCTGCACGAACACGCCGGCCAGGGGGACGAGACGCTCCTCGCCGGTGGCGCGGTCCTTGTAGCGCAGGCCGTTGACCTTGCCATCCGCGCCCGTGATTTCGGTGGTCTGGGCATTGGTGTGCACCGTGACGTTGGGCAGGCTGTGGAGCTTTTTCACCAGCACGGCGTCGGCCTTGAGCTCGGGCATGAACTCGATCACGGTGACGTGCTTCACCACGCCGGCCAGGTCGATGGCCGCCTCGATGCCGGAGTTGCCGCCGCCGATCACGGCCACGTCCTTGCCCTTGAACAGCGGGCCGTCGCAGTGCGGGCAGTAGGCCACGCCCTTGTTCTTGTATTCGGCCTCGCCCGGCACGTTGACGTTGCGCCAGCGCGCGCCCGTGGACAGGATCACGGTTTTCGCCTTCAGCGAGCCGCCGTTGGCCAGCTTCAGCTCGGCCAGGCCGCCAGGCTCGCCGGCGGGGATGAGCTGGTCGGCGCGCTGCAGGTTCATGATGTCCACGTCGTAGGCGCGGGCGTGGGCTTCGAGCGCGGCGGCAAATTTGGGGCCGTCGGTCTCCAGCACCGAGATGTAGTTTTCGATCGCCAGCGTGTCGTTGACCTGGCCGCCGAAGCGCTCGGCCGCCACGCCCACCCGGATGCCTTTTCGCGCCGCATACACCGCCGCGGCCGCACCGGCCGGGCCGCCGCCGACGATCAGCACGTCGTACGGTGCCTTGGCCGACAGCTTGGCGGCGTCGCGCGCAGCCGCGCCGGTGTCAAGCTTGGCCACGATCTCTTCCACGCTCATGCGGCCCGAGGCGAACACCGTGCCGTTCAGGAACACCATGGGCACGGCCATGATCTCGCGCTCGGTCACTTCCTGCTGAAAGGCGCCGCCTTCGATCACCGTGGTCTGGATCGCCGGGTTCAGGATGGCCATGAGGCTGAGCGCCTGCACCACGTCGGGGCAGTTGTGGCAGGACAGGCTCATGTAGACCTCGAAGCGGAAGTCGCCCTGAAGCGCCCGGATCTGCTCGATCACCTCGGGTTCCACCTTCGGCGGATGCCCCCCGGTCCACAGCAGCGCGAGCACGAGCGAGGTGAATTCATGGCCCAGCGGCAGGCCTGCAAAGCGCAGATTGCTCGCGCTGCCGGTGCGTTGCAGGGCAAACGAGGGCTTGCGGGCGTCCTGTCCGTCGGTGCGCAGCGTGATCTTGTCGGCACGCAAGCTGGCGATGGTTTCGAGCAGCTCGCGCATCTGGCGCGAGGTGTCGTCGTCGCCCAGGGAGGCCACCAGCTCGAACGGTTGCGTCACGCGCTCCAGGTAGGCGGCGAGTTGGGACTTGAGGGTGTCGTCGAGCATGGATTTACTCCTTGTTTCATAGCGTCAAATGACCATTTGACGCTGGGTATTGGCAAATTTTGGCGAAAAAAAGCCGGACGGCAGGACTCCAGCCCTCTCGCCGTCCGGCTTGGCTATTCCCTCACGGGTGCAGGACCTGTTTCGCCGCCGGGCCGCCCCAAGGCGAACGGCGACCCCCTTGGGGGACAGGACGCTACACGACGTGAGCGACCGTGGGGGCCCGTGCTTTCAGATCTTGCCGACCAGGTCCAGCGACGGAGCCAGGGTCTTGGCGCCTTCGTTCCACTTGGCGGGGCACACCTGGCCGGGGTTGGCGGCGG
>ERZ761607.1463-NODE-1463-length-29384-cov-7.721845_pt1 | contig 29384 bp, 23 predicted proteins | sample MGYA00511164_ERZ761607 | MGnify/ENA primary metagenome ERZ761607 (study PRJEB28899, sample SAMN02445080) | bioreactor sludge metagenome | biome: EBPR sludge | place: Australia: Brisbane, Thorneside Wastewater Treatment Plant | collected 2011-06-22 ... | reverse complement strand
GCGAGCGGCTCGGCCGGCAGCGTGATCACGATCGAACGCGACGGCGTCGTCGGCAGCCCGGGCAACAACTTCTGGCCGGACGTCGGCGGCGACCCCTACTTCGGCCCTGGCCGATACACGGTGGTGTGGCGGAAGGAGTACCTGTTCGCGGACTCGATCGTGATGAAGCAAGTCTCGCCGAGCGGCAGCCTCGCCACGACGAATCCCTTGACGGTCGATGCGAACTCGGAAGCGGAGGCGAAGCCGTCGATCAGCAAGTCCTGCGGCTCGGTCCAAGGGACGCAGAACTGGCTGATCGCCTGGCAGCGGCGGTGGCTAAATGCGCCGAACGACCAGGAGGTCTGGGGCCGCTACGTCAGCTGGAACGGCGCGCTGCAGGGCGCGGCTTCCTTCCCCATCGCCATCACGGTGGCCGAGGAAACGGCGCCGGCCCCGTGCTCCCCGATCGACATCAACGGTCAGCGCCTCTGGCCGGTCGTCTACGAGGTCGCCAGCACGGCCGGCGCACCCCGCGACCTGATCGTCAAGCTCTTCTCCGGCAGCAACTCGCTGGTCGCGCAAGGCACGATCGGCAGCGGCATCCCCGGCGCCGACGACTGGGATCCCGAGATCGACTCGGATGGCACGCGCTTCACGGTGACCTACTCGATCAACCAGGACATCGAGGTCGCGACCTACGCGATGCTCCCGAGCAACACGTTGCGCGAGGAGGCGCGCAGCGGCATCAACCAGGTCGGCCTGAACGACTGCGGCCAGACCAACATCGTCGCCGAGTACAGCGGCGGCGGGCTGATGACGCCGCGCTACTACGTTTCGTTCACGGACGTCACGACGAACTCGTTCCACCTCGCCTTGTGGGGCGGCTTCACCGGCGGCGCGACCATGTTCTCGATGCGCGACAGCTACTGCTTCAACGACCTGCCGATCACGGCCTCGGGGTCGTCGGCGATCGGGCAGACGGTCAACATCCAGGTGCTCGGCGGCAGCCCGCTCGCGGCGATGGCGTTTGGCCTACCCGTGTCGCTCTCGCTGTTCCCGGGCTGCAACTGCCTGCAAGGCACCGACATGACGGCAATCGTCGGCTCGACCCTGAACTGGACGGTGCCGAACAAGCCGATCTACGTCGGCATCGACCTCGCGGTGCAAGGCTTCGCGATCACCGGCACCGAGTGCTTCAACCAGTTCGACATCAGCGACATCGTCGACTTCCGCATCCGCTGAGGGTGCGCCACGGGTCGTGCTGCGGAACTACGGCTTCTGCAGCACGACCCACGCCTTGGTCGGATCGTCGTTGTCGGTGACCGAGCGCACGAGCCACGGATCGAGCGCGGCCCACCGATCGACGTCGGCGCGCGTGATGTCGACGCCGTTCCAGGTGTCGGCGCGCGCGCCCTGGCCGGTCCAGGGCTTCTGCTTGACCAGGAACTTGAACAGCCCGCGAGGCCGCAGCACGCGGAAGGTGTCGCGCACGTAGTCGGTGACGACCTTCAGGTCCGGGATGTGCTGGAAGACCTGGAAGCTCAGCACCAGGTCGAAGTGCGCCGACGGCAGGCCAGCGAGCGTGCGGCCATCGCCCTGGTGCACGGTGACGTTCGGGAAGCGGCGCAGGTACTCGCGCGCCTGCGCGACCATGCTCGGGGCGATGTCGATGCCGTGGACGTCGGCGAACATCACGCTGAAGAACTGCAGCATGCGGCCGATGCCGCAGCCGATCTCGAGGAAGCGCATGTCGTGGCGCAGTTCCTTGTGCAGAAGGCCGATCGTCTCGAACGCATCGCGGCAACCGGACAACGCGAAGTCGAAACCCTCGTACTCCCGGGTGTTGATGTAGAACTTCGAGTTCTCCCGCCCGCGGGCGTCCCAATCCGCGCGCATCCATGCGTCGACGTCGGCGGGCGGGGCCTGCTGGCGGCGTTGTTCCTCGGTCATTCCGCCAAGCGTGCGCGCCGACGGCGGTCGGCGCCAGCGTCACGGCGCGGGTTCGCGGCTACACTGGCCCCCTTCCGGAGGCCCCATGCGCATCCTCGTCCCCGCGCTGCTGTTCACGGGCCTCGCCGCCGCCCAGGCGCCGAGGCTCGACCTGAAGGTCCTCTACGCCGGCGTGAAGGACCACCCGCGCACCGCGCAGTGGCGCGAGTTCCTCGGCGGACACGGCGCCACCGTCACGTTCGCTGAAGTCGAGAAGCTCGCCGACGGCGACGGCAAGGACGCCGACGTGGTGATCCTCGACTGCCCCGACCCGATCGTGCGCAGCGCCACCGGCAACGTCGAACGCATCGCGGTGCCCGTGCCCAAGGGCGTGACCGTCGCCTTCGATCGCCCGGTCGTGGTCATCGCCGGCATGGCGATCCACACCGACCGCCTGCACCTGAAGTCGGACTGGCTTTGAATGTGCCTCTACGAAGAGGCCCACGGTGTGGATGCCTCGCACCCGATCTTCCAGGGACCGTTCCCGGTCTCGCCGACGTGGCACGACATGCCGACGCCGGAGCATTACCTGACCACCGACCCGACGCTCGCCACGTCGATGCGCGCGTGGCTCGTGCACCGCGACAAGCTGCCGAAGAACGCCTACATCGGCGTCGTCGCCGACGGCTTCGGCTTCCACGACAGCCCCGATGCCGAGTGGATCGCCAGCGGGCGGAACAGCAAGAACGCGCGCGCCGCAGCGCTCGCCCGGCAAGGCAACTTCTTCCACTGGGGCTTCGCCGCCGCGCCGCCCGAACTGACCGACGAGGCGCAGCGCGTGTTCCTCAACACGCTGGTCTACATGCGGAAGTTCGCGGGCCAGCGGCCGCTGGTGGTCGGCGAAGGCCCGTCGCGGGAGTGGCTGACCGCGTACCTCGCCGGCGACAAGCCGCTCGCGAAGTACGTGCGCAACAAGCTGCCGCCGACCTGGCTCGCAGCCGGCGACGACCTGCCGCGGCTGCGTGAGGCCCTGGCCGCCGAGGTCGGTTTCCTGCGGTACGAGGGCAAGCAGTGGCAGGTCGACGCCGACTGCCGACGGCTCGGCCTCGACAACCGGGTGCCCGCTTCGCTGCGAACCTGCGCCGACCTGCTGGCCGCTGGCGGCGACGACGCCGCGACCGCGCGCGCCGTGCTCGAGCGCTACACCGGCGAACGCTTCGCGACCGCCGCCGACTGGCGCCGCTGGCTCGACGACGCCGGCGACCGGCTGTTCCACAGCGATGTCGTCGGCCGCTTCCTGGTCGCGCCCAACGACCTCGTGCCGCCGCATCGACCGGCCGGGCGCTGACCCGGCCAGCACCGCGGCCTTGCGCGTCCGCGGGCGTGGTCGATGATCGCGGGATGCCGACCGGCGCCACGACCCTCGACCCACGGCTCGACCTGTTCGCCGAGATCGACCGGCTGAAGCGCGAGCGCCGCGCACTGATCCTGGCCCACTACTACCAGGACCCGGACATCCAGGACCTCGCCGACCATCTCGGCGACTCGCTCGAACTCGCCAAGCGCGCGCGCGACGCCAAGGACGCCGAGGTGATCCTGTTCTGCGGCGTCCACTTCATGGCCGAGACGGCCAAGATCGTGAACCCGTCGAAGGTCGTGGTCATCCCCGACCTCGAAGCCGGCTGCTCGCTCGCCGAACAGTGCCCCGCCGACCATCTGCGCGCGTGGAAGGCGCGCCATCCGGAGCACTACGTGGTGATGTACATCAACTGCTCGGCGGCGACGAAGGCCGAGAGCGACATCATCTGCACGTCGAGCAACGCCGAGAAGATCATCCGTTCAGTGCCGGCAGGCCGCCCGATCCTGTTCGGCCCCGACAAGAACCTCGGCGCGTTCCTGATCAAGAAGACCGGCCGCGCGATGGACCTGTGGCCGGGCGCGTGCATGGTGCACGAGACGTTCAGCTCGCAGAAGATCGCGGCGCTGAAGGCGAAGCACCCCGACGCGAAGTTCATCGCCCACCCCGAGTGCGAAGACCACGTGCTGCTGCTCGCGGACTTCGTCGGTTCGACCAGCAAGCTGCTCGAGTTCGTGCAGAAGGACGCCGGGACCAAGTACATCGTCGGCACCGAGACCGGCATCCTGCACACGATGAAGAAGGCGGCCCCGCACAAGGAACTGATCCCGGTGCCCTACGAGGACCGCACCGCCGCGTGCCAGGGCTGCAATGCCTGCCCGCACATGAAGAAGAACACGCTGGAGAAGATCTACCTGGCGCTGCGCGACCTGCGGCCCCGCATCGAGATGCCAGAGGATCTGCGGCGGCGCGCACTGATCCCGCTCGAACGCATGCTGGCGATCTCGTAGTGCTGCCTCGCTGGTGCAACCCGACCCGCGCGGTGGCAACATCCGGAGTCGAGGCACTGCATGGCGAACCCGACCGCGACCGTCCCCTCCACTAGCAACCCGTTCGGCGATGAACTGCGCGGCGCTCGCACCGCCAAGCCCTGTTCGTTGGTCATCTTCGGCGCGACCGGCGACCTGACGAAGCGCAAGCTGGTGCCGTCGCTGATGGGCCTCGCCAAGGACGGCCTGCTGCCGCCCGCGTTCGCGGTGGTCGGCTTCGCACGGCGGCCGTGGACCGACGACGGTTTCCGCACCGAGCTCGCCGACGGCGTCAAGTCGTTCGGGCGGCCCGACACCGGCACGCACTTCGACGCGCTGGCCGACGCGTTCTCGTTCCACCAGTCCGACTTCGGTGAGACCGCGGGCTACCAGGCGCTCGCGAAGAAGCTCGACCAGATCGATCGCACGCGCGGCACCGCCGGCAACCGCATCTTCTACCTGGCGACGCCGCCGAGCTCGTACTCGGCGATCCTGCAGAACCTCGCCGCCACCGGCCTGTCGACCGAGAAGGACGGGCGCTTCGCGCGCGTGATCGTCGAGAAGCCGTTCGGCCGCGACATCGTCACCGCGCGCGCCCTGAACGACCAGGTGCGCGCGGCCTTCCACGAGCGCCAGGTGTTCCGCATCGACCACTACCTCGGCAAGGAGACGGTCCAGAACATCCTCGCCCTGCGGTTCGCCAACGGCATCTTCGAGCCGCTGTGGAACGAGAAGTTCGTCGACCACGTGCAGATCACGGTCGCCGAGTCGATCGGCGTCGGCTCGCGCGGCGGCTACTTCGAGGAGAGCGGGATCATCCGCGACATGATCCAGAACCACCTGATGCAGGTGCTGACGCTGGTCGCGATGGAGCCGCCGGCAGCGCTCGCCGCCGAAGCGGTGCGCGACGAGAAGGTGAAGGTGCTGAAGGCGATCCGCAGCTTCCGGCCCGAGGAGGTCGACGAGGCGACGGTGCGCGCCCAGTACACGCGCGCCTCGTTCGCTGGCGAGGAGTGCAAGGGCTACCGCGACGAGGAAGGCGTCGCCAAGGACTCGGTGACCGAGACCTACGCCGCGGTCCGCCTGCAGGTCAACACGTGGCGCTGGGCGAACACGCCGTTCATCCTGCGGTCGGGCAAGCGCCTGCCGCGGCGCGTCACCGAGGTCGCGATCCACTTCAAGCAGCCGCCGCACCTGCTGTTCGAGGGCGGCAAGCCGCTGATGCCGAACGTGCTGCTGCTGCGCATCCAGCCCGACGAGGGCGTGGCGCTGCGCTTTGGCGCCAAGGTGCCCGGACCCGACGTGCGGATCCGCGACGTGCGCATGGACTTCCGCTACGGCACCGCGTTCGGCGGCGAGACCGCCGACGCCTACGAGCGCCTGCTGCTCGACGCGATGCTCGGCGACGGCACGCTGTTCGCGCGCGGCGACGAGGTCGAGGAAGCGTGGCGCATCGTCGATTCGATCGTCGCGGGCTGGAAGCAGAGCAACCGCCGGCCGGACGACTACGCCTGCGGCACCTGGGGCCCCGAACGCGCCGAACGCCTGCTCGGCGCGGGGCGCGCGTGGAGGAAGCCGTGAACGGCCCGACGTTGGTGCGCACGCCGCACCGGCAGGCGGAGTGGAAGAAGATCCCGGAAGCGATGCGGGCGTTGTGGCGCGCGTGCCTGCCCGAGCAGGATGGCGGCGACGTCGCGCGTTCGCTGACGATCAACTTCGTCGGCGTCGCCCCGGCGGCGGACCAGGAGACGCTGCAGTGGACCGTCGATCGCCTGCAGCGCCGCACGCCGTGCCGCGCCTTCCTGCTGCTGCTCGACGAGGAGGCGAAGGTCGGCACTGCCGAACTCGCCGCGACGACCCGGTGCCACGGCAGCGTGCGCGACATCGTGCTCGAGGAGATCGTGATCCGCCTGCCCGAGCAGGCCCTCGCGCAGATGCCCGGGCTCGTGCGGCCGCTGCTGATGAACGACCTTCCGAACCACCTGTACTGGGCGGCAGCGTGGCCGCAGAAGGCGGCGACGTTCGACGCGATCGCGGGCCTGTGCGACCACGCCGTCGTCGACTCGCGCCGCTTCGTGGCACCAGCACGCGACCTGCTGGCGTTGCGGGAACGACGCGCCGCCGGCCGGCGCATCACCGACCTGTCGTGGCTGCGGCTGCGGCCGTGGCGCCGGGCGCTGGCCGAGGCGTTCGAACGACTGGCCTGGGCCACGGGCACGCCGGCGTCGGCGCGGATCCGCCACGGCCGTCAGGGCCTGGCCGGCGCAATGTTGCTCGGCGAGTGGCTGCGCGAACGCATCGGCGCGCGCATCGACTTCGACACCGGCGGCGACGACGCCGTCGTCGGCCCGGACACCGTGGTCGTGCGCACGGCCGCGTTCGAGGTGGAGATCGTCGCCCGCGCGCCCCAACTGCGCGTGCACGTGACGACGCCCGAGCATTGCTTCCTGCCGTTCGCCGTGCCGTCGTCGCGCGGCACCGACGGCGACCTGCTCGGCGCCGCAATCGACCTCGGTGGAAGCGCCGCGTAGAGTCGCCGCATGGCGGCAACACGCTCCTACCGGTCTCCCGGCCTGCTCGCGGGCATCCTCCTCCTCGCCGCCTGCTCCGCCACGCCGACGTCGATCGACCGGCAGCTGCTGACGCCGCCGAAGGCCTGGCTCGCCGAGCCAGCCGACTTCGGACTGCGCGCCGAGCCGTTCGAGGTCGCCATCCACGGCAGCGCGTCGATGACCGGGTTCTGGATCCCGCACGAGAACGGCGAGAAGCGCACGGTCGTGCTGTTCCACGACGCCGACGGCAACGCCAGCGCGACCCACCCGTGGTACCGCATGCTGCATGCGGCGGGCTTCCAGGTGCTGGTGTTCGATCCGCGCGGCTACGGCAAGAGCAAGGGCGAGCCGACGCTGCAGGCGATGCTCTACGACGTGCCGATCCTGCTGCGCTGGCTGCGCGCGCGCCTCGACGTCGATCCCCAGCGCATCGCCTTCTACGGCACCGGCCTCGGCAGCCCGGTCGCGATGTGGGCCGCGCGCATGCAAGGCTGCCAGGCGCTCGTGCTCGAACACCTGCCGAGCGTGCGCGACCTGCTGCGCGAGGCCCAGGGCGACGATGGCTCGGCGTTCGCGGCCGTGCGCCTCGGCTTCGCCGAACTCGCCAACCTGCCCGAGGACTTCGAGCCCGACGACAACGCGCCGCACACCCGCGTGCCGGCCCTGTTCGTCGGCACCGATGGCGAGCCGCTGCGCGACCGCAAGGCGTTGGTGCGCACGTTCGGCACCTATGCGGGACCCAAGCAACTCTGGTTGCTCGCGAACACCGGCCGGGCCCCGCACGGCATGCTGACGCACGAAGGCGAGTACGAGACGCGGGTGACCGACTTCCTGGCGAGCTGCTTCGCCGGCACGCCCGAGATCGCGACGACGCGGGCGGAGAAGGTCGACGCTCGCGACGCGACCACCGTCTGGCAGATCACGGTCGAGCCGCCGCCGATGCACGCGAGCTGGGGCAACCTGCCGGCCGTCGAAATCACCGCCGTGCTCGCCGACGGCACCACCCAGGTCCTCCCCGCGGTGCTCACCGAACGCAGCATGCGCGTCCGCATGCGCCTCCCGAGCGCTCCCGTCTGCACGACTGCGGTGATGGTGCCGAACGCGATCGCCGAGGCCGACGGCTGGCGCCGCGACCGGTCGCCGCGCGCGCGCGCGGCGCTGGCGGTCGCACCGCTGTGGCCGCGCATCGTCGACCTGCGCAACGAACTGCTGCCGGCCGAGGGCCGCCGGCAGTTGCTGGCCGACCTCGATGCCGCCGAGCAGCAGGCCGCGTTCCCGCCCGATCTTGCGAGCGAACTCGCCGACGTGTGGGCGCGGCTCGGCAAGGATCTCGCGACCAGCACCGACGCCGCGGAACGGGCGCGCGGCACGGCCTTGCTGCAGCGCGCGGTCGCGGCCAAGCCGGCGAAGCCCGAGCAGCACGTCTGGCACGGGCCGCTGGCGACCTGGGGCTGGCCGCAGGAAGACGCCGTGGCGATGGCGGCGCGCATGCTGGCGGCGCCGCCCAAATAGCCGGCGTCGCAGGAGGCGGCGAGCCGCGGGGCAAGCGGCGAACGACATGGCGTTGCGAACGGCTCGCGCCTCAGCGCCTTGGGGTCAGCGACCCTGCTCGATCGTCGTCGGCGACAGAGCCTTCTTCGCCAGCGGGTGCGGGTTCCAGCCCATCACCAGCAGGATCGCGAAGAAGCCGAGCACGTAGCCGACCGCGACGTGCCAGCCGTTCTTCAGCCAGGCGAGCGCCGACTTCGCCTCGGGGAACAACCCGCTGATCGCGACGCCGGCCGAACTGCCGAACCACAGCATCGAGCCGCCGTAGCCGACCGCGTAGGCGAGGATGCCCCAGTCGTAGGCGTTCTGTTCGATCGCGAGCTTGGTCAGCGGGATGTTGTCGAAGAACGCCGACACGAAGCCGAGGCCGAGCGTCGTCATCGCCGTCGCTTCCGGCAGCGCCTCGACCGGCATCATCGAGGCCGTCATCACCAGGCTGCAGAGGAACAACATGCCCGTCGTCGCCGGCGGCATCACCTTCCAGTTCGGCTTGCGGATCAAGAACCCGAGCAGCAGCGCCGCCCAGACGCCGACCGCGGGGTTGTGGTCGAGCCCGACGTTGCCCGCGACGGCGCCGGCGATGATCAGCACGGCGATGCCGACCTTGACGTAGTCGACCGGCGGCGGCGCGTGCTCGCTGCGCGCCAGCGGCTGCAACGCGTTCTGTTGTGCGCTCGCGAAGACGCCGAAGAACGCCAGCGCCACGACCGCGCCGATCGCAGCTTCCATGACCCACAGCGGCGAGGCGCCCTCGATCCACAACATCGTGGTCGTCGTGTCCCCGATCACCGACCCGGCCCCACCGGCGTTGCTCGCGGCGACGATCGCCGCGAGGTAGCCGATGTGCACCTTGCGCCGGAACAACGTCATCGCCGCAGCACCCCCGATCAACGCGGCGGCGATGTTGTCGAGCACGGCCGACATGCAGGCGACGAGCACCAGCAGCGCGAAGGCTCCCTTCTTGCCCGCGGGCAAGATCTCGGTCAGCCGCTCGGCCAGGTGGCTGCGTTCGAAGTAGTCGGCGAGCAACGCGAAGCCGAGCAGCAGACCGCCGAGGTTGAGCAGGATCGGCGCTTCCTTGCCGAGGTGGTGCACGTACTCGAAACCCGTGACGAGGCGCACCAGCGACACCAGCGCGAGACCGCCGAGCGAGATGGCGAGCGCGTGCTTGTGGAAGCGAGCGATGCCGAGCAGGGTGAGTCCGAACAGGCTGAACAGCAGTACGTTCGTCACGGGCGGCGAAGCGAGAGGGAGAAGTGCCGCCCCACTGTGCCGCCCGCTCACGCAGCGGCCAATCCGAACCGCGTTCTTTCTTCGCGCCGCGTCAGCGGCCGGGCTGGCCATGCATCGGGGCCGGCTCGCCGGTCGCCGTCGACGGCCGTGGCGCGTGCGGATGCCAGCCGAGCAGGATCAGCATCGCGAGGAAACCCAGGAAGTAGCCGGCGGCGACGTGCCAACCGTTCTTCAGCCACGCGCCGGCCGACTTCGCCTCGGGGAACAACCCGCTGATCGCGACGCCCGCCGAGCTGCCGAACCACAGCATCGAACCGCCATAGCCGACGCAGTAGGCGAGATAACCCCAGTCGTAGCCGCCCTGGCGGATCGCCAGCGCCGTCAGCGGGATGTTGTCGAAGAACGCCGACACCACGCCGAGCCCGAGCGCCGACAATGGCGAAGCCGCTGGCAGTTCGTCGACCGGCATCATCGACGCCGACAGCACGAGGCTCAGCAGGAAGCAGGCCCCGGTCGCCGCCGCCGGCACGACCTTCCAGTCGGGGCGCCGAATCAGCGCCCCGAGCAGGATCGCGCCCCAGACGCCCGCGGCCGGGAAGCCGAACGCGATGTTGGTCCAGACTGCCGCGCCGATGATCAGCGCGACGACGCCCAGGCTGGCGTGATCCACCGGATGCGCGGCGCTGCCCTCGCGCACCAGCGGCTGCAGCGCGTGCTGTTGCCGCGCGGCGAACGTGCCGAAGAAAGCGAGCGCGACGATGGCGCCGAGCGCCGCCTCGGCGACGTCGAGCGGCGACACCCCGGCCAGCCAGATCATCGTCGTCGTCGTGTCTCCGATCACCGAGCCGGCACCGCCGGCGTTGCTCGCGGCGACGATCGCCGCGAGGTAGCCGATGTGCACCTTGCGCCGGAACAACGTCATCGCCGCAGCACCACCGATCAGCGCGGCGGCGATGTTGTCGAGGCCGGCCGACATCACCGCGACGAGCACCAGCAGCAGGAAGGCGCCCAGGCGCCCGGCGGGAAGCACCGCCGTGAGCCGGTCGGGCAGGTGGCTCCGCTCGAACCAGTTGGCGAGCAAGGCGAACCCCACCAGCAGGCCGCCGAGGTTGACGACGGTCTTCCACTCGTGCGCGAAGTGGCCGATCAACTCGAACGCGACCTTGCCCTCTGGCGTCGGCGCCAGGCACTTCACCACGACGACGGCGAGCAAGCCCGAGACGGCGATCTGCAATGCGAACTTGTGGAAGCGAGCGATGCCGAGCAGGGTGAGTCCGAACAGCCCGAACAGCAGGTAGGTGGTCACGAACGGAAACTCCGCGAGGGGTCGAAGGCGTACCGCTCCAGCATCCTCACCGGGATACCCCGGCAGCGCTCGCCGAAAGATCGGCAACGGGGCGCGGCAACCCGTAGTCGGCCAACCCGTCAACCGGAGACGACGTCGACCCAGACCAGGCGATGGTCGCTGGCATCGACGAGTCCGGCCCCGGGCTCGTGGAGCGCCGGCCAGAACACGCCCGAGCGGACTGCGCGCAGCGAACGCGCCGGCAGCACGTAGTCGACGCGCAGGTTGCCCGGCCCCTTGCCGACGGTGTCGTCGAAGTCGGCGGTGTCGAGCGCTGCGTCGCCGCCGTGCCGCGCGTTGGCGCCGAACTGACGCATCGCCGCGTCGTAGGCGCCGGGTGCGCGCGGCGCGGGATCGGCGACCCGTTCGTGTGCGAGCAGCGCGGCCAGCGCCTCGCGCCGCGCGTCGCCGTCGACGGGGTCGCAGTTCAGGTCGCCGAGCAGCACGAACGCCTCGCCCGCGGGCAGGCCACCCGCGGTCCCGGCATCGTCGACGATCCACGCAGCGCGCTCCGGCGACAGGTAGTCGACCCAGAAGCGGATCTCGTCGTGGTTGCGGCAGCCGTTCCTGTCCTCGGGCCCGTCGAACACCGGCGGCGTCGGGTGCGAACACAGCGCGTGCACGACCTGCTTGCCGACACCGATCGGCACGTCCCAGTGGCTCTTCGACGACAGCCGCAGCGCCGCCCACGCCGCGTCGTCGTAGTGCCCCGGCGGCCGGAGCGCGCCCGGCATCGCGCTCCACTTCAGTTCGCGGAACGTGCGCACGGCCTCGACGAGGATCGGGTGGCGCGACAGCAGCACCATGCCGTACTGACCGGGGAACGCGCCGTAGCCGTGCGCGTCGCCGGCGCCGCCGATCGCGCCGTCGCGGTCGAGGTCGTGCCCCGTCGGCTCGCCGGTGTTGACCGGCCCGCAGTAGGAGAACTCGAACGTGAGGCCGCGCAGCCCCTCCTGCCCCACCGCCAGGTACTCGCGCGCGAACACCGCGGCCGCTTCGGCGGCGGAGTCGCGGTCGACCTCGCACAGCAGCAGCACGTCCGGCTGCACACGCTGCACGATCGCCGCCAGGCGTTTGCCCTGCGCCGAGCCGCCGCCGCGCAGTTCGGCGAGCAGGGCCCCCGGTTCGGCGCGATGGAGGGCGACGTTGAACGTCGCGAAGCGGGCGACAGCGACCTCGGCGCCACCGCGGTTCAGCAGGTAGATCGCGAACGGCACGCTCGCGATCAGGAACACGATCGACCAGCGCGTGTGGTTCACGACGACGTCCTGCCGTGCGCCGGCTCGGCGAACATCGCCGCGGCATCGGCCAGCCGGGTCTGCGGTCCGATCGCCACCACGGTGTCGCCGACCTCGAGCATCGTCTCGGGTGTGATCGCCGCGAGGTTGGTCTCCCCGCGCCGCACGGCGACGACGCTGCACGCCGTCGCTCGCCGCACGCCGACGTCGGCGAGCGTGCGGCCGACGCACGCAGCACCCGGCTGCACGCGGTAGACCGCGAAGCCGATGCCGGGCACGAACTCGGCGACCGACGCCGCTTCGCCCGGGGCGTGCGGCGCCACCCGCCCACTGCCCGCGCACTGCCGCACGCTCGTCACCTGGCGCGCGATCTCGTCGTCAGCGACCAGGAACCGGCGCAGCACGCGTACCAGCATCTCCACCGAGGCCTCGAGTTCCTGCGGCACGACGTCGTGCGCGCCGGCCGCGCGCAGACCACTCGCCTCGGCGGTGTAGGTGCTGCGCGCCAGCACGTGGGTCTCGGGCGCGAGCTGTCGGCACAGTTGGGCGATGCGCGTCGTCGCGGCAGCGTCGTTGACCGCGAGCACGAGCATCTGCGCCCGCTCGACGTGCAGCGCCTCGAGCGCGCTGATGCGGGTGCAGTCGGAGAGCACGATCGGGACGCCCCGAGCCTTCTCGACGCGAACCGTCTCGGCGTTCATCTCGCTGATCAAGAACGGGATGCCCGCCGCGTGCAGTCCGGCGGCGATCGTGCGCCCGGTCGGCCCGTAGCCGACGATGATCGCGTGGTCCTTGCGCACGTCGTCGCCGTCGTGCTTGCCCGATGCCCTATCGACGCGGGCACGGGCCGCCAACCGACGGCCGATCGCGTAGAGCAGCGGCGTCACGGCGATCGACAGCACCGCGACCACCAGGAAGACCTTCTCGGCGAGGTCCGGCAGCAGCTTCGACTTCTGGCCGAGCTGGATCAGCACGAACGAGACCTCGCCGACCTGCGCCATCGTCAACGCGGCGCGCAGCCGTACCCAGTTCGGCTGGCCCAGCTGCCGCGCCGCGATCCACACGACCGCTGCCTTGCCGACGATCACCGCCAGCAGACACCCGGCGACGGTCACCGGCGCCTCGAGCACGGTACGCCAGTCGAACAGCATCCCGATCGAGACGAAGAAGAGGCTCGCGAAGGCGTCGCGGAACGGCTCGATCTCGGCCTGCGCCTGGCTGTGGTGGTCGCTGTCCGCGAGCAGGATGCCGGCCAGGAACGCGCCCAGCGCCAGCGACATCCCGAGGTGTGCGGTGACGACGGCGAAGCCGAGGCACCACGTCGCCAGGAACAGCACGAACAGCTCGCGGTTGCGCGTGCGCGCGACGAGCCGCACGAGCGGCCGGACGCCGAGCCGCCCGGCCCCCACCGCGACCATCAGCAGGCCGAGATTGACGAACGACTGCAGCACCGAGCCGCCTTCGCCGCCGCTGGCGCCGAGCAGCGGGATCACCAGGATCATCGGCACCACCGCGAGGTCCTGCGCGATGTTCACGCCGAGCACGATGCGCCCGTGCGGCGACGCGAGTTCGCCCTGGTCGACGATCATCTTCGTCGTCGCCGCGGTGCTCGACATGCTGAGCAGGAAGCCGAGCAGCACCGAGGCCTGCCACGACATGCCGAACAGCAGCGCCACCGCGGCCGTCGCGACGACGGTGCCTAACACCTGGATGCCACCGCCGAGCACGATCGTGCGACGCAGCCGCGCGATCTGGCCGAACGGGACCTCGAGCCCGACCGCGAACATCAGCACGACGATGCCGACCTCGGCGAGCTGCCGGACCATCTCCTCGTGGTGCACGAGACCGATCAGGTTCGGGCCGACCAGCACGCCGGCGACCAGGAAGCCGACGATCGGCGGCAGCCGCAGTCGGTGGAAGGTCACCGCGACGACGACGCACAACGCGAACAGCAGGGCCAGTTCGAGCAGGGCTTCTTCGAGCACGGTGCGTGAGTACCACCCGGCGTGCCCGGCGCAAGGAGCGGAGCGACCTTCTCGCCGACCTTGCGCGCCGCCCCCCGCCGTGGAAAGTGCTCGCCCCCATGGATCTCGGCTTCCTCGCAGACCTCGGCATCGGCAGTTCCAACAGCGGCGCGTTCGACGGCGCCTGGCGCAAGACCAAGGGCGGCGAACTCGTCGTCCGCACCCCGATCGACGGCAGCGAGATCGGTCGCATCACGATGGCGACGGCCGCGGACTACGCCGCGGTCAGCAAGGCGGCGCACGCGGCGTTCCTGCGCTGGCGCGAACTGCCGGCACCCAAGCGCGGCGACTACGTGCGGCGCATCGGCGACGCCTTCCGCGCCAACAAGGAACTGCTCGGGCGGCTGGTCACGCTCGAGGCCGGCAAGATCGTGCAGGAAGGGCTCGGCGAGGCGCAGGAGTGCGTCGACATCGCCGACTTCGCGGTCGGCCTGTCGCGCCAACTCTACGGCCTCACGATCGCCAGCGAACGGCCCTCGCACAGCATGCGCGAGACGTGGCACCCGCTCGGCACCGTCGGGATCATCACCGCGTTCAACTTCCCGATCGCGGTCTGGGCCTGGAACTCGATGCTCGCACTGGTGTGCGGCGATTCCTGCCTGTGGAAGCCGTCGCTGAAGACGCCGCTGTGCGCAATCGCGATGACGAAGATCGCGGCGGAGGTGCTCGGCAAGGAATGGAGTGCTCTGGTCGCGCTGGTCATCGGGCCCGACGCCGAGGTCGGCGGTGCCATGCTCGACGACCCCACGGTGCCGCTGGTGTCGGCCACCGGCAGCACCCGCATGGGCCGCATCGTCGGCCCGCGCGTGGCGCAGCGCTTCGGCCGTTCGCTGCTCGAACTCGGCGGCAACAACGCGATCGCCGTGATGGCCGACGCCGATCTCGACCTCGCGGTGCGCGCGATCGTCTTCGGCGCGGTCGGCACCGCCGGGCAGCGCTGCACGACGACGCGACGGCTGCTGGTGCACGAACGCGTGATCGACGACCTGCAGGCGCGGCTGGTGAAGGCCTACGCGCAGTGCCGGATCGGCGACCCGCTCGACAAGAAGACGCTGGTCGGGCCGCTGATCGACGAAGCCTCGGCGAAGGCGTTCGACCACGCGCTCGCCGCCGCCGCCCAGCAGGGCGGCAAGGTCGTGTGCGGCGGCGCGCGCGCCAAGGGCAAGAAGGGCGGCGCCTACGTGCAGCCGACCATCGTGCGCTGCCCGTCGATGCTGCCGATCGTGCGCGAGGAGACGTTCGCGCCGATCCTCTACGTGCTGCCGATCCGCTCGCTCGATGAGGCGATCGCCGTGAACAACGACGTGCCGCAGGGCCTGTCGAGTTCGATCTTCACGGCCGACGTGCGCGCCGCCGAGCGCTTCCTCGCCGCCACCGGCAGCGACTGCGGCATCGCCAACGTCAACATCGGCACCAGCGGCGCCGAGATCGGCGGCGCGTTCGGCGGCGAGAAGGAGACCGGCGGCGGTCGCGAGAGTGGTTCGGACAGCTGGAAGGCCTACATGCGGCGGCAGACCAGCACCGTCAACTGGGGCACCAGCCTGCCGCTCGCGCAGGGCATCCAGTTCGGCGACTGAAACCGCGCGCCGGCGGCCGATAGGAAGGACGTGACCCGGTCCGGTCCGATCACCTTCCACGTGCCCGCCAGCGCGGCCAATCTCGGGCCGGGCTACGGCGTGATCGCGTTGGCGCTCGACCTGCCGCTCGGCATCACGGTCGAGCCGCGCACCGACGGGCAGGTGGTCGTCGACCGCCGCGACGATCCGGGTTCCCACCTCGACGACCCCCGCCACGATCCGGTGCTGCGCGGCCTGCTGCGCGGCGCCGAGTTGTTCGACGCACCGATGCAGAAGGGCTGGTCGGTCGTCGTCGAAGGCACGATCCCGCGCGGCACCGGCATGGGCACGATCTCGGCCGGCTACGCCGCCGGTCTCGGCATCGCGGTGCGGCTGGCGAAGAAGAAGTGGACCGCGGCCGGCGTGCTCGACGCACTGGTGCCGCTCGGCGGCGATCCGGCGCACGGTGCGGCGGCATTGCTCGGTGGGCTCACGTGCACGCTGCCGCTGTCGCTGCCGCAGGCGCCGACACTCCGTCAACGACCGTTGTCGATGCCCGTGCACGCCGACTGGCACCACGTCGTCGCGCTGCCCGATGTGCAGCTCGGCACCGCGGAGACGAAACGCGTCCTGCCGCCGACGCTGCCGCACGCGGCGACCGCCCGGTCCGTCGGCCGCACGCTCGGTGTGCTGCACGCCTTGCAGCACGGCGACGAGGAACTGCTGCGCGAGAGCCTGGTCGACGAGGTGCACCTGCCCTACCGGCGCCGCCTGCTGCCCGGCCTCAGCGAAGCGCTCGATGCAGCCGTCGCCGCCGGTGCTGCCGGTGCGACGATCTGCGGCCACGGTCCTGGCCTCATCGCGTTCACGCGCGTGTCGGGCCGCACGCCCGAGATCGCGCGGGCCATGGTCCGGGCGTTCGCCGACAAGGGCCGACTCGCGACGACGCTGACCCTGCAGACCGCGTTCTACGGGGCGTTGCCGGCCGCAGCCCGCACTCCGAACTGAGGCTTGCGCGTCGACGGCGGGCTGGCTAGCGTCCTCCGCCCGCGGCGCGAAAGCGTGCCGCGCCTCCGACTGCTCGCGGGTTCGGAAGGGCCGTTAACTCAGTTGGTAGAGTGCGATTTTCACAGAGTCGAAGTCGCAGGTTCGAGTCCTGCACGGCCCACCACTTCTCCGCGCCAAGGCGCGGAGAATGATGTCCCGGGCGAACTCGGCGAGCCAGCCCGCTCGCGCGGCCTGGATCGGGGCGAGTCCTGTCGGCCCGCGCAGCTGGCTGAACGGACGCTGTTCTCGGGGGTCCTGGAGCGGAACGGGAGCCGGCGTGCAATGGAGTGTGTACCTCGCGCGGTCACAACCCGGGACGGCGTGACACGACCTGGCACAACGCCGCCAGGCCCCCGCACATCACTTGGCGGTGCTCGTGCCTCGAAGGGGGCCAGCGCGCCAGGATTGCCGCTCCTGGCCAACCTCTACGGTGTCCCGGTAGGCCACTGCCCCCGTCCCAGCCCAGTGCGCACAGCTGTCGAGGTTGAACGCGATGCGTGACGGTTCGGGCACGTCTCGCGCCGATAGATCGTGCATGGCACACGCCACGCCTCGCACCGCTGCGGTTCCGGCCCTCGTCAAACAGCTCTACGAACTGGTCGGGCAGCTCGAGGAGCTGTTCCCTGATCGCAGCTTCGCGCTGGACGGGCACCTGGTCGGCAGCATCGGCGAGGTCCTGGCGGCCGACCGCTACCAGCTGAAGCTGCTTTCGATGGCGGAGAAGGTCCACGACGCACAAACGCCCAACGGCTTGTTCGTGCAGATCAAGACCACGCAGTGCGAGTCCGTCGGCCTGCGCAGCGAACCAGCGCACCTGATCGTCTTGAAGTTGGCTGACGACGGCACGACGACCGAGATCTACAACGGACCCGGCGCGGCGCCGTGGGCCGAAGCGGGCCCGAGGCAGAAGAACGGCCAGTGTTCGATCGGGCTCGCAAAGCTGCGCGGCCTGATGGCGAACGTCCCACCGGAACAGCAGCTACCAGTCACACAGCCGGCCTGATCGGGCACGGGTACCTGCTGCATGTGTCGAGGCCCGTGTTCCATCTGCCAAGCGCCGGCGGCATGGTCACCCCGCTGAATTGCTCTGCACACGCAGGCGCGCGACTCGGGGCCGCGCCTACTCAAAAGTACTTCGGAATCTGCAGATGGGCCTCAGCTTGCACGTCCCACACTTGGGCTCTGTCGTGCACACTTCGGCATAGCCCTCTGCGCCGAGCATCCAGAGCATGTTGTCGAACTCCACTGGATGCATGCCAGCAGCGCGCGCGAACTGTACGAGCTGCTTCGCAGCTGTAGCGTCGTCGGCACCCGGCGTCAGAATGCCAAGCCGCTCGGGACCAGCGATCCGTCGAATGTGCACGTCCGGCTTCACGGTTCGGACGCCGACGTTCTTGAGGTACTCAAGTACCAGCGTGGGACCCAGTTCCCGCAACTTCCACTGGCCCGACCCACCGAGGTGCTGCGCGACACGTTCGGCCGGTTCAGCAGTGACGAAGGCGTCCAGAGTTCCGTGACGCGCTTCGATGCGACGCAGGATCGCAAGATTCTCATGAACGGCCATCATCTGGTAGCGGAGACGCCGGTTGCCGCACGAGATAGCTAGCACTGCACGCTCCAACTCCTCCGGCGACCTGGACTCAAGGAACGATGGCCTGTAATTGCCGAAGATCTCCTCCAAGCGACCGAGATTCTTGGCGATTGGTTTCCAGGGACGATTCGCACTCAGCATCGCCAATACCATCCCGCGTAGGTGGTCACGCGTGCTGAACAACTCTCCCGCTTCCCGGCGCCGGACCGCCTCCACTTGACCGAAGGAGCGAATCTCGTCATCCACCCGGACGTGTTGTTCCAACTCGCCGCGCAGACGCCGTGCCAAGTCGACGGGATCCGGCTGCGCTGCGCCTTGGGGTGGTCGCAGCAGCCCAGTCGCACGCTCTCGAACACCCGAACAGAGTTCGGTGGCTCGCATCGTGATCGCGATGCCATCAGGCGGATTCATGGGTGGTCTCGCTGTTGTTGAGAGTGGGTGCGGGGATGTCCCGATCACAGTTGCCATCAATGCCGACGAACTGGTAGCGCCCCCTCTCCACGCGGAGGAGGAACCAGGCGTTCTCCGACGCAGCCTGGTTGGCGTTCAGGCAGTAATCCGAGGGCAGCACGGTGGTTGCTTCCTTCTGAGGGGCAATCGCTTGGTAGGCATCCACCAGTTCACCGCGGGTGAACGTCTTGCCCTTCAGTTGGTCATGCAGCCTCCGTGCGGCCAAGTAGTGCTCAAGGGCTCGGCCGGCGAGCCCCGCCACGGTGCACTCCCGCGATCGGTTGTGAGCTGCGGCTTGTTCCGCCAGCGACAACGGTCGCGATCGACGCACATGGTCACCGCCCCCATACATGACGCCGCCTCGACACTGACCAAGCCGCGCGGCAACTTCGCTTTCGTCCTGCGCCAGCTCTTCCTCGTAGAGATCGGAGTTCTCGAGCATGCCCTCGACAGGCGCGTTGCACCCCGGACACCACACCGACTCTCTCGACATGTCTGCGTAGCGGTATCCGCAGAGGTAGCACCCCGGGATCAAGAACACGTTGTGCTGCCCGCAGTAGATCTGCCCGCGACCCCGCTTGACCCAATGCCACTGTAGGACGTCGTCTCCTTGGCACAGGCAAAACGAACCCGGTGCACCGTGGAGATGGGTCTCGGCACGTGATCGGAGCGAGAGGAGTTGCTTCGCCTGGGCGTGCTTCCCACGTACTTCGAGCTCGAGAATCAGAGTGTCGACGAGTTGCCAGTCCGCGAGCTGGGTTCCAAGTTCGGCTTCCCGCACAACCGATTCGGCGAGCCCCGCCCGCGAAGCCAGCTGCTCCTGCGAGACGTTGATCGACTGCCTGTAGCTTGCGATCAGGGAGCCAAGGTCTGCAGAGGACTGATTCATGAGTCATAATGTAGCATGATATGCTACCGTGTCAACGACCGATCCTCGTGACGCATAACACGTTTCTTTCAAGCACTTTCTGGTGCACTTGGCGCGCTCACGGCCGCCTCGTGCCGATTCGCAACCTCGCCCCCCCCCCCCTCGACGTCGCATGCTCTCGGGGTCGAGTGTGCAACCCGGTGTGCACCTGCGGTGGTCACATCGGGGCACGACCTGGCACAGCGTGGCACAACCGCGAGGCCGACGAAGGCGCGCAAGCTCGCGCGTGTGGCAGCGATAGGCACTCCCTGGCATTGCGTGGCACGACGTGGCACACCTCGCGGAACACGGTTCGAGTCCTGCACGGCCCACCACTTCTCCGCGCCAAGGCGCGGAGAATGATGTCCCGGGCGAACTCGGCGAGCCAGCCCGCTCGCGCGGCCTGCAACCGCTCCACCGTCGTGCGCAGCGGCCCAGGCCCATCATCGCTCAACGACGGTGATCCGGATGCCGCGCCAATTCGGTGGTATCGACGGTGCCGCACCACGCGCAGCCACTTGCAGCTCGACGTGATCGTTGGCAACCCACTTGCCCGTCATCTCCCATGGTCCTTCTGCGCAGATCGTCGTGCCTCCGGGCTCCGGGCTGTTCCAGTTTGCAGCGATGATCGCCCCTGAACGCTGGCCGCGCGCCCCGTTGTAGGTCCACACATCCAAGCGATGGCGGCCGTCCGGGGAATCCGCCGTGACGCAGCTCGGCCTTCCCCTTACCTCCACTTGCACATCGAAGACCTGGCGGACGGAGTGGGGTTCGGTGGGCTGTGGCCACCCGTAGTTCGTGACCACCAGTTCGGCGGGGCTCAACCAGTCCGTGTGGTACGTGCCGTCGACCATGGGGGCGATCATCTGCCAATTCGCGGCATCCATCTCGCCGCGGCGAGCGATACACAGCGTCGTGTAGCTGTCGAGCCAGTTGGATCGGGTCTCCCAAACGACCTCATAGGCCCCAGTCGGCGACGGCTCGCGCTCGAATAACGGGCCTTGCGATTGCGACCACTCGCATCCGGCCGCACTGAGGAAGAGAAGGCAGACGACGACGGCAACCCACAGCAGGATGCGCGCGACGGTTGCCACGATCGCAGTCTAGCGACAAGCCACGAGAACCACGCCCGCGCGGCACGCCCGCGGGCTCGTGGCCATGGCTGGAGACGGCGGGGGAACGCATTCCCCGACATGCGCGTCCTCGTCCGGCTCAGCGCGGCACCCGGCGAGAAACCCAAGCCCACTCCCAGTTCACGGCGCTACCCGCCCCGTGGCGCGGCGCTGAACGCCCGGCAGAGGCAGAAAATCTCGCGCGGATTGCATCCTCAGGCCGCCCGGCGGGGAGAACGTGGCACCAGCCACCATGACCGACCTGGAACGTGAACTGCTGCAGCACGCGGGTGCCATGCGCGCCCTCGCCGCGCGGCTGGTCGGCATCGGCAACGCCGACGACCTGGTCCAGGAGACGACCCTGCTGGCCTGGGAACGACCGCCAGCGCGCGTCGCAGGGCTCGGCGGTTGGTTGCTCGGCGTGCTTCGCCATCGCGCCAGCAAGTCTCGGCGCGGGGCGCAGCGGCGCGGCGTTCGCGAACGCGCGGTCGCACGCGATATGGTGGTCGACACGGTCGACGCCGTCGTGCAGCGGGAGACCATCCAGCGCCTTCACGGTGCGCTGATGAAGTTGCCGCAGCCGTACCAAGCCGTCGTGCTGCAGCGCTTCTTCCAGGACAAGCCTCCGACCGCGATCGCCGAGACGACCGGTGTGCCGCTGGCAACGGTGAAGAGTCAGTTGCAGCGCGGGCTCGCCATGTTGCGGCAAGCGCTCGACGACGACATCGACGGCGACGGCAAGCGGCGGGATTGGCGCGCGGCGTTCCTCACAGTGTTCGAGTTGCCCTTGGCGACGCGCAGCGCTGCCTCGGGCGTCACGGTCTTCGGAGCCATGCTGATGTCCACTCCCTCCAAAGTGGGTGCGGTGGTCGCCGCCGTTCTCGGTTTCGCGTGGTGGCAGGCCGCGAGCCCAGCACCGTCACCTCTCCAGAGCCCGCCCGAGACGGTGTCGGTGCCGAGCCAGGAGGCGCCCGCGACGAGCGTCGCGCAGCTCGATCGCGAAGCCGCGGTGCCGCCCAGCACGACTCCGTCGGCGACTGCGGCGCGGGTTCGCCTCGTCGATCGCGACGACCGGCAACCGTTGCCGCAGTTCGCGGTGCGCCTCGTGCGCAACCCCGACCAGCGCGACGAAGGCGAGGTGCTCGTCAGCGATGAACAGGGCGAACTGCAGATCCCTGGCGGATACCGCGGCCAGCCCTTCTTGCTGAGCGCGCTCGACGACGAGCAGGATCCCGGGTTCGACGTCGACGACTTCGCCTTCGCGGCCGAGTCCTGGCCCGCCGCCGACACGGTGCTCGAAGTGCCGTTCGCCACGGGACCGACCTACTCACTGCTGTTCGACCAGGTGCCGCCGGAGGGCGAACTGCAGGCGACGCTGATCGCCGGGGACGACGTCCACCACGCGATCGGGAATCCCGGCACGCGCGTGCGGCGCAGTGCGCAGTCGTGGGTGCGGCTGCGGCCGAGTGCGGCCAGTGCTGCGCGATCGGGCTATGGGCCATGGTCGTTGGTGGTGACCGCGAGCACCGGCGACTGGTTGGCGAGTGGTGCAGTCCAGGTGGTGCGTGGCGTGCAGCGTGAGCCGGTGCTGCTGCACGGCATGGGCTGCGGTTCGATTGTCGTCACACCGACGATCGGCCAGCGGCCACCGACGGCGGCGGGCATCCACGCTTCGGTCTATCGACTCGACGCCAACGACGCGCCGACCGGCAGGGATCGCACGCGGCACATCGACAGTCGCCAGACCAGCGGCTACTTCGACTTCTTGGCGGCGGGGCGCTACCGCGTCTACGTTCGCCACCACGACGCGCTGCACGAAGAAGTCGTGGATGTGCCCGTCGGCGCGCGAGTGGTCGTGAAGTGCGACTTTGCGCCGACAACGCCCCGCATGCTGGAAGTTGTCGCCCGCAGCCAGACCGGCACGCGCGAGTTGTTCGTGCTGTCGTTCGTCGCCCGCGAAGTCGGCGGCACCCGCACGATGTGGAGCCGCTACGTGCGCAAAGAGCCGGGGCGCCAGATCCACGCGTTCGATGGGCTCGACGACCAGGACTGGATCATCGAGTTGCAGCCGACACCGCACCTGCCGCCGTGGGCGACGATGCAGCAGCGCGTCGCGGGGAACGCGACCGCGGTGGAGTTCGTCTGTCTCGACGCCAACGCTCCGCCCGCCGGTGCTGTGTGCGTCCGGGTTCTCGATGCCGATTCCGGCAAGGTGATCGAAGGGGCCGGCGTGACCGCGATCTGCGACGCCATGGTCCATCTGCAGACGACGACGGACGCCACCGGGGTCGCCACGCTGTCGCCGTACGTCGCCGGCAAGCCGATGCAGTTGCTGGTGCGCGCGGTCGACCGCGCGGCGGTGTTGCTCGACGTGATGCCGAACGCACAGTTGGACGCGCCACCGGTCGAAGTTCGGTTGCGTTCGGGTTGGGGAACGCTGCTGACGGTCTACCGGGCCAGCGACGAACTGCGGCCGCAACCGCTGGCGGGGGTCCGCGTCGTCGTCGACGGCGCGTTCGCTGGGGTGACGGATGCCAACGGCTTGTTGTTGCTCAACGCAGCGGCACCACCGCGGCGCATCGACCTGCAGCACACGGACTGGGAGATCCACTATGGCGCCATCGATGCGGCGACTGGTGCCCCGGAGGCACAGGCGCAGTCGGCGTTCTTCGTGGTGATGCGCGCTCGCCAGTAGCGCAGGAGCCTCGGTGCGGCGCCAGGGCGCGGCGGCGTGCACCAACGGGTGACGTCGTCGGCGGCGGCGTCTGGACTCGGCGACGTTCCAAGCACGCGCAGTCCGCGCCCCACCAACCGCACCGTCAGCGCGGCATGCCGCCGCTCAGGGTCTCGTGGCGCGAGCGCTCGATGCGCCAACTGCCATCGCGCTTGCCGAGGTCGGCCGCCACGCGCAGTTCCCAGACCGTGCGTTCCTCGGCGTCGAGGCCTTGGTAGAGGACCAAGGGCACGACCGCCGCGGCCCGTTCCCCTTGCACGTCCACGGTGAGTTCGCCCACGGCCACGCGGTGAAGGAAGCGCCGCGTGCCGGGGTCGCGCCGATTCTGGAACAACCACAGCAGCCCGCGCTGCAGGTCTTGGCGTGAGAGGCCCGCGGTTTCGTCGCGCCAGTCGGGGCCGAAGTTGGCGAGCACCGACATGGCGGCACTCGCGTTGAACGCGGCGGCCTCGTCGGCGAACAGCTGGCCGATCTTGGTCTCGTCGCTGGCGAGCGCCGCAAGGACGGCGCGGCCGCCGAAGTACCCCGCCACCAGCAGGACGGACACGACGAGGAGATGTTGGGTGCGCATCTGGAGAGGCTCGACGGATTGGAAGCTCAAGACCGTTCGAACTTCCACACGGTCCTGGTCGCACTGCGCGACAACCCGCGCCTTGGTGTCCCCACCACCGCGCCGCGGCCCAGGCGACGCCAACACCCGCTCCAACCACGCCTGCACCACACGTATGCTGGCAGCGCCTTCATGGGTTGTCGAATCCCCCACGACCGGCGGCCCGAGCTGCCCGAACTGGAGCCACGCCCGGAGTTCCATGCGCTGGCGATGCCGCGCGACAGCCGCGGCGAGATCGACGACTCGCTGCTCGACTGCGAACGACTGCCCGGCATGCGACTGCTGCGCATCTACGTTCCGGCACCTCGGCTGCGCGGCGACCGGCCGCTGCCGGTGCTGCTGGTCAACGACGGGCACAAGGCGTTCGAGGCGTCGAACCACCGCGGCGTGCCGCCGTGGGAGCAGTCGGGCACGCTGCAGCTGCATCGCCTGATGGACGGCCTGCTCTGCGAAGGCGCCCTGCGACCCGCGATCGTCGTCGCCGTCGCCACGCATGCGAGTTCGCGCGCCAACCAGTACGTGCCGGTGCGCACTCGTTTCGGCGAAGTCGAGTTCGGCGGCGTCGGCGATGCGTACCTCGACCTGCTCGAACACGAAGTGCTGCCGGCGGTCGAGCACCGGCTCGCCGGCGTGCCGGTGTCGCGCGCGGCGGCGGACCGCGTCCTGGTGGGCACGTCGATCGGTGGCGTGTCGGCGCTCTACGGGGCGATGACGAGGCCGGGAGTGTTCGGCGGCGCGATCGCGCTGTCGCCTTCGGCCTGGGTCGACGACGGCTTCCTGCTGCGCACGGCGCAGGCGAATGGGCACGGACGCGCACGCATCGCAGCCGACATCGGCAGCGGCGAACGCACGCCGATCCGCGACCACTGCCGGCGGCTGTTCGATCAGCTGAACGCCGCGTCGCACGGCCAGGTGTTGGCCGGCGAGGTCGAGGGGATCCACAACGAGGACAGTTGGCGTGCCCGCCTGCCGCGCCTGCTGCAGCACGTCCTGGGCCACGGCCCGTTCCACGCTGCGGCCGCGCACGCCTGAAGCGCTCGCGCAGGAACGGATCGCCGTCGTCTCGAGGTCCTGTCGCCACCACGCGGTGGCGGCGCCGCGGCTCTGCTCCGCTCGCTCAGAACAAGCCGACGGTGAGCAGCAGCGCGTTCGTGCTGGTCACGGCGAGAACGTTCTGCCCGGGATCGACCAGCACCGGAACCACCTGCAGGACGAACGTGGCGCCCGCGAGTCCGGGCACCGGCGGCACCACGAGCTGCGTCGTGGCCGATCCCGTGGTCGAGAACAGCGTCTCGGTGGCGGTCGGCACCACGTGCACATTGCAGCCGGCGACGCCCTCGGGGAGCAGCGACGACAACGGCACCGGCGGCACGAGCGCCGCGACTCCGTAGGCGGCGATCGCATACGTCGGCGAACCGAAGCCGCTGGCCACCGCCCGGAACGTCGTGCCGACCCACGGCAGCGCGGTCACGGCCAGCACATCGCCGTCGCAACCCGCACCGATCTGCGTCGCGGTGGCCGGGTTCGCCCCGGGCGCCAGGATCACGTTGTCGATCGCCTGGACCTCGTTGCCGAACAACGCCTCGACGCTGATGCGAATCTCGGTGACGTTCGCGAGGATCGCATCGAACACTGCCGCCGACACGCCCCAGCTCGCCGGCTGCAACGGCATCGAGAACGTCTGGAACGAGGCGGTCGGCGGCAAGCCGGCGACCAGGTCGGCGACCATCTGCTGACCGCCGTTGCTGATCCAGACGTGGCCGTAGTTGAGGCTGCTGCTCCACGGCGAACCGCCGGTGCCGATCATGCGACCATCGAAGGCGAAGCTGCCGCCGCGGTACGAACGCAGGTCGCCGCGATACGCGACCGGCGCGAAGATGTACGTGATGGGGCCCTCCGAGTTGTCGATGTGCAGGTAGCCGTTCGGATTGCCGCCGGTCGCCGCGGCGAAGAACGCACTCGCGCCAGCGTGCGTCCACCCCTGGGTGCTGCCGGGCTCGAAATCGCTGACCACGGTCGGGACCTGGGCCCGCGCCGCCGAGAGCGCGAGCGTGATCGGGAGAACGATTGCCGCGAAACGAACCTGCATCATCGATCGGACCTCCAGAGGCGGGAGTCTGCCGCCCTCCATCGCGCGCAGGAAGCCCCCCAGGCCGTCAGCCGTCGCCCCTCGCCAGCCCGCTGCTAGATTGCGGGACCATGCGCCGCTTCGCCCTCGCCGCGTTCGTGCTCGCCGCCCAGGCCCTGGTGGCCCAGTCCCCCGAGAAGCGCCTCGTCGGCTACTACACGTCGTGGTCGATCTACGGACGGAACTACCTCGCGAACCAGATCCCGGTCGACAAGGTCACGCACCTCAACTACGCGTTCGCGAACGTGCAGAACGGGCAGATCGTGCTCGGCGACCACTACGCCGACGTCGACCGCTTCTATCCCGGCGACTGTTGGAACCCCGGCTGCAAGCGCGGCAACTTCCATCAGCTCGAGATCCACAAACAGAACCACCCGCACCTGCGCACCCTGATCTCGGTCGGCGGCTGGACCTGGTCGAGCGGCTTCAGCGACGCGGTGCTGACGCCGCAAGCGCGGCAGACGTTCGCGGCATCGATCGTGACGTTCGTCGACCAGTGGGGCTTCGACGGCGCCGACATCGACTGGGAGTACCCCGTGAGCGGCGGCCTCGCGACGAACGTCACGCGCCCGCAGGACAAACAGAACTACACGCTGTTCCTGCAGGAGCTGCGGCAGCAGTTCACCGCGCGCAGCGTGATCACCGGCAAGCAGTACCTGCTGACGATCGCTGCGCCCGCGAACCCGGCGATCATCGCCAACATCGAGCCCGCGGCGATCGCCGCCGTCGTCGACTGGATGAACCTGATGACCTACGACTTCCACGGGCCGTGGGGCGATCCGGTCACCGGCATGAACGCGCCGATGTTCGGCGATCCGGCGGATCCGACGCCCGAGCCGGCGCGGTCCCAGTTCAACACGACGACGGCCGTCGCCAACTACCTGGCGCTCGGCGTGCCGCGCGACAAGCTGCACATCGGCGTGCCGTTCTACGGTCGAGGCTTTGGCGGCGTGACGCCGGGCGCGACGTCCGGTCTCTACCGCTCCTACACCGGGCCGTCGTCGCCGGGCACTTGGGAAGCCGGCGTCTACGACTGGACCCACCTGCGGAACTCGTTCGTGAACCTGAACGGCTACACCGCGCACTGGATGGACCGGCAGCGCGTGCCGTGGCTCTACAGCCAGGCGAGCAGCACGTTCATCAGCTACGACGATCCGCGTTCGGTCAGCGAGAAGGCGTGGTACGTGCAGGCCGCCGATCTCGGCGGCGCGATGTTCTGGGAGTTCTCGTGCGATCGGCAGAACGACCTGCTGGGCCCGCTCGACGCGTGGTTGCGTCGCCGCCCCGCGCTGCGGGCGCCGGTGCGCGAACTGTCGGTCACGCAACCCACCGCACTCACCCTGCAGTTCGCCGGAGGCGCTGCGCGCGCCGGACGACCCTACGTGCTCTTCGGCTCGCTCGCCGATGCGTGGCCCGGCGTGACGATCACCGCCGGCAGCCCGGTGCTGCCGCTCAATCCCGACGGCCTGGTCGAGTTCTTCCTGACCGCGCCAGCCCCGGTGCTGCAGCAGACGATCGGCGTGCTCGACGGCAGCGGCGCCGCGAACGCGGTCCTCGACGTGTCGACGCTCGCACCGTTGCCGCCGGTGCTGCTCGGCATGCGCCTCACCCTGGCGGCGTGGGTCTTCGCGGGGCCCAGCGGCATCGCCGGCGAGCCGACCAACGTCGTCCAGGTGCCGTTCGTGCCGTAGCCAGCGCTGCGTTCCCCGCTATGGTCCGCGCGCCGTGACCGCCGACCTTCCGCCTCCTGACGCCTCGAGCCGCGCCCGGCAGGCGCTGGCCTTCCTCGAGGACGTGCTCGCCGACCGCGGCCTGCTGGCGCCGCTCGACGAAGCGCTGCGCCGCCGTCTGCTCGAAGTCGCCGGCCGCGTCGCGCGCCCCGACCCCTGGCAGAAGCGCGAGTTCGTGCGCGAGGCCGCGCGCCAGCGCAAGGCGCACAAGCGCGCCGAAGACGAACGCAAGCTCGCCTCCACCGGCATCCGCAAGCTGCGCCGCGAGATCGCGTTCGTCACGCCGCCGCCGCTGCCAGCGCCGCTCGCGCCCGGCGACGACATCGACGCGGCCCTCGCGCCGGCCGCCGTGCGCGACGAACGCACCTGCTACGTCTGCAAGGCGACGTTCACCGAGCTGCACCACTTCTACGACTCGATGTGCACGCGCTGCGGCGACTTCAACTTCGGCAAGCGGCAGCAGACCGCGGACCTGCGCGGCCGCGTCGCCGTGGTGACCGGCGCGCGCGTGAAGATCGGCTACCAGACGTGCATCCTGCTGCTGCGGGCCGGCTGCCGCGTCATCGCGACGACGCGCTTTCCGCACGACGCCGCGCAGCGCTACGCGCGCGAGCCCGACTTCGGAGCGTGGGGCGACCGCCTGCAGGTGCACGGCCTCGATCTGCGGCACACGCCGAGCGTCGAGGCCTTCTGCCGTCATCTCAACGGATCGCTCGACCGCCTGGACTTCCTGATCAGCAACGCCTGCCAGACGGTGCGCCGCCCGATCGGCTTCTACACCCACCTGATGGACGGCGAACGGCAGCCGATGTCGGCGCTGCCGCCGGCGGTGCAGAGCCTGCTGGGCTCGCACGAACGCCTGCGCCTGCACGCGCCGGCGGCCGGCGACGCGAGCGGCCCGTTCCCAGCGACGCTGGCGACGTTGCGCGCCCACGACGCCGCCGAGCTGTCGCAGCACGCCCTGCTGCCCGAGGACCACGTACGGACCGAGCAGCTCTTCCCGGCCGGCCAGCTCGACCAGGACCTGCAGCAGGTCGACCGCCGCGACCACAACAGCTGGCGATTGCCCCTCGCCGACGTGCCGACGATCGAACTGCTCGAGGTGCAGCTCGTGAACGCGGTCGCGCCGTTCGTGCTCACCGCGCGTCTCAAGCCGCTGATGCTGCGCGTGCCGTCGCGCGACAAGCACGTCGTCAACGTGTCGGCGATGGAGGGACAGTTCTACCGGTCGTTCAAGACCGACAAGCACCCGCACACCAACATGGCGAAGGCGGCGCTCAACATGC